>Ga0214544_1003091_pt1 | contig 34797 bp, 20 predicted proteins | sample CNSS3metaG_FD_160074 | JGI IMG/M metagenome (GOLD analysis project Ga0214544, IMG submission 160074) | Root nodule microbial communities from cowpea collected in UCLA plant growth center, Los Angeles, California, USA - CNSS3 | ecosystem: Host-associated > Plants > Roots > Nodule | place: USA...
ATATATTAAATAAAATTTATTAATAATGATTAACGAATAATGAGTATCCGCATGTCAGGTATTTTGTAAGCCCCAATTTTTTAGCTTATATATGTATGGGCCTGACCCTTCTCGTAGATCCAAGGCCAGCCCAACTATAGGATCCCAATACCCTGTCCAGCCTTCTCATTTTCACTTGTCTCATTTTCAGAAACAGTTTCCTCTTCCCCTCTCTTGTCTCCTGCAAGGTGTTCTGTTAGGGCACAACGTTCTTTCGTCTCCGAGCTAACGAAACCCATTCTACCTCCAAGTAAGTTGAACCTTAGTGTTTCTAGTCCGTTTCTTCCCCTTTACATTGTTTAAGCATGTTAGTCAGGTTAGGGTTCAATTTCCTAACCTCGTTTTGTCCGAGTTTTCATGTTTCAGCTCACTATTCTTGTTAATGGAGCTGTTGTGCTCCTTAGCTTTAGGTTGTTTGCTTTTGCTACTCTAAATCCAGGTAAGGGAAGCTAGGTTCTCTTTGAGCATGCTACTTGTTTCACTGCTATTTTATGCATAACAATTATTTGAAAATGCTTATGCTCATATGTGATTGAACTATAAAGCTTGGTTGGACTATAAAGCTTGGTTGGACTATTTCTGGTGTTGCATGCGTGGAACAGTGGGGGAGAACTGATATTCTCGCCCAAGCAAGCTCACATCGCCTCGCTTGGACGAGAATACCAGAAGCTCGCCCAAGGTTCTGCCTCGAGCGCTCGCCCAGGCGACCCGTTCACGTTTTGAGCGACACCGCATCTCGCCTAAGCGAGAGCTCATGAAATCTCCTAGGGGCCACTGTTGTAGTCTCGCCTAAGCGAGAGCCTGCAGCTTAAGCGAGGTGACTTCCCTCGCCTGAGCGAGGGCTCCTAGCTTGAGCGAGGCTAGTGCAGAGGAACGTTCTAACATTTTTTTCTTATATGTTTGGGTGATTTGTGGCATGATTGGTTTAAAATACCTTTTTAAACGAGGAATATGTGAATATGCTTGACTGTTTGATTCCTATAAATTGAAATTTGCATGCTTGGTATGAAATTGATCATGGTTATGTTGGTTGGTAGTGTTTTGGCATGAGAATTGGATGTTTGAGACAAAAATGGTGGTTATGGTATGAGAAACATGAAATCGGTGTGAGTTAGGCGTAATTCCATGAGTCTCGTGGGGAGACCTCATGGTGGTGTGTAGTGTATATAATTAAGATAAGGATTCAAGTAAGGATCGCATCCCAAAACTCTAAAGGATCAGTGAGTCTCATGTAGAGCAAACTGATACAAGTGGTAAGAGTTGCAGAAGGCCCTAGTCTCTGGCAAGATAATGACCTTAGACACTTAAAGGCTAACCTTGTGTGTGGTAGGGTGAAACCCATTGGCAATGGCTCTGCAGAGCAGTAGAGGCCACCACAAGCGCAAGCGTCTAGTGAATCCGATCTTATTATACTTATCCGGATAATTGAGTCATAGTGTCTTGCTTGTTTGCTATAACATGAATTGGTGCTTACTTTGCTGCATGCTTGAGAACTGTTTTAAGCATTTGTTTGCTATAATATGTTAAATTTATTTTACATTAGTTTACCCTTTCATTTTTGTGTATGTTCGTGTCTTGCTTTCTCTTTTGCGATGATCACCTTATGGTGGGAGTAGATGGAGGAAATGTTGAAGGTAGACCTGACAGTCACAACGGTGCAGTTTAGATGGCATGTTGTATGTGGCTCTTAGGAACAGTTTTAAGGCTCTAATGCCTTTGTAATTCTTGCTATATAAGCAGTTTCTTTTGCAAAACAGTTAACTTTTAGATTCATGTCTAGTTCATGGCATTATGTTTGGTATGCCTTAGTACCTTCAAGTACCTTCATGGATAACTGTAACAGTATATTTTGAAGTGTATACTGTTCATCTCGTGTGCTCTTTATTATTATAATCATGCGATGTTTTATTTAATAGATTATTCTATTTAAATAGATGTCACATATTTTAATACTTATATCCATCTGATTAGCAAGTATGCAATGAATTAGTAGTAAGAATTCATTAAAAATATTAATTTAGTGTTAATCATAAATTTTACTAACAAATATATGCTATAGATATTTTTTTACATCCCAACAAACAGTCTTTCTCTCTCTTCAAACTTCTAATCGACTATCCAATTATTGAAAATGAGGAATTATCCATAATAATTTTTGTCCAGATATTATTTTGACTTATTTTGACCTGTCGGAATAAATTCCACGTTGCAATTCGAAAATATACACTTTAGGCTGTCACAATAAAAAAATTTTTCTCTTCCCTCTAATTGTCGTCATATTTTAAATATGATTGTCTCTTACATACACCTAGATTGATTTCCCTCTACTTAAATAAGTGAGAGAAATAAACTTTACATACTGAAGCCTATTCTCCACACACAAAGAAAGAAAATCCAAAAGTTCATTTGTTCATTTGATGGTTATATGATGATCTCAAAGGTATACTTATTGTGAAAGTTCCTTGAGGAAGGAACGGCCATAAACCAAGTGTTGCCACCTTCAAACCAACATCCTTCAAAAATAAGAAACATTTAAAATCATTTGAATTTAACCACAACCCCTCAATTTTTAAGAAATGAATGTGAAGAGTTGCTTTTTATAGAAACAAATTGAGGTATTTTAAAAGAAACATTAATGAATGAAATATTTAAAGTATTGAATATCTTAAATATCATTTTATTAATCCTACAATTCATCTCAAATTATTTTAAATGTTATTTTACATTTTAAAAGTAATTAACTTATTTATGATTTTAAATATTTTTTATTTAAAATCTATAACAATATATAAAAAAAAATATCTTCTTTAATATTCACATTTCATTATTTCAATTTTAACCAAAATTATTATTTTAAAAATTAATTATTTTATAAATAATTTATCTTTAACTGTTATTCTAACAAACTTTTTTTGTCTTTAACTATTATCTTAAAAACTTTTGTTTGTGTGCATATTTTATTTTTATAATTTTATATTTAATAACTATTTTAAAATTTAATAAAATTTAATTATATATTTTTTATTGATCTTACCTCAAATTTTTATAAAAATTAAAAAATACAAACACATGTTCAATAACATCTGTGTTTTCACTGGTAATATATAAAGTGAATTGTAGAACTAATAACATATAAAACCTTTTGAAAAAAAATTAATTATTTTAAATAAGAATATATGAGATGAATTGTAGGATTAATAATAATAATAATAATAATAATAATAATGAAAATATTTATTATTTTGGCTATTTTATTTACTACTGTCAGATGATCGAAAACCAACCTGATTAACTCTTATTTGCAAATGTCTGAAGGAGAAAAGTCAGAGTGCAAACATATAACTAACGAAATTGTTTTATGTAAGAAATGAAATGCATACATTATCTTAAAAATATACAGGTATGTAAAACGATTCTTGTAATGTATTCTTGCCATCATGTTCTCTATCCTGAGTATTCTTTACCCAGTTCTTTGTACACAAAGTATGCTGGTAACTACTATTGACTACTTGAAACTAACTGAATCAAGAACTTGCACCTGATTGGTTTTAAAAATTAAATACATGTTCAAACAGTTTGGAGAGTCACTTCAGGTGTGAGGGTTGTCAACCAATCCAATAAAGCCTTGTTCACAAGCTCTGGTGTCTCATCATGTGGACAATGCCCGGCCTGCAAGTTTACAAGAGTTGTTTTTGGATAGAACTCTTTGATTCGATTAGCCTTTCCTGGACCAACCCAAGGGTCAAGGTCGCCCCAGAGCAACAACAACGGGCAAGATAGTTCACTTAAGACAGCATTTAGAGTGTACTTGCTCTGATTCATCATGAACCGTGTCATTAACCTGGAGACAACATTGGGTGAAGCAATGAAAACAAATAAACAGGAATAGTTAGGAGAAGAAACTCATAATTAAGGTTGGAAATTTCTCAAATATGTGATATGTGAAATAATGAGATATTCATATGATCAATTATGTCTATAGATGTGGTTTATTTGTCGATCAATCTTATAATTGTTGCATAAATTTTGATACAGTAATCTCATATAATTGACAACAATTTATGATGGTATCTACTTTGTAATGGACCTAGAATGGACGAAGAACTCTATAAATTTTACCTATGCTCTGTGTTTTTGATTCATCAAATATGTTTTATTCTACATTATACTATACCATCAACTATACCATCAAAGTTTAGAGAAGAAAGGTTTGAAACGAAAAACATTAAAGCATTCTCATTATAGTGACAAATGGTCGAAGGTTAGTCCTTAATCATTTTCCCACATTACTTTTACATTACAACTTTACTTTGACCACATTAGTTGGTTTATAGCATAAGTATCCCTCTTATCTACATTGCTAAAGCCTGAGAAAACGTGATTCTTACCCATATATAACAACAGGAAAGCCAAAATAGAAATTTACAGCATAGTATTTGGATCTAATTGCAAGGTAGAGAAATTCGGTCTCACACTGAAAGTATGGAATTCTGATGCGGGTTTATAAAGTCTTATCATCTGGAGCTTTTTCTAACTACAATTGTTACTTTTTACGGTGCAACTTTCCCAAGGTTTATATTATTCAATATTATAGTTTTTTACCGTGTATCTCGATTGCAAATGTGCAGCACGCATTTTCTCAAGCTAGTGAAATGGAATAGTGAAAAGCATGGGATTACATTCGAGGGGATTCTGAAGTCAATTTTATAAGGCCTTGGACTCTAACAATAGTAATAGCTAGGCTTTACGGTGTAAAGCTCGCAATGTCCTTTTCATCAAACATAAAAGTATTAGCATGGACATAGTCATGTACCTGTAATAAACTTCTCCAGCATTTGGATCTTGAGCTGGCCTTGATATAGATTCCACAAGATAGTCATCCACATTGGAAGAATTTATATACACCTGTGAAAAAACTATGCATTCAGACATATATGTACAATGCGACTAGTAACAAATAAATAGTAGAAAGTTGTTGAAAGGGAATACGCAATCCCACCAAAGACAAAAGCCTCCGGGAATGATATCCTCACAATTAAAAAAGCTAACACTTTAGTAACACAAATTTGGTTTAATAAGATGATAGCAAGAAACATACACTTTTTAAAACTGACACAATGCGAGCTGGTTGCTTTGCCTGCCAGAACAAAAATCCAAGAACTACACGCTGGAAAGCTTCCTTCAAAGGCTTTAGGACAAACTTTTGTAGGGCTGTTTCTTCAGAAGTTTTACTTTCCCTTTTCTCATCACCAAATTGTCCAGCAGAATTTAGTAAAGCAACACCATTTACAAGCTCAGGCAACCCAATTGCTGCAACCAAAGCAGTAAATCCTCCGAGGCTGAAAAATTATCATGATGGAGGTAAACAGCATTTATACTTTATATAGCACATATTGTTGTCTGTCAATTCTATACAAAAAACAAAATTGTACTTGGAATTTAGTATAAATAAGATTTTGGTCCTGTGGCATCAACTTGTAAATAAATTATTAGACAACTCAGGAGTAAGAAAAAGTTAAGCATTGCATTGCAACAACCATATTTGACAACATAATACTTGAGAATTAATTTGCCGAAGATAATTTTCTACATGTTTTCTAGTTAATGAAATCTCTGTTGCTAAGGTAAAATGACATAGTTACTAGTGCACGAATGCCTTGAGAGCCAATCAAACAGTGTCCAACAAGACGACTATGTTTGGGGGAAACCATGCATGGAAAACAACATCAAAACTTGTGAAAGGAAGAAGACCAGAATTTCAGACTATACCCAGATGCAAATTCAGGCAATATAGTTCTTACCTATTTCCAACTAAAACTGCTGGTTCTTTTACTATTTCCGTCACAAAGTCCACCACTTGATCCCTCCACACCATGGCATCATAATCGATAAGTGCTTTGTCACTCCACCCAAATCCAAGCAAGTCAATGGCATATACCTTATGTTTCTTGGCCAATTCTGGAATGTTGTACCTGGAGATATAAATAAACATATATGATTATCTCCACATAAAAAGTGATCTTATCGCACGGATAATTCAAGGCACTAACAAAAGAAAAATTGCTATAAAAATTACATACACCGCAAAGACAAAACAGAAACACTCAAGCTTTGTTAGCTTACAAGAAGGAGCAATAGTAACACATTATATCCGATGTATTGATGAAGTTTTTAGAATACAAAAACATATGATGGAAACACGTGTAAAATGGGCACACTCGGTCCCTATACTGTAAAAGGTCGGGGTTCATTTTCTCCATGTACTTTCATTCGGCCATTCCATGTAGATTCCGATCCCCGTCTGCAGCAATATGTTACAACACATACCCTTTACGACACAACCATCACGACTAATGTCTGGAGGATGAAAATATAAACAGAACCATAGTATAAGGACCGAAACCTAAACCAAATAGGAACAAGGACGCTAAACCTACTGGAATAAACGTTAGCAAAACATTATCTAACAAGCTTCTATTGACATACACTTAGTCCAACACGCACGATCCTGTAATTTCTAATAAACTTGAACCCATCATAGTAATATACTTAAAAGAATGTGTCAGGTAGAAACTATTATTTCCAGGAAATGCTAGTAGCTCAATCTCTACTACTTATACACACTTTCAAACATACGCTCTTATTCACTGTAATTTAGAATTGAAAATCCAAACTTCGCTGGGCCTTACTTCTAGTTTCCAAAAGAAAACACATTTCCCAAAAAAAATAAAATAAACAGCAGTCTGGTAAGGTGATATGCAAAATGAAGGTAAACTATTGGCGCCAAAAGATAAAAGGAGCAAAAAAAAAAAAAAAACCTCCAGTGGAACGCAGAGGCCCCAAAACCATGAATAAGAACAATGGGGGAACCTTCTCCTTGCACAACGTAGTGTATTTTATGACCCCTCCATGTCCAATAATTGTAACCTTCTGCCTTGTACGGCAATCTTTCAAAACCTGAACACATATTCATTCTCCGTAAGCACAACATAAGCAACATTCAACACAAACCACACACACACACACTCGAATGTGAGTTAGTATCAAATCCACTAACCTTTGGAAGACGGCTGAGCTTCCGCTGTGAGAGTGGAAGAGGCGACCGAAACGCCGGAGGCCACGATTCCCTTAACCGCAAAAGTCCTCCGACTCATTTCGCACTTGCTTCCTTCAAACGACATGAAAAGTGAGGAACGAAATGTTGTGGAAGTTAGTGAAAAAAAGAGAGAGATAGAGATAGATGCGTTACGTTGAGAGAGAGGGAGAGAGGTTTTAGTGAGGTGTGATGGGACGGAAGGGGAGAGAGCACATATGGAAGAAGCCATTGAAGTGAACTGAAGTTGGAACTGGAATTTACTTGTTCCACTTTTGTTTGTGGAATTGGGAGTTTTGTGTGGTGAGTGATTTTTGAGCTTTGTGGCAGACTCCAAACCAGAAAACCGCTCTCACTCACCGTGATATTATTTCTTTTTCTTTCCACAAAATTGTACTCTTTAAATACCATTACCGATATTCTTTTTAACATTTTTCAAAATATGTTTTGTATTAATGAATGAATTCCTTTTTTAAAATTATTATTCATATAATCTTATTTCTTATTTGATTATTATAAAATATAAATATAAGATTTAATTAAGTTTTAAGTTCCGTTTTCTTAATATTTTTTTATAATAAGGTCTTCCAGATATTTATATTTTTTAATTGAATTTCTGTGGTTAAAATTTTTTATTAGACAAATTATATGATTGTTGTCTAATTCTATGGTTTTACTTTATTTTCTTTCCGTATTAAAAAATGTAAATTTTTACTATAATATATAATTACTCGTATAGTATCCAGTTTGGGACTAGTACCTCAAATAAGTACTCCGTTTAAATAAGGTGTTAATTGCATCTTAACTTTTGAAAAACTACTTCAATTAGATCTTTTTTAGACGGATTTGACTAACGCCGTTAACAACATGTCACGTATTAATTTGTGGTTTTTTTAATTTTTTTAATTTTTTTTTTTAATTTAGTCAATTTTTTAAGTTCAATAACTAAAATATAAGTTAGTATATTAATTTATACCTACACATGATCATATAAGAGAAAATTTGTTACATTACCATAACTTTGTATGATCTGTTATTAACATAACAAAATCGTGAATGACGTAAGCAAAATCTTTATATTTAAACTTGTGTCTAACTATGAATAAATCATCTAATCTCAATAATTAATAAAAATAATTATTATTAATTTAACATATTTTAAGTGTTGATCAATCATAATTAGTTTGGATTTGTATATCGTTCAAGTAATAAATTAAACAATTGTTTAAGTCTGCATTTTAATTTTGAGAGTTTGATGTGAACTTAATTGGAATACAAACTTATAAAATTTTAAAAGTCATATTACATTATGAAATATTAGAGGTTATATATGTAATTACAGTATGTAATACTATGAACATTGAAAATTTGTAAAAATTTAAGAAATATAAGATATATAATAGAGATAAGAGATATGTCGCAAGAGGAACTTATTTTATATATATATATATATATATATATATATATATATATATATATATATATATATATATATATATATAAACAAAATGCAACAAGATATAAAGTGACAGTGACATAACTTTACGTGATCTTATTTTTTTAAATAAAGTTATAAAATTATTAATCTAAAAATTTTTCATTTCTAAATGCAGATTTAGATAGAGTCTAAGAGGTCAAGTCATAAGTTGAGCATGAAGCCGATAAAAAAATAAATAAAATTAAGTTGGTATAAAATCATACCATATTTATTAAAATAAGTTTAGTGAGAATTTCTCGTAGATATCCTTATTTTATTTACATATTAACTCTAACATTTTTTATATGATGAATACACAAATATATTATATTGTTGAATGGATCTATATGAAATTAATGTATGTGATGAGATGATTAAGATTGAGAAAATGGAAATACCTTAACGGTATTGTGCTAAGTTGTGGTAATTGTTTTAATTATACAAGTTCATTAAAAAATATATATATATTATAACTGCAAGATAATCTAAGTCATAGATTAATGTATCAGGTGACAATAAAATAAATGAAATTCTTGCATAATAATAAAGTAGGTAGAAAGAACCACCTAATGAGTCAAATGTTAATATAATGGAGAAACATGCTTAATATATGTTTTCTAAAACCATCAAATTCTATCAAGTTGTCCTAGTGTTATATGTTACAATTGAAGACTTGTGTAGTTGTGATTTATGGATCAAGTGTAACTTGTAGTTGTGAGTTTTCTAGATTGATACTGTGTTGTGTGAATGATATGTGTGTACCCTTATATTGTATATGCTATTATGTTGTGATTATATTTGTATGAATTAATCAAGTGATCTTGCACGTAAACACAAATTTTCAAGCAGGATTATGAGTGTTATTTTAATTCACTTGTTAAAACGCTATGTATATTTTTGAGAACTTGATATTCAATATTATTATGCAAAGAAATTTAATTGCAGTTGTCAGAAGTATTTCCAATCGAAACAATTGATCCAAAAAAAAATAATAATAATTAACTAAACCAATTATTTTAGATTAATTTTTATTTTTTTCCGAAACTGAGTGGTTTGATTCAGATTTCAGTTTGACAATTTAGAACCAACTCAAACTGAATTCAATTGTTTAAGTATTTATTATCTATTATTTCACTATATCAAAGAAATGTGTGTATGAGAAAAATCTAATGTGTCTAACTATGTTGATGAACATAAATATATGAGAGATATGTAACACAATATGTTCAATTATTATGAATGTAGTGGATAAAGAATTATGATTATGATACAAATATTAAATTATTAGCCTTAAAGTGTCAAAGAAAGATAAAATATTACTAGAGGAAAACAATACAAAGATACTCATCTTAATGTTTGTGTTTTATAATTTTTTTCAATATTGTATAAGTGTGCGCAAATTTGTTAAGCTTATGGAGTAGATTCTAACCACAATGTATAAATATAACATTATCATCAATGTTATTTGTTTTTCCTTTTAAGTGTTATTTATATTTAAGATAAATATGTTTTTGGTTTTTATATTTTAGTAAAAATTGTTTCTCTTTGAAATTTTGACGTCTCAAATGCGTTTCTCAACTAATACTGAAGCAGAAATATGTCAAACGGGGATAAACAATTCAAATGTTATAATGAAACAGTTTGAAATGTCAAATACACTTAACAAAACTTTGTTAAAAGGATTACATCCACATATTTCTAAAATTTTGAAACTAAATTTGTCAAAAATTTTGAAGATAAACTAATTTTAATTTTTAATAAGAGTCAAAGGATTAAGTACATATTTAACCCTTATATTTATTATAAATCATTACCTAATACAAGAAAGAAAGAAAGTTAATAATATAGACAATAAATTATTAAATATTACACTCAAGTTGAAGATAACACATGTTTAATTATAGTGGACTAGAGAATGAGAACGAAACTATTTATGATAATATTAGTTCATCACATAGAGAAATGAGATGAAATACCAATACTAAGAAAAAAATATAACAAAAATGTAATCCTAATCCAAACAAAATCACAAGTAATTTTTATGTTGGATTTAGATATATCTTTAATAGAATATCTAGGGATATGTAGGTTGGGTTCGATAGGGTTTGTACAAATCTAGTACCCAACCCATTAAAAATATCAAGTTGGGTTTCTACAAATTCTTTGTGTTAAGCCCAATCCACTATTTTCCACTTTTAAATTTGATTAATTGGGTTAAGATTTTGTTAAAAGTTATAATTTTTAATTATCAGTATGATTAAAATATAACACCATCATTAAGAAAATTAATTTAATATTTCAAGTAATCTAATAAGTCACAATTTTGTCTAAAAGACACGAAAATGAAAAACCTACTATTTCTTCTCAAGTTATTAATACTAAACTTGTCACCCGACCTATATAAGAGTGAGTTAGATACATATATAAAAATGAGTTAGATACAATTGACTTAATAATAAATGAAACCCAACTCAATAATTAATAGTTATACAAAAATTAAACGGAACTATAATATCAATACTTTTAATAGTTATATATATGTTAATTAGTATTTTTAGTCCATATATTTGTAAGAATAATTTTTTTTTTATATTTATTTTGAATCAATCTTTCTTTAAATCAACTTTAACACCAACAAATCAGAATTAACATCCATCTAAAAGATTTAAAAAAAAATAGGTTCACATTAAATAAAGAATAAATAAAAAAAACATTAAATCATAAATATAGGAGAAAAAAAAATATGTTGAGTCTTACATCTAATAATCTAATAATTGTACATAATAATATATTGGCATATATCTTACTATTATAATAATAAGTTATTATTATTATTATTATTATTAGAATGTTACAAATTATAATTATAATTCTACTAATTTAAAATTTTTATTACACATATCAAAATTCACAACATGATTTATTTTATATTTAAAATGATATTATCACGATTTGAACCTTAGATAATTTGGTTAAGGAATATAAGTTGCAAGATTGATTGGTACACAATTTCTATTTTTATGTGATTTTAGTTTATACATTCTATAAAATTTACAACTAGTTTCTATTTATTTATTTATTATTATTATTATATGTTATTTATTGTAAATTTTAGTTATATAAATATTTACTTTGTATAGCACATGAGTTTATTATTATTCTCTAGCAATAGTCAGAAAAAGGCCACGTGTAGGGAGTCACACTTTATGAACAGTGGAGATTCCTGCACTAGATTTCATCCAATAAATAAATCATGCTTCACTTTTTCTACTAAAAATAATTTTAAAAAAATGGTGGAAAGATAATGTGCATCCGTTTCAAACCACACGTTTTTGCGATCTTATTTTGGACCCCCGGTGGCGGTAGCGGTGGCCGGTGATTGATAGTGGCGTTGGAGTATAACATGGGTAATACTCCTTTCTCCTTTTACTTTCTCTACAAAATCAGAGAACACTGTTCTTTCCTTCTTCATATCGGTTAATCGTGTTTCTCTGTTTTTACTGTTTCTGGATCCGTATTCTAGAAGCTTTCTTCTTTTCTCTCACACTTTTGCTCGCGACCTTCTGAACTCTCTCTACCATTGATAGGAATTTTCATGCTTTTCTTTTTGGATCAATGCTCTCTCTTCGTTTTTATTATTATTTTTGGTATGAAAATAGATTCTCGTCTATTAAGTTGATTTCAACGACAGAACGTGTTACATTTTGTAAGGACTGCAGAGTTGATGAGGTTTTTTTTTTGACACTGCAACATTTTTTGTTTTGTTTGTATTACCTTGTCAGTAGTAAAAGCACAAATCGTTATGATATTATTAAATTATTTTGATTATGACCCAATATTAGTTAATTTTGGGGATGGCTTGTTTCTAGTTGTTGTCTTGAAGTTGCAAGCATTGAATATATAGCCATGTCTACGTGCTGTGTATGTATGTTATGTAGGAGTGAGATGATTATTTATTTAGGTAAACTACTCGGTCCTTATTTGTATAACCTTCTGTATAAATACTTTTAGGAGAAGGGAATATGAACTTAAGAGCGCATTTAGTTTCTCTTCAAGTTAAAATTAACTAGTGTACCTTAGCTTCTGGAGAAAGTTAAACGCATAAGTTGATCTTAGCTTTTTTTACATGCTTATGAAGAAGTTTATCTAAACAGGACCTTTATTTAGCACTCGTTGATACTGTAAGATCGACTGTAGTAAATTAAAATAAAAAACTTATCTTGACTTTGATAAGTTTCTCTGGCAAACTTTGTGAATCTAAAATGTACTTACACCAAAGCATAAGTATGTACAAATTGTGATTGTTTCTTTATCAGCTTTTGGCTTTTTACTTCTTGTTAGTAACAACTATAGTGGAATTGTTAGTATGTGCCGGTGTGTCATTGTTTCAATTGTTCTTTTCAGCCCAGTCAACAATTGTATGTTTTGTCTCAAGTATTGCTGTATCGTCTGTTTGTTCTATCTTTCGGAGAGTTTATCCATATGACCAAAATTTTGTCTTTACCATGTTTTAGTATCATCATCTGTACTTGGTGTTTGAGTCTACTCACTGTCTATTTTGTTCTCTAGCTGTTTCGTGACTGATTTCTGTTAAGATCAATTAATATGTTATGTTGTTAAGCCTTGTATATAGTCATATATCCTTGCTATGGTTGCATAACAGTTTATGAGAGTATATTTGTGAGATTACATATTTGAAGTTTGTTGTAACTCATCGAGAGAGTATTTTGTAACACTTTGAGAGAAATTGAGAGAGTATTTTGTAACTCTGAGAGAGAACTTGTTCTTGTTGATAGTGTGGCTTTGTTGTGGATGTAGATTGGTGTTGGTTAACACTCTTATTGAACCATGTTCTATCTTGTGCGTGCTTTGTTTCTTTGTTTCTTGAAGTTCTTGATTGGTGAGCTTTACCATTGTATTGACTTGTTTCACATCAAATTTGTTGAAAAGTGGTGACAAAGGTGTTGCCTTACCTGTGAGATGCCATGTTGATCATTGCTTTTAAGTACAATATCAACATATACTACTAGATAGATATACTCAACACTTGTGTGATGGTAAAATATTGAATGATCTGCCTCATTCCGATAGCAAATTGTTGAACAACAATGCTAAATTTGTCAAACCAAGCCCTAGGAGACTGCCTGAGGCCATATAAAGTTTTGTGAAGACAATATACCAATCCAAAAGACTCCTCCTAAGCAACAAAACCAGGAGGTTGCTCTATATAGATTTCTTCTCACAAATCACCATTAAAAAAACATTTTTGACATCTGGTAGATAAAGAGGCCAAGGTGGAAGAGCAACCATTGTTATGAATAAGTTAACACAGACCATCTTTGCAACTGAAAAAAAAGTGTCACCATAAAATTTGTAAACATATACCACCTCTTTGGCCAACCACTAACCTCAATGATGATGGTGAACAACGATGGTTAACAAGGCAATAGCAACAAGAGCTTTGATACAAACTTGAAATATGGTACGAAAATAAAGAATTATTTTATTGATATCAATCACACAAATTACACTCTCATCATCTCTATTTGTAATAACCAAAATCTTTGAAAAAGGTAATACAAATATGTTGAAATAAATAGAAAGGTTTTGAAGATATTTTTCCATAATTACTATGGAGATATTAAAATAATTTTTTATCCTAATAATCTATTATTTACAACATAGAGGTGATGCAAAGTTTGTGATTGTCATGAAGGGTATGAGGAAAAATGACTTGTATTCCTTGGAGGGTACTATATTCACTGGTTTAGTGTTTGTTGGTGAGAAAAATTGTTAAGAATTGAATTATAGCACAAAAGGTTAGTTCATATGGTGAAAGAGGTTTGGTTGAATTACAAAAGCAGGTGTTATTTGCTGATAAAACACTTGAGAAGTTGAAGTGTTGTCAATACCACGTTTGTGCTAAAGCCTATAAGGTCAAATTCAATACAACACAACAAAGAACAAAAGAGACTTTGGATTATGTTCACGATGATCTCTGAGTACCATAAAGAACTCTGTCACAGTCTTGGACAAGGTATTTCCTATAAAGAGTAATGATTACTAAAGGAAATTATGAATCTATTTTTAGAAGACCAAGGATATAGCTTTTGAGCATTTCAAGATCTAGATGCGACTAATGGAGAATGAGACGGGGAGAAGAGTAAAGAGATTTAGAACAATAATTATAGTCTTGAGTTTTGTTTAGAGGTATTCAATAACTTCTGTAAATAGAATGGTATAACATGACATAGAACTATGGTTGGAATTGCTCAACAAAATGCCCTAATAGACAGATTTGATAGGACCATTTTGAAGAGTGAGATGTATGTTGCATAGTGCAGAGTATCTTTTGGGTTGAAGCAATTGCGATTGTTGCCTATTTGATCAATCAACTACTCTGGAGAGAAAGACTACTGTGGAAATCTGGTTAGTTCATTCTCCTAACCTTAAAAATTTGAGAATCTTAGGTAAGATAAGCTGATAGTAGGAGCTGGTAAATGCATGTTTTTAGAATATCATGAAGGGGTGAGGGCATACAAAGCATGGTGTCTTGAACTGAGATTCAAGAAGTGTATGATCAACTATCATGTTATTTTCAATGAGATTGTGATCGCTTATAAATCAAAGGTTTTTGAGTTTGTTGACAGTCGAGATGCTGAGAAAAAGAAATCTATCTTTGATTGAGGTAGTGCCAAGAGCTTTCTCTGATTTTCTTTTGACAGACCATGATGAGTTTGGAGAAGATCTTACTAAAGAGCACCAAGTTGATGATGGTTAAAGTGTAGCACAAGGAAGGACAAGGAGAGTCATCAAACCACCAGAAAAGTATGAATATGCAAATTTAATTGTATTTTCTCTTGTGGTAGCCAGTGAGGTATTTTGTAAGATGAACCCGATTGCTTTAAATTTGCTTTAGCAAGCCAGGAGAAGAAGGAATATTGAACAACATGAATGAAGAGATGAAGACACATCATGATAATCATACTTGTAGGTTGATAAGGAGACTTGTTGGTGCAAAGATTGATCAGTTGTAAATGGATTTTTAAAAATAAATGATGAAATTTTAGGAATTGACCAGGGAAGGTTTAAGGGAAGATTGATTGCTAGAGATTTTACTCAAAGGAAGGGGATTCATTATAATGACGTGTTCTCCCCCATAGTAAAGCATAAATCCAAGTAGATACTCATATTTGCCGAGTTTGATTTTGAATTGGAGCAAAAGGGTGTCAAGACTGCCTTCTTGTACGGAAATCTTTAGGAAACCATTTTTATGAAGCAACCATAAGGGTTTGAGGTGAATGGTAAGTGTGTTTATTACTCAGATGGTTTCATGTGAAACAAGTTTGATAAGTGTGTTTATTTCAAACTCTTACCTGACAATCACTCACTGTAATATTGTTGCTCTATGTTGATGATATTTTTTAATAGAAAGCAGTAGTAAGTCTGAAGTTGAGAAGGTGAAGATTGAGTTGAATAGTAAATAATAAAGTAGGTCTTTGGGATTGAGATCATGGGAGACAAAAAGAAGCTATTATACCTGGCTTGGAGATCCACCTTAAGATTGTCTTTGATAAGTTTGGAATGACAAACTTGAAAACTGTTTCTTCACCTTTAACTTAGCATTTGAAGCTAAGTTGTAAACAATATCCTAAGACAGATGAAGAGTGTGGTTATTTAGATACAATTCATATGCAATCTATGGTGTATGCAATTATTGCACTTGACTTGATACTGCTTATGTTATGAGTATTATGAGCAAATTTATTTCAAATCTTGGGTAGGAAAACTGACAGACTCTTAAGTTGATTAAGTTATGAGGCACTTGAAGGGGGTCTCATGGCAGAGTTCAGTTTGTGGTGGAGCTAGAGTTACTGTTAGATCAATTGCTTTGGTACACATTTTAGACTCAAATTATGTTGGATGTCTAGATACTAGGATATCTCTCGCAGGTTATGTTTTCATTACTTATGGCTATTAGTTGGAAGACAAGTTATAGAAGGTGTGGTTTTGTCTACTACTGAAGTTGAGAATATGGCCATATCAAAGTTGTGAAGGAAGCTTGTGGCTCAAGGGTTTTGTTGAAGAGCTGAGAATGCACGACCAAATTGTCATAGTGCATTGTGATGACAGTTATCAAAGAACCAAGTTTGTCATGACTGGCACTAAGTTGCATTTTGTAAGAGAGGAGATTGCCAAAGAATTTGTGAAGGTGAATAATATTTCAACAAACTATAGTCCCTTTGATACGATTACAGAAATGCTTCCAAACTTTAAGTTCTACCATTAGTTGGGTATGGTTGGGGATTAAGTATTGTTCTGGGCTTGTACATGTTCCCTGTCTAGTGTTAGAGAAGCTTGTTCATGAACCAAGGTGGAGATTTGTTGTTTTTGGCTCGGTCAACAAGATGTATTGACTATCTCTAGCATTGTCATATCACCTATCTATTCTATCAACTGCAGAGTTTTTCTTTAGGACCAAAGCTTTAGTCTGTATTGTGTTTCAGTATCCTCATCTATACTTGGTGTTTGAGTTGCTCAGTGTCTGTTTGTTCTCCAGCTGTTATGTAACTGATTTCATTTACAAATCAGTTAGTATGCTATGTTGTTAAGGCTTGTATATAGTCTTTTATCCTTGCTATGGTTACATAACAGTGCATGCAAGTGTGTTTGTGAAATTACGTACCTGATATTTTCTGTAACTCATTGGGAAGTCTCCTTAACTCTTATGAGAGATAATTTGTTCTTGTTGATAGTTTGGTTTTTTTGTGGATGTAGAATGGAGTTTGTTAACACTTTAATCGAACCATGTTATATCTTGTGTGTGCTCTATTTCCTGGTTCTATTCTTGTTCGTAGAAATTCTTGGTTTCTTCATTGTTACGATCTGGGCTTTCTTTATTTGTGAGCATTCCCTTAGAACTGGCTTGTTTCACATCAGTTTCTTTATCAGTCTTTGGCTTTCCTATTCTTGTTGGTATAAGAACACTTCAGTGGAATATATTAAAGCATGTTAGAATGGAATGTAGAAGCATTTTAATTTTGTTTGGATTGTTGTGGTTTTGTGCTGTGAAGAGGATTGGTAAGCCGTGAGAACATGTTGTTGAGAAGCATAGTCCGTGAACTCAAGGAGATGAGAGATGGAATAGGAAGCACATCTAAGCGAAGTGCAGAAAGCAAGCTTCGGCTCAGTCGAACAAAGTCACATATTGCTCCAGATGTTCTTGCAACTACATTTGAATTTATTCAACAGGGACAATGGGCAAATCTTCCACAAGAATTGCTTTTTGACATAATCCAGAGGGTTGAAGAGAGTGAAACATCTTGGCCTGACCGAGCTGTTGTTGTCTTCTGTGCTTCTGTATGTAAATCTTGGAGGTCGATTACAAAAGAGATTGTCAAGACTCCTGAACAATGTGGAAGGATCACATTTCCTATTTCATTGAAGCAGGTAATAAATCCGTCACCCTAATTCTTCCCTACTCTCTTACGTTTCTTATGTTCTTTTCCTTTTGTGTGTATGGATAGCCTGGTCCACGTGATTCTCCAATACAATGCTTTATAAGGAGGAACAAAGAAAGTTCTACATATCTCTTGTACTTTGGTCTGGTACCATGTAAGTTATTTCATTGCTGAAACCTTCCATCCTTTTCTAAAATGAACGGATATCATATTTCTCAACTTTAAATTGATCTTTAAAAGATTGGCATTAGTGTCTATGGATGTTAAACTTCAAGAGTTATTTTATAAATATTTTATTGTCATTTACTTTGTAGGTGTCCGCATCATTTTGTGTCTTTATATTTCCTTTGTGAAATTAGCCACTTGGTATCAGCATAATTGTTAACATTAATATAGTGTGTGGCAGAATGCACCTTGCTCGGATATAAAATCTTACCTATATATATAACTTAAATGGTGCTTGATTAAGATAGAAATGAACTTTAAACCTTTTGATGCAGTCAAAGCCAAAATTTTGCTTTGTTTTCATCCTTTCATGATCTGTTTGTTGATCCGTCTCACTGAAGTTTGATGGAGAACGAGTTATTGGTATTCTATTTGAGAAGCTTGTTTTGGCTTTAATTGTACAGCAGAGAATGACAATAACAAGTTGTTATTAGCGGCCAAAAGGATAAGAAGGGCAACAGGCACTGATTTTATCATATCCTTGGCCACAGATGATTTTTCTCGAGCCAGCAATAAATATGTTGGTAAACTGAGGCAAGCTTTTGGTCGATAGAAACCTTACCTTCTTTTCAATTTTCTCCTTGCTTCTTATGATCTTCTCTAATATTTGATGTTGTACTTTTGGCAGGTCCAATTTTTTGGGTACCAAGTTCACCATATATGACAGCCAACCTCCCCATGATGCTGCAATTCAACAAAATTGTCAATCTAGTAGAAGATTTCATTCTAAGCAGGTGTCACCAAGAGTTCCAGCTTGTAGCTATCTTGTTAGCACAGTTTCCTACGAGCTGAACGTCCTTTGCACTAGAGGGCCGAGAAGAATGCATTGTGTCATGAACTCTATTCCCGTCTCAGCAATTCAGGAAGGGGGCAACGCCCCAACTCCGACTTCTTTCCCTCAAATATTTGATGAACCTTTTTCTCCATCACCAGCAGCGAAAGAAAAAGTTCCAGTCCCCGATTTAAACTCTGCAAGCTTATCAGAGCCACTAATATCGACCCAAGTTTCAACTGAGCAATTAGAACTGAAAAACAAGGCTCCACGATGGCATGAGCAGCTACAGTGCTGGTGCCTAAATTTCAAGGGCCGTGTGTCTGTGGCTTCTGTTAAAAACTTTCAGCTTGTAGCTGCTGTTGATCCATCTCATAACGTTTCTGCTGAGGAGCAAGACAAGGTAATCCTGCAATTTGGAAAGATTGGAAAAGACATATTCACCATGGATTACCGTTATCCGCTCTCTACCTTCCAAGCCTTTGCCATCTGCTTGAGTAGCTTTGACACTAAACCAGCCTGTGAATGAGATTCATCACTTCAACTTGATCATCATCTGCTGAGTTGTTGATTGTCAATCATGGTGGCATGCAGCTGAAATTTAGCTGTTCAGCCTGTGGTAACCTTCCCTTGGATCGGTTGTTGATTCTGGAATTTGTTCAATTTGTTATCTCCTGGTCGCCTAAAATGAAATTGTATGAAGTTTAACGATTTGTGTAATATATGGTCGGGGTATTCCTCCCTCACAAATGTTTTGATTTGTTTAAAGAGCTTAATGGCCATGCCTTATTAATATAAACAACATTACACTATCAATCAATCGATCCGAAATTTGCACGAGAATGAATTTTGAGGTAGTTATTATAAAATATCAATAAATCTGTCCTATTTGGTTATTTAAGATTAGATAACCATGTAAATCTTTTTTTGATGAGTGTACAACTTATTTTCTTGTGTAAATACTGAAATTTTCAGTTGTTAACATTCTTTGCAGGTGTTTATAACGTTGAACAACTCTTTAGCAAGAGCTGAATATCATTACTTATTAACACTCTCAGAGGTGAGTTGCGTGTACTTCATATCTTCGTTTAGCGAGAGCTAAACATCTTTCTCTAAGTGCTCTCGTTCAGGTGAATAACAATTGAACCATTAGTAGACTCGAATTCAGTTCTGTTTGAGTTCAACTTGGCATTGTGATTCAGATTCATGATAAAAAATACGGGTTTGGGTCAACTTGTTACCACACTAAACCTGGCCAATAAGGGTCTGAAACTCACCCCCAAAAGAATCCATGTGATCATGGCATAATGATTATTTTAACTTTTCTATGATTTATTAACTTAAAGAAAAATTAAATATTGAAAAATATACAGGTTTAATTCTGATGGTCGAAAAACGTTTTTTATCCAGCCAAATACTAGCCTACATCTTGTTTCTTTTACTATCTTTTAAATGGTCCTATTAATAAAATAAACTATTGTTACTTCTCATTTGCCACAAGTACATAAAATCACTTGTAACCCCTTTATTTCTCCTTGAGATAAAGAAGGCAATTATTCTTTTTTCTATAAGTCATTTCCAGTCTTTCCAAGTATCTTGTAATTGCCACTTCTAAATACAACAAAAGAGTTGTCTAATTCTAAATTCAAGTTGTCTAAGATACAAACTTTCAATAGAGTGTATATACAAAAATAGAATTAGTTATTGAGAAATTAAAGAACATTTTCTTTATTTATCATTTCATAAATGTTCTAAGATCTAGTATTTATGAACTTGAAGTAGAGTTGCATGCAAAACACATTAATATTTCACTTAGAATTATTAGTTGATGTTGTAAGTGACATTACTTGTACAGTTTCAGAAAATAAATAATAAGTCACTGTCAAATAATCATGTTTAGATTACTATGTTCTTAATTATAAAAAATCATATTCCAACAACTTTTTACTTAGTAATAGACGTTTGATTGGAACATTAGTATCATAGTACACCCTTAATTACTTTGAAATCATTAGATATGGCTTTAAAGATAATATTTTAAATGTTAATAATTTTACTATACACGATTTATTGATTGAGGTGAGGTAAAATTTTGAAATGTTTTCAGTTTATTGTAAAATGTTAATAATTAAAATATGAATAATAATGATATTAAATATTTATAATTAAGATTTCCAAAAGATTTCAAATGAATAATCAATTATTCTTCACATTGTTTTCGAACGATCTAGAATTCCTCCACACTTTTAGTTTTGCACGTCTCTAATCTTTTCTCCATATTTTATTTTTCTCTACTTTTTCCTTACGCTTGAGCATATTGACTAGGCTGCCAAAAATGACCAATCTTCAATATTTTCTTCAATTTTAGTTTAAACATTGAGCTTAGCACGTCTTTATTAGGCTACCAACAACCTATTTTCTTCTTTCCCCCTTTTAAGCGTGTTTACCTAGTTCAACATAAATCCTTCAATTTACTAAATGTTCACTAAAGTTTTCATGAGTCTTTCAAGTCCAATATAAATTGTAGAATATATTGCATTGGAATCTTTGGAATTTGGCCATAAAGATCATTGTTTGACAAGTCTAAGCTATTTTAGTTTGACCCTTATGCCTCATCAAAGTGGTCCATTGTGGTACAAATAAAGCTTAAGAGAAGAAAAAGATTGTCCTATTTTATGATTTAAAACACACGTCTCAGTTAACTAGCAATACTTCAAATAACCTGCAAAGAAAAGCCATCAAGTTATAAACCCCACAACTACAAGTCAACATTCAATTTTATTATTTGGGCCTAAACACATTTCTCTTTCCCTGCCTACAAAAGGTGTATGTCATGCATCAAAATAATTAGTTTTAAAATCAATCATAAATCCATTGACCACGCCTCAAGGAAAAATAATCCAAACAGAAAAGGTCAAGATAGAAGAGACAAGCACATTGTCATGAGATTTTGATTTAGTAAAAGTCATTAGAATCCTGGAAAGAATAAGACAAGTTGTCTGTAGATTATATTCTATGACAGTGGAACATGAACCAATACTAGATAATAGTGCCAATTTCATCATAGTTTCCCGATGAAAAGTAAGTAAAAATGATTATGAGCGGGAAAATTTTTCACACAATGCACATCATTTTGTTAATAAATATAGAACTCTTGAAGCTGATCTTAGTTTCAGATTGTGCATAATTTCTCACTGTATTAGAAACTAAAAAAGGTGTACACAATACATAGTTTATACAATACTACGTAAAATTGATAACTAATAGAAATTAATTGATTGTGAAACAGACAAACTACAACTAACCGATACAAACCACAAGGAAAATATCTAGTAATATCTCCCCATCAAGTTGGGCGATGAATGTCACAAAGTCCCAGCGGACGTGTGATGAAGTGCCTTGGAGAAGGCGTTAGCGAGTTAAGTTGAAGAAGAAACAGGAAGAAAATGAATTAAACCTTGTTAAATCTTCTCACAATTAACATTACAATCAATCTCAATATGTTTATTGTGCTCATGACACACAGGGTTATGAGTTAGGTGAATGGCAGATTGATTATCACAATTATACAGCGGGATTCTACAAACATAAAGATCGTGAAAGAGATAACGTAACCATTGAATATCACAAAATTGGCTACAGCCCGATACTCAGCTTCAAAGGAGGAATGTGAAACAGTATATTGCTTCTTGGTTTCCAAGATCAATGACGAGCCAACAAGACTGGCTAAAGCCCGATACTCAACTTCAGAGTAGAGATGTCAAATAGTAGATTGTTTCTTGAATTTCCAAGAGATAAGTGACAAGCCAAGAAACACACAAAAACCAGTGATAGAGCGTCAATTATCTAAGCAACAAGCCCAATCAAAATCGCCAAAAGTTGAAAGTCTGAGCTCTAAGGAAGGAAAGGGATCCTTTTAAGTAGCAAAGAACACTAAGTGCAACCTCGTAATGAGGATCAAGAAGATTGGACATGAGTTGACTAAGCCCCTGGACAAAATAAGCAATGTTTGGTCGAGTGATAGAAAGATACAAAATGTTTGCCATCTAACGGTTTGTATCTCTAGCTGCATCAGAAAAAGGTTGTCCTTGAGTAGCTTGAAGTTTGATAGAAGGATTATAAGGTGTATGCGCATATTTAGAACCAAGCAACCCACTGTCATTAAGGATTTCTAGAGTTTACTTGCGTTGATTCATGCGAATTCCAGATTTGGATCTTGCATTTTCAAGATCGAGAACGTATCTTAAGGAATCAAGGTCTTTGATTTTAAATTTGGTGTCTAAGACATGCTTAACATAGGTGATTTCAACCAAATCATTTCCAGCTAAAACAATATCATCCATGTAAATTAGTAAGCAGTTAACAAACTAAGATTTTACAAACAAGGCCTGATCAACAAAAGATTGTTTGTAATTGAGAGACAAAAGAATGTTGGATAACATGCTATGCCATTGTCTACTAATTTGCTTGAGGCTATAAAGAGACTTAAGCAACCGACAGACTTTAGAAGTACCAAGGATCGTAAACTGAGAGGAGGAAGCATATAAACCTCCTCATGAAGTTCTCCATGAAGAAAAACGTTATTTACATCTAGTTGCTCCAAAAACCAACCCTTAATATGGCAAGAATAATTATGAATGTAGTGATTTTAGCAATAGAAAAGGTGTCAAAGTAATCTACACCCTCTAATTATGTGTAACCCTTGGCTACTAACTGAGCTTTACCTCTCAACAGTGACATGGACATGATATTTAACCTTGCAGATCCCCTTGCAATCAATAGGACTCTTACCTTTGGGAAGATCAACAAGAGACCATGTTTGATTTTGCTGCAAAGCATGTAACTTAACATTCATAGCCTTTTGCCAAAAATCCATTTTTGAGGCTTGCGAAAAAGATGTGGGTTCAGAAATAGTATTGATAGAAAAAAAAAATTACAAGTATTACAACAATTATAATCGAGAAGATAAGACAAAGGATATACACAAGTTCCGCAGGATTCCTGAAACAGCTAGAAGCAACCACAAAATGACAGTGAAAATCTGCTAGATAGAAAGGCTCGCGCCGAAGTCTAGTGGATTATCCAAGAGGTTGACTTTGTAGAGATTGATTTGGGAATGTGGATGGATTTGAAATGTGGTCATTGGCTACCGTGGAAGAAGTTTATGCAGGAATGGTGACAACGAGAATATGTTGTGATGCAGTTGGGGTGGATATATTGAAAAGTAAAGGAAGCTGATTTGGAGAAGTACCAATTTGTGGGGGAATAGACACAGTCAATGGAAACACATTTTCATAAACAATGGCATTTCTTGAAAGAAGGATTTCATGAGATTGGAGATCATACAAGACATATTCTTTAGTACCTTTCCTATATCCTAAAAAAACAATTTTACGTGCGCTAGGCTAAAATTTTGTTCAGAGATGGAAGCGTACTAGCACAAGCTAAGCAACCAAAAACCTTTAGATGAATCATGCAAGGTGGTTGGGCATAGAACAATTCATAAGGTCATTTGAAATTCAACAATGGAGTAGGCGGTCTATTAATAATGTCAATAGCTTGTTGTACATCAAAATGCCAAAACATTTAAGGCAAATGGGTCTAGTACGAAAAGGCTCTAGCTATATTTAAAATATGTTGGTGCTTGTGTTCAACAATGTCGTTCTGTTGAGGTGTCTCAACACCTGTTCTCTGATAAATTTTTCCTCTTGAATAAAAATATAAAAAAATCAGATAATAAAAACTCTACTCCGTTGTAACTTCGAAAACATTTCAATTTAGTATTGAGTTGTGTTTCAATCAAGGAAATAAAGTGAGTCAAATGTGTCCTGGTTTCAAACTTATGTCTCATGAGTTTGGTCCATGTAAAACGATATAGTTATCAGCTAAACTAAAAATATTTATGTCCGGATATAGAAGGTACTAAATATGCCAAATATCTCCATGAAGAATGTAAAAACTTTAGTGGAATGTGTTTCACTACTGTGATGTGGCAACTTTCTTTGTTTAGAAAAGTGGCAAATGTCACAAGGAGTATTATGCGTATAATGAGGAATAACATGATATGGAATCAGAAACATGACCTAATCTAAGATGCCAAAGAGACACAATGCGGTGATGAGGTTGCAGATTTATCACATACAGTCCCTGGTGCAAGCTTAGCTGAACCAATCATCCTCCTGGAAGTATTCTGCACAATGACACAAGAATCAAAGTCAAAAGACAATTTACAGTGCAGTGTGTGAACTAACTTATGGGTGGAAATAATGTTGACATGAAGTTCCCGTACATAAAGAACATCATCAAGGATTAAAGAATAAAACAACAGTACCATAAATGGAAGTAGACACTTGAATATAATTGGGTACACTTGAATATCATTGGGTAAAGTAATAAAAATGGGAGAAATAGATTTGTGAGAAACAAAACTTTGGAAATTGAAAGTAATGTAGTAGTGGCACCTGTATCCAAAAGCCACTGAGAAGCAATTTTACCGTGGTTCAAATTTATACAATTCTTGTAAGTCAGCAACGCAAAAAATGTCTCCCTAATGAAAATGATGATAAAGGTCTTGCCATACGTTAGAGGCAGTGTCCATCCAGATAATGGATTTGAGAATCGATCCATGCACTGATCCTTGAGGTCATAAGAGAACTGAATGTTTGGCAAAGGTTAAGGCAAAGTGTCGTCATTGAATCTTAACTTGTTCTTAGATTTTAGGGCAAGCTTCATAGCCTGAGCCCAAGCATGATAATTCTTGCCATCTAACATAGGAGAGACAAGAGCAAGAGCTAGATTTTCATTTGAATGGAGGAAGAAAGGATTGGAAGGATTTGTGTGAAAATCGGTATGGGTTTCAGAAGCCATATCAACTGGAGAAAGAATCAAGAATGAGAAAGAGGATGCAGAATATTTGATGCCATCTTAGTTTATAGATTGTGTATAATTTCTCGTTGTATTAACAACTGAATAAAGTGTACACAGAACAAAGTTTATATAAGACTATGTAAAGCTGAAAACTGACAGAAACTAACTGACTGTGAAACAGAAAAACTAATACAACTAACTGATACAAACCACAAGGAAAATATCTAGTAATAGCTGAATCTACAGCTTCTACTATAGAGCACTAGCACAAGTAAAACGAAATATAAATATTTGCGAGACACAGGGTCCTGAATTACTGATGGCCTCATTTACTGATGACAATTTTTAAGAATATTGAAGTGAAATATACTTGAAATTTCGGCCAGTAGTGATTTGGTTTCAGACATTCCAGATAATATAATCACTTAATGAGCAGCATCCTTTGATTTAAGACCAGGTTTCTTCATTAACTCTTTCCGTAAATTCTCATCTTATAGAAGAGTAGGTGATGAACTCCCTTGAAGTAAATTGAAATGGCTGGTGTGGAATAGGATTCCTGCAGCATGGTTACATAGAAAAACGTTAATTAATAAATTTATAACTGTATCCAAGTAATTGTTTCAAAAGTAAAAGGAGACTCACGGTCGAGGCCCATAAACTTTGATTTGCCGCACATGAGTATCCCTTCCATTTAGATGGTTTGACAACACAGCAATTTGCAACATGAAAGTGTTCACAAAGGTATCCCTGTGATTGGTGAAAGGCAATTACAAGATTCTATTAAAAAGTATGCTGGTATCAAGAAGAAGCAATCCTTAAGTTACATTACATTACTTTGGTTACATTACAACCATTGAGGCTTCATTCACTATCAATTTCAGAGTAACAATTAAGGACAATCCAGTGGTTCAACAGATGAAATGAAACAAGAACTGATTATTGCATTCATAAATACCAACAAACACATCTTCAAGTAGCATGACAACGTTCCTATCCTATCTAATTTCTCAGTTCACAATTTGAATAAAACATCCTCAAACCTTGAACATAAATCCAGATATATAAGGAGTAAGAATTCAAAGAAAAATCAGTAAGATTTGAGCAACAAAAGCCCAGAATTTAGTCACTTCTTCAGAAGACCACTAGGCGTAAGCACATCGTATTGCCTCAAACACAATTTAATCAAAACGCACGGTCCATGTTGATCTTATCACTCCAACAATACAACAGTAGCTGTATCCTATTAGATTAAGTCAATTACAAGGATGACATGGCACCTTAACTCTATAAGTGGAATCATTGCCAGTCCCAAGTCTGACTAAAGGAGGAGACTATTAATCCCTCGACACAAGGTTTGTCAAAACCCCAAATATATGAAGTTAAATATAATGTTAAGAGAAACAAATATAAGAGAGTTTCTACACAATACTTTTTATACTTAGCTAGTTTTACCTCTTGTAAAAATCTATTTCATTTTTTTTTTTCTGTAAGTGTTTATAGAGAAATTTATTCAGACACAAAATTACAGATATGGTTTATTAGTTTCTTCACTTTCACGAGGTTCCCTTAAATTCCCTACTATAAACTATCATGTCCCCCATTTAAAAAAAAAAACACACACACACACACACAAACACAATGACCAAAAAACACTTACCTAGGATCAACTCCAGACAACGACAGATAGACCCACCCAGTTGGCTTCACTAGTTCCACGGTCTTAATCTCCTACAAATGTTCCCAAACCCATCATTCATCAACAATCGTAACAACCAAATCAAACCCAAACCAATAAAATTACCTTCAAGTTGTGAAACCCATCACCGGCACGGATGGAAACTTTACTCGGCGTGTAACTCTCGTCCAACTTGAAATCCACGTACAGCACAATTAGCTGCAACAATAAAAAAAAAATTAAAAATTTAGCACTTAGAAAGTAAAATTATATTTTGTTTGCAAGAGGGGTGTGCCGTGTACGTACTTGAAGTCTAACTTTCTTCTGAAACTGAACGTTAACCAAATGGGGTTGCGCTCCGTCGGATCTGAAACCACGAAAAGCGTGATTGAGAATGCGAGTGAAGATAAGAGAAAGAGAGTGTGAGCAAGTGAAGGAGTTACTGCCAATAGGTTTCGAGGTTATCGTCACGGAGAGAGGAAACACCGTTACCGGGCTTGCAAGAACTGACGCTCCAAGCAGCTTTTTTCCCCATCTCCGTTAAGTCATCGTCTACCGTCAACAATTGGTTTCCTCCGCTCAACTTTGTTTCTTCTTCGCCCTCTGATGATTCTGCTGCCATTCCCCGAAACCTCAGACAACCCTATCTCTCTCTCTTATTTTTCAAGATTCTTCAACTACTACAAGAGAAAGCAAGTGATGAATTGAACAACAACGGTGTTCAAAAAGGAAGACCTTTTAGTTAATGTTTTTAAATTTTTAAAAACTGAAATTAGGGTGTGCTTGTGAAAATTTAATTTTGGATTATATGTGTCCTATATGGTAAAAAGGTTCAACGTTTGTTTTTTAAGAAAATATTTAAAAATAAAAATAAAATATTTGAATATCAAAATGATTAGAATAGTTTTTAAATTTAAGGTTAAATTATTCCAAATATCTCTAATCTTGTAACGAAATCTCAAATATGTCCCCTTATTCTTATTTGATTCAGTTAAGTCTTTATTTTGAAAATTTTTTTCAATTAATTAATTTCTTTCCGTTAGTAGTAAATTAACGGTGTTAACTATGTGTCACATGTCATCACATGATTTTATTTTATTTTTTAATTTTTTTTAAATAAATAAATTGTCATATGTCCCTCTTATATTGTGTCATGTGGCAGTAGCAGTGTCACATGTCACTATTGGATGTGAAAGGTGTGATGTAGTCTTTTTATTTCTCAATTTGATCCTAATTCTTTAAAAATTGAATCAATTTCATCCCTATATTTATTTTTTATATAAATTTTATAATGGTATTTTTATTATAAGTGATCTTTTTAATAAAATTATGTTTATTTAAATGTATATTTTGCATTGAATTTTATTTAAATATTTGTTTTCACATCCAATAGTGACACGTGGCTACATCACATCGTCTCAGCCACGTGGCACAATATCAGATTGACATGTCACAATTTTTATTTTTTAAGAAAAATTATAAAAAAATAAAAAAAAATTACATGCTAACACGTGGCACATAGTTAATACCATTAGTGTACTACTAATGAAAATGACTTAATTGAAACGGAAATTTCAAAATAAAGACTCAATTAAGTCAAATAAAAATGAGGGGATCTACTTGAGATTTCGCTACAAAAATGGGAACGTCTGTGATGATTTAACCTTATTTCAACTTAATTTTTAAAGGTATAATTACTAATTTCGTTCCCTAATTTTTGGTTTGGTTCAATCTGGTCATTTATTATTCGTTGGTTCAATTTAGTCTCTAAATCATTTGAAAGTATTCAATTTGGTCTCAATAAGTTGGAGTTAACACCATATCCATACAAGACACATGTCAAGCCATGAATTTTTTTTTTTAATTTTCTAGTTCTTTTGAAAAAAATTCTAAAAATTTATAAATTACCACGTGTCCACGTGTCAAGTTACCGTCTTAACACGTGGTAGTGGTAATAGTTGTTTTCAATTTAGTCTTCTCCAATTTGAGACCAAATTATTAAATAAGTTTAATTACAACTTATATATACATGTTATAATATTTTTTTAATATATACATAAAAAAAATTATTGTAACATGTATATATAAGTTATAATTAAACTTCTTCTAATTTTACCTCAAGTTTAAAGATTAAAGATTGACATTATATTCAACTATTTTTTCTTATATCTAAAATGATACATTTTAAATATAAAAATAGGCTTAAATACCTTTTTGGTTCTCATTTTCGTAGTGTTTGTTGCGGATGGTCCTCATTTTGACAAAATGTTTAAAATGATTATAATTTTTACCGAATGTTTGAAATGATCCTCATTTTCGCAATTTGTGTTTTATTTGGTCCTTTTATGTAACACCGTTTAAATAATTAACGGAGCATTGTATAAATTGTATAAGTGACACGTGTTTGTTGCGGATGGTCCTCATTTTGACAGAATGTTTAAAATGATTCTAATTTTTACCAAATGTTTGAAATGGTCCCATTTTCGCAATTCGTGTTTTATTTGGTCCTTTTATGTAACACCGTTTAAATAATTAACGGAGCATTGTATAGGTGACACAATTTGTATTAGGGTGTGTTACGTGTATTGTACAAGTGTGGTAATTAGATATTTGGAGATAAATAAGTGAGCTAGGGTTTTGGTAAGGAATGTTTGGGCAGTTGGTGAGTTTTGGCAATCTTGTTCCTCCATTCCCAATTGGTGTTGCTGAAATCTTCCTCTTCCTACAATCCCATTATATAGGTATGTTACGATCTCAATCTTCTTCCTTTACCTTTGGTTGTAATCGTTGGAAGCAACCATGTTGTATCACTTCGTGCACTGTTGGTGGTTCAACGAGAAATGGATTAACCCCGAATTGTAGCTGCGGAGAGATGTCAGCTTTGAGGATGACAAGAACTCTAAAGAATATTGGTAGAAAATTTTGGGTACAATCTGTTTTTATTTTTGTGTTAATAATAAATTGGTTTTAATTTTTGATTTATTGATTTACAGAGTGGTGGTTCCAATAATTTGAGCTGCAACTTTTTTCAAATGGTGGTGTTGATGAAAAGGATGATGTCATCATCATGACACAAATGAGGCAAATTAATGATTTGGAGAAGTCATTGAAGGTTGCTGAGAAGAGGCTGCAATTAGTAATAGGGTTCACTTGTGTTGTTATTGTATTATTCGTACTGTTATTGTGTGTAATCTTTTAAAGTCCAATCTATTTTATATTATTGTTAAATGAAGAAATGAATTAGTTTGATTATGTTGACATTAGTCCCAACATGTTCAAAATGACATCTTAATCTAAGCATTGAAGTAAGTGATATTGATCTAAGCTTGGGAAAAATTAAATTGATCTAAGTCTGGAAGAAGTTAAATTCATAACATTAATTCATCCTCATCAAAATGCACTACATCAGTGTTTGGCAAAAGTGAAATTCAACGAAGTTTAAGGAAAATCAAAATGTAGTACATCAATAATGAATTCTGCATCAGAAATTCCAAAAAAAAACTAAGATGTTTGTAGCTGCTATCATGGCCTCCTCATATCAATAACTAAGTCTCAACAGGTGTTGCAGGTTGTCCATCCACAAGCTTATCTGGGCAATTGTTCCTGTTATGTCCAATCTGACGACATATGCTACATTTTTTTCTATGACCTCCTTTGCTGATTTGTATGTTATCCTTTCTCAACTCTCACTCTTTCAACCTTCTTTTTTTCTTGGGTCTTCTTGGTAAGATCATCTTATGTGGTGGATGGACATCAGGGTAGTGAGTTCTTTTCCATAAGACTTCACCATTGACTGGAAAGATGATGGATTGATATATTTCTTCGTAGATGGATCTCCTGAAGCATATTGGTATGAAGTCCTCAATTAAGATCATCTTATGTGGTGGATGGACATCAGGGTAGTGAGTTCTTTTCCATAAGACTTCACCATTGACTGGAAAGATGATGGATTGATATATTTCTTCGTAGATGGATCTCCTGAAGCATATTGGTATGAAGTCCTCAACATTGACATTGATGAAATTCATGGGTTAAATATGTCTTTGGTCCCTCAAGTTTCAGTGAATTTTGGAATTAGTCCCTCATCAAAACTTTATATCAATTTAATCATTCATCTTTCAAAATGCGTGAATATAGTCCTTTTAACAAAATTTTGTTAAGTTTATCTTACGTTTCAAGCACATTTCATGATAGTATTTAAGTTAACATTGAAGCAAAAATGTGTCAAACAATGTCAATAATTTAAATACTATCATGAAATGCGCTTGAAACGTCAGATAAACTTAACAAAATTTGGTTAAAAGGACTAAATTCACGCATTTTAAAAGATGAAGGACTAAATTGGTCAAAAGTTTTGATGAGGGACTAATTCCAAATTTCGCTGAAACTTGAGGGACCAAAAACATATTTAACCCGAAATTCATTGCTGTAATAGCATGGCAGCAAGAGATAACAGTCAAAAGTCATTTCCTACAATTGTAATGTTGAGCATCCACATTCACTATGTACTTATCTCTAACCATGGATATGTGCCTCACTTCAAATAGTTTTTCTCCTGACCAGCTACAAATATCATTACACATATCAGTACACGAATAAGTTGATTGTGTTAGAAAAAGACAAAAACCTAACCTTGGGATCCAATATTTGGTTAACTCTTTTTCCTTATGTAGTCTGTCAAGGACCTTGGGACAGATGTTTCCTTCAAAAGTTGTAACCTTTTTTCTCCTGGTGGCCCACCTTTCCATTAAATAAACTTTGATTTCCTCAAGCATGGTGATTATGGGTTTGCCTCTTGCATCCACTATGACACTATTAAAAGCTTCACTCATATTGTTGACAATTGTGTCGCATATGGCTCGATCACTAAATCTAGACTTGGACCAGAACCTGCATGAATAATAGTGTCAGTATTGATATCAGGTATTTGTAAAGAAATCATGTATTTGTACAAAAACTAGGTATTTGTACAGAAATAAGGTATTTGTACAGTAGAGATACCTTGGAGGTATAACAATAAGGTATCTATAAGCATCAATATTTAACTCTTTAATTGTTAACATCACTCTTTTCCAAACTGATGGGTGTGTGCTCCTAGCAGCCTTCCACATGAGTATCTTTAATTTTTGGACAAAGAATCTTTTTCTGAAATTTGCATACATATGCCTCATGCAAAACTTGTGCTCCTTAGTGGGTAATAGATTCTGAATGTGCAATGATAAGATTATTAGTACTTACAACATTAAACAAAAATTAATAAATTGAACATATATTAAACATACCTTTTGTTGGTCAGACATAAAGGTCATTATCCCACACACATCAATACCTCCAAGATCACCAATAAGCAATTCCAAGAACCATGTCCAAGTTTCTTTGTTTTGAACTTCCACAACAGCATATGCTAAGGGCAGTAACTGATCATTACCATCTCTACCCACATCACTCATCAACTCACCTCCGTATTTTCCTTTTAAAAAACAACCATCCAAACCTATGATGGGTCTACAGAAGATAAAGGAATCTTTACATGCTTTTAAACAGGAGTAAAATATCTGAAAAATTGCTTCATCATTATCATTTTCCACTTTGATTTTTATAGTTGATCCAGAATTATATTTTAGTAATTCATGTGCATAGTCGTAGATTCTTTTATATTGCTCTTTAAATGACCCGTCTACTATATCTGCAGTCATTGCCCTTGCTTTACGAGCTGTTGATATTGACACATGTGTATTCCATTTTCTTAAAGCCCTTTGTCTTACGTCATTTATTTTTAGCTTTGGATTCTCTATTAGAGTTTGGTCCAAGGTTTCACTAAGCCACTTTGCTTTAATGATATTAATCTTGAATTCACTGCTACAAGAATGAACATCAAGTAGTTTCCTTAATTGCCAAATCTTACGGCTACGAACATAGGAACAATATGCAGACCATTAACATTTATTTTGTGCACCCAAACAACCAATCCTAACTCGCTTACTATCATTTTTCAAGAATTTCATATTTCTCTCTGCATGAATAGCGTAAGTCCTAATGACATCCTTGAAGTGGTTGTTGTTTAGAAAAACAGTTCCTACTTCCCATTTGTAATCCACCATACTTTTTGGCATTACAAATGTCTGGAATGGACCACATCCTGTCCTTTCATCATTGTTTTCTTCATCCCCAGTTGTTTCACTCTCGCTATCTGGCCCACTAAGTAATTCTTCTTAATGTCATTCATCATCAGATAACTCGATTAAATGACGTGCTCTATTTTCAAATTTACCTCTGTTAGAATCATCACTTTCAGACAGTTTCCACTTCAATATCACCTTCCACTTCAATCTCACCTTCCACTTCAACATCACTATTCATACCACTGGCATCCCCAATCTCTACTTCAGCAGCCTCTTCATGGGCCTCTACTTCACCACCGTGGTGGACAACAACATCGAACCTATCATCATTTATTGCCCTAAAGTAAATTAAACAGATAAAAAAAATGTATTATTAAGCCTACTTTAACGCAATGGGGGACCACTGCTACAATCAATTAAAAATAAAATAATGAGGACCATTGTTAAGACTTTGGCAAGTGTACCAAGTCGCGCAAGTAGTAACCGGTAAGACCGGGATATCGTTTTCCAAGAGACTCGTGTATACTAATTAAATGCGTAATTAGTGACTAATTTAAACTAATAAATAAATCCATATTTTGAGTTTTAATGTATGAAATTAAACTTTGCATAAATAATTAAAATTGAACTTTGGAAGTTAAAGACACTTAGTGAATGGAAAAGATTAGAAATGATATGACTTGATATTGCCGGGGTTAGAATTCACCAACTATGCTCTCATGCAACTACAATTTAACATCCTCTTCATTAATATGCTAATGCCAACCCACAATATTACTCAAACCCTAATTCCTTAATAGATTGAGCCTAAATTTCCTTATTAAAAACCAATTCCTTGAACTCTTAATAAGTAAATTTGCTTTATGCACAAAGGTTTAAGACAACCAATGGGTCAATCCCCATTCCTAGGTACAAGCTCCATTGAGTTTTCTTATTCCGAATCTAGGTTTCAAAAGATATTTCCACACCCAATGAACCAAAAATCATGCAAGAGATGGCTAAATCAATGCAAGCTTTAAGTGAAGAAATAAGAAGACTAGCAATTAATGAAAGAGTCATATATATA
>Ga0214544_1003100_pt1 | contig 34763 bp, 33 predicted proteins | sample CNSS3metaG_FD_160074 | JGI IMG/M metagenome (GOLD analysis project Ga0214544, IMG submission 160074) | Root nodule microbial communities from cowpea collected in UCLA plant growth center, Los Angeles, California, USA - CNSS3 | ecosystem: Host-associated > Plants > Roots > Nodule | place: USA...
TTACTTGTGGTAAGGGTGGGGAACTTAAACGAATTAACATCAAGTTAAGGGTGTTCGACCCAGGCCGCTTACTTGTGGTAAGGGTGGGGAACTTAAACGAATTAACATCAAGTTAAGGGTGTTCGACTCAAGCTGCTTACTTGTGGTAAGGGTGGGGAACTTAAACGAATTAACATCAAGTTAAAGGTGTTCGACCCAGGCCGCTTACTTGTGGTAAGAGTGGGGAACTTAAACGAATTAACATCAAGTTAAGGGTGTTCAACCCAAGCCGCTTACTTGTGGTAAGGGTGGGGAACTTAAAAGTGTGCGAGAAGCGGAGTGAAGAATAATCGTGAAGTTGGGAACCCTTTGTTTATTCATAAAATCTGGGGTGCCTCGTTAAAACCTCCCCGACCAAAATCCTCCTTAGGGAAAAAAGACCATGTGAGGAAGAAGAGTACACCCATGGTTACAAGTGTTTGGTACAAAACATGTTCTTAACTAAAGTAAAACTTTAGATGGGATACATTCCATGTATTGGGTATATCTTCCCCAGACAACTGCTCAAGCTGATATGCTCCTCCCCTAGCGTCTTCATGTATTCGGTATTAGCCGTCCCAATTCGCGGAGAACTTGCCATCCTTCTTTCTTGCACTGTTGGCCATTCTCCAAACTAAGTCTCCTTTTACGAACGATCTTGGGCATAGGTTGGCGTTATACTTTCTGGTCGCTCTCTGTTTGGCAGCTAAGTTGCGTATTTGAGCTTTTTCTCTTAGCTCGGGTAGGAGGTCAATGTGGGTGGTCATATTTTGATGATTTTGGGTTGAGTCATATAGTTCTCAATGCAGGGATGATTCACCAATTTCAACAGGTATCATGGCGTCTACGCCGTATACTAGGCTGAATGGAGACTCGTTTGTTGCTGATTGAAGGGTACACCTGTAGGCCCACAACATTTCTGCTAGTTCTTCTGGCCATTGGCCTTTGGCGTTGTCCAACTTCTTGCGGAGTTCCACTAGTATGACCTTGTTTGCCGCCTCGGCCTGTCCGTTGGTCTGTGGGTGTTCAACAGAGTTGGTTATGTGTTTGATGCCTAGACCGATGTAGAATTTAGCGAGTTCTTTATCTATAAACTATTGGCCGTTTTCGGTGATGATGGTATGTGGGACGCCATATCGGCATATGATATCCTTCCAAAGGAATTGTTGGGTTGTAATAGTGGCAAGCGGTTTGACCTCTATCCACTTGGTGAAGTAGTCGACGGCTACTATCAAGAATTTTACTTGGCCTTTGCCGGGGGAGAAGGGGCCGAGGATGTCCATTCCCTACTTTGCGAAGGGCCACGGGAATAGTATAGAATGAAGTTGTTCTTGTTTCTGGTGAATGAGGTTGCCATGCTTCTGGCAAAGTATGCATTTCCTGACGAAGTCTTGAAAGTCGGCCTCCATGGTTACCCAACAGTAACTGACGCGAAGGATTCGGGTAGTCATGGTGCGCGCGCCGGAATGATAGTTGCATATGCCCTCATGTAATATTTAATTATGTACTGAGCTTGTTCGATCATGATGCATTTGAGAAGTGGCTGGCCGTATCCGCGTTTGTAAAGGTCGTCGCATATCATTGTATACCTAGTGGCTTTAGTTATCCAAACTCTTTCGGCGTTAGGTGGAGGGTTATCGGTTTTGAGGTACTGGATTTAAGGGGGTTTCCAATTGTCGGCTTGGTCTTGGGTTAGGTTATGGCAAGTACTTGTGATGGAAGGGGCGGGCAGTGTTTGTTGTATGCGGACTTGTTCGAAGGTAGACTAGACGACTTTCTGGATTAGATGGTAATATTGTAGGAGGCTAGAGTCTTTGATCTGGAACTCGTCATTTAAATGGCCTACAATCAGTGGATTTTTGTCTTTCGTGATCATACAGAGTGTAGCTAGTGAAGATTGATCTTAGATCATTCTTGGAGCATTTTTCTTGGTATTTGAAGCTTGGAAAAGGTGGTTATGGTAGGCAAGGTTGTGCTACCACTAATGTTTGATCTTTCTAAAGCTTTTAGATTGTGCCTAGTGGTTTTCCAGATCTGCAAGAGGTGTCTTGTTGTGCTAGTTTGATTCTTATGTGATTCAAGAGTCATTGTGTGGTGTTCTTGCATATTTTAAAAGTGTAAGGGTGTGAACTTTGTAAATCTTTTGAAATAGTGCAAAGTCAGGCTCGGGTTGCCTTGACTAATTGGATGTAGTCAGGTTTGAATGTACTAGTATAAAAATCACGTGCATTGCTCTTTTTTCTAACCCTTCTCTCTTGCATTACACTTTAAAGTTTAAAGAATTGTGATCTAAACCATCTTTTTGACATTCTTGTGAGATTTTGTGTTATCTACAACATTGGTCATGTTTGTATAACTCATTTGAACCTATCTTGATTGATCTTTCACATTGATCTTGCTTTAAATTACAAATTTGCATTTCTACACTTTTCCCAGTTTTTCAATCGACGGTTTTTGTGTTCTAAGATTGTTTCTATCAGTAATGCTTTTATCTGTATCTGTTTAATGAAATCAATCGACTAACTCTATTTTTGATCGATTGAAAGTGTCTAGTCCAAGAGTGTTTGCATCCATACTTGGTGGTTGATTTGATACAATTAAAAACTATTTTAGGCTTTTAAAAGTTATCTTAATTTTCAAGTAGCCAAATTCAACCCCCCCCTCTTCTTGGCATTTCAACCATTTCAAAACTTACAAGTATTGATGTTAAAGTTTTATGAAAGTGCGATTTAGTTTTTTTTTTTGTGTTTTGGGTTTTGCATGTTAGCAACTTGATAACAACCTCGCGGGCCAGGGATAAGCTGGCGAGGATGACTTCGTATTCGGCTTGGTTGTTAGAAGTCTTGAAGGCGAAGTGTAGGGATTTTTCGATGACGATGTCGTTAAGGCCTTCTAGTACGATGTCAGCACCTGCTCCCTTCGGGTTGGATGAACCATCAACATAAAGTGTCCATTGGTCCACTTCAGGAGTTTGTTGGAGATTGTTGACAAAGTCTATAAGGCATTGAGCTTTGATGGGGTCGTGAGGTTCGTAGCGGATGTTGAATTCGGATAACTCAATGGCCCAGGATGACATCCGCCTTGCAAGGTCTGGTTTTTGCAATATTTTCTGATTTGGGTAGTCGATTTTGACGATTATGTTATGATTTTGGAAGTATGGGCGTAGGCGACGGGCTGCATGTACCAGGGATAGGGCCAATTTTTCCACCATCTGGTATCTGGTTTCGGGGTCTTGCAGGGTTCTGCTAACGAAGTAAATAGGATGTTGTTTGCCGCCAACATCTTGGACCAGCGCGGCGCTGACGGTGGGATCGGTGGCGGTTATATAGACCAATAAGGGTTGATGAGTATCCAGTTTATGAATGATAGGTGGTGAGGTGAGTGTGCTTTTAAGCTTATGGAATATTTCTTCACAATCATCATTCCACGTGAACTTGGTAGATTTTTTGAGCAGCTGTATGATGGATTGGGTTTGTTCGGCTAGTTTGGGAAGGAAGCGGGAAATGGCTGTGAGGCGGCCTTTGAGGCGTTGTACCTCTTTGACGCTGGTGGAGCTTCGCATTTCAATGATCGCATTGCATTTTTCAGGGTTGGCCTCTATACCGCGGTGGGTTAGCATGAATCCAAGGAATTTACTACGGTCGACACCGAATACGCACTTGTCGGGATTGAGGCGAAGGTTGTACTATCGTAATGCGGAGAAGACTGCTGATAGGTCTTGAGCATGCTGATGATGACTTAGGGATTTGACAACCATGTCATCAACATATACTTCAATGCATTTGCCCATTAAATGACTGAAGACTTTGTCCATCAATCGTTGGTAGGTCGCTCCAGCGTTTTTAAGGCCACATGGCATGACCCTGTGGAAGTAATTGGCATCGTCTATGATGAAAGCGGTTTTGTTCATGTCGGATGCGGGCATGGGGATTTGATTGTAACCGGAGTAAGCATCAAGAAAGCTGAGGACCTTGTTACCGGCCGCGCCGTCAATATTGGGTAAGGGGTAGGCATCTCTAGGACATGCTTTATTAAGACCCGTGTAGTCAACACACATCTGCCACTTGTCGTTGGCTTTCTTAACCAGGACCACGTTAGAGAGCCAAGTGGTATAGTGAGCTTCTTCGATGAACCTTGCGCTCAGTAATTTATCAGCTTAGGCCTTGGCCGCTAGGCGTCACTCCTCGCCAAGTTTGCGTTTTTTCTGGGAGATATATCGGGCCTCTTTTTAGATAGATAACTTGTGAGATGCTATTTGAGGGTCAACTCCAGGTAAGTCGGTAGCTAACCAAGCAAAGAGGTCCATGTTGCCGACTAGGATGGGTGTGATGATGGCACGCTCTTCAGATTCTAGCCTGGTGCCAAGTTTGATGAAGTGGCCATTTGGGAGCTCTAGGGGTGGTCTCTTCAACAAGTTCGAGGCGAACATCCCGACCCACTTTGGGGTCTAGGTAGTCACCCGATAGAGCGATCTTAGAGCCGGGTGGCCGCTCGATGTGATTGGTTTGCTGGATGGGGAGTTGTGGTCGTAGCTTGGCCATGTAGCATTCGCGTGCAAGGCGTTGATCGCAATGAATTGTGAAGAAGTCACCAGATGGGGAGGAAAACTTCATGGCCAGATGAGGGGTGGAGACGACAACGCCAAGGGTGCTGAGCGAGGGGCGGCCAAGGAGGACATTATAAGATGTAGGTGCGTCGACGATGAGGAAGCAGATAGGAATGGTCTTGGTTTGGGCTCCGTCACGGAAGACGGTATGAAGGTCAATGCAGCCGCAGGTGGAAACTTTTTCCCCAGAAAAGCCATAAATGGGTTCATCGTATGAGACCATGGCGGTGTCCGAGAGTTGAAGTTTCTGGTATGTTGCCCAGTAAAGGATGTCGACGAAACTGCCTTGGTTGACGAGGACTTTTTTGGACTGCGTAATTTTCTAATTCAATAGTGATGACCATAGGGTCATCTTGCTGGTGGTTGAGGCCGTGAAAGTCGTCGTTCGTGAAGGTTATAGAAGGCATGCGACGTTTGTGATGAGAATGGGTGATATGGTGGATTGATTGGATATGGCGGAGGTGTCTCTTTCTGGCGGATGAGGTAGAGCCTCCACTGGCAAAACCACCGGAGATGGTGTTGATAGTGCCGCGTAGGGGAGGGTCGTCAGGGGTGACGTCGGTGCGAGCCGGTTGGGGGTCATGGTTTGCGGGTTGGTTTAGGCATTTATCGTGGCGAGAGTCGCGGGGAGGGCGTCGGTGGTCGGGACAAGGAGGATGATGGGATCAAGAGGAATGGTCTTCTCTGCGGACAAAGTGGCGAAAGTGTCCAATACGTACCAGTTCTTCAATTTTATCCTAGAGTGCTTTACAGTCCTCTATAGTATGGCCATGGTTTCGGTGATAGCGGCAGTATCTAGTCATGTCCGCATTGGAGGGAGTGGTCGTCTTGCGTGGTGGTGGGATGAGGTCGGCCTGTAAAGCCTCATCAAGGAGGCAGGATCTGGGGACATTGAGAGGGGCGTATCTGGTGAAGCGGGGTTGTCGAGGTTCTCGAGGTCTCAGATCAGGACGTGGGGGTTGTGGAGTGGGGTTGATGGTAGAGGGTGCATAATCATTGCAAAATTTTGTATGGAGGGTTTGCATTTCCTCCATGCGGACGTAATCGGTGACTCGAAACTTTAACTCATGTATGGAGGTAGGTGGGTGTAGGTAGACGTTGTTGGCTAAGGGGCCGGGTTAAAGGGTGAGGGCCATGCACTAGAGTATCATTTCTTGATTGAGGTGTGGGGTGCGAAGGGCAGCCTTTGTGAATCGATCATAAATGCCTGGAGCGTCTCGCCTTGTTCTTGCCTGACGTCGAGGAGTGATATTGTGGTAGTTTGATGCGGGCGGCTGCCAGCGAAGTGAGTGGTAAACATATGTGAGAGGGTGTCGAAGCTGTTGATAGAGTATGGTGGGAGGGTGGTGAACCATTCGAGGGTGGGGCCTTTAAGGGTGGTAGTAAAGGCTTTGCAAAAAACTGCGTCATGAGAAGTATAGAGGGCGACGTGGGTGATGTAGACTTTGAGGTGTTCGTCGGGGTCAGTTTCACCAGTGTAACGCTCCAGTGTGAAGGTTGGAAGCGGGTGAAGGGGTATGGGATGGTGGATGAGAGTGGGAAAAGTGGAGGTGAAGTTGTGAGGAGGGATATGGGTAGTAGGGAGGTTGTAAGGGTTGTAGGGTGGGATATGAGTGGTATGTAGGGTGGTGGGCATGTTGTAGGGGACATGAGTGGTGGGAAGGGTGGAGGCGGGAGTGGGAGCCGCAATATGTCCTAGGAGGGTGGAGTGGAAGTGAGTAGGATGGACTGAGAGGATAGGAGTTTGTTGGGTGGTGGTGAAGGTGTGCGGGGTAGGATTGTACTCGCTTTCCTCTTCAATAGGCTTGAAAGATGGGGACCCTGTAGCTTCATAAGTTTCCCTTGCCTTTCCCTTTTAAGTGGGATCGGCTCCGATCTTTCGCCTTAGGCGAGAATTTTCCTTTTGCAGTGTTTCCATCTCATCAATGTTGCTTCTTTAAGTCAGCTAGCTCTTATTGCATCTTGGCTTGACCGTCTAGGATGACGGCCACATCTAGAGTGATGTTAGCAGGTCCTGAGGGGGCCAGCTTCAACTTGCTTGTTAACTCTTGCTCTACTGTGGGTAGAAACCATTTTCGGAGAAAGCGGGTGGTAAAGTACTATCTCGTGCCCCACGGTGGGCGCCAATTGTTCCTGCAAAGAACAAATAAGATGAGTTAGGCACAAGTATCACCTTACCCATAGTCTGCCATCTCCTTAGTAGGTCTCTCCCTGGTTGGCATATGTCTGCTTGGACCCGGGAGGGGTTACCTGCAGAAGGGACTCTAAAGCTCAAGTCAGTGAAATCTCTCAGAAAGTCAAATCAGATGATTATAAATCATTAATTATGTTTGGCCACATCATGGATTGGGCCCTTGCTTGGGCCGTAGGTGGGCCTAGGCCTTAGCCCAGGCCCTTAGTTCGATTATTGGGAATTGGTGACTTTTGTTGGAGCGTTATGCTTTTTGCTAAGTCCTTGGTTGTTTTTATAGAGTTGTCGGCCTAAGCCGGTTACCCTTTAACGGCTCAGGCCGCTATGGTTGTTTTTGGCTTGCCTTATGAATGTCGCTTCTTAGTGGTTTGGTCTGGGTACCTTAGCATGTATATGGTGCTTGCTATTATTCGGCTTAGGCCGATTAGGTGCGGTACACCAGTCCCCTAGCTTTTGTCGATATAGTTATGTCGGTAAAGGGTGATAAGTGTCTGGTATCTTTCGTCTAGGTTGACTAGGTGCAGTACAAAAGCTTTATAGAGTTACAATTCATTCTTTAATTCTTTGAAGATTCTTTGGCAAACGATTATTTAATGATTTTTACTATTTAATATATATCTTTTTCATACTATTGTGTTTTATTCTCAATCTTAATTGCATGATAATTGATTGATTACATATGTGTGGGTATCTAATAGTTGGAAATGATATTAGAACCTAGATATGAATAAAAAACCTAATTGATTGTGCATATCGACATAGAGTACAATATTGATTATTCTTAACATCCTCATGCTTAATGCAGACTTTACATAAGAAAAGGTCTAAGATATTAGGGTTCTTATTAATAAGTTTAGATTTTCCTTTAAGACATTAGGACTTGTTACATAATGATGTGAATTCTAAAGTTAGGAAGTAGAAATATATTGTTAGTGTTTTCATAAATTTAATTTTTTTTCTATAAATTCAAATTATTTTATAGACAAAAGTTAATACTTGTAATTAATTTAAAGTTCTTGGCCTTAATTATTAAATTATCATAGTTTTTCTAAACATCAGAAGTCTCTTGGGATTACGATATCTATAAATTCCATTTTATTATTTAAACAATTTGGTACGTTTGCCAAAGTCATAACATCATGCTTTCACTACTTCACTACTCTAAACTATGCTAGAATTAAACTAAGACTAAAATACTAATCTAAAGATAATAAATTTAATATAAAGAAAAGAAAACCTAATTAAAACTCTGACCCTATCAATTAAAGTCTATCTAAAACAATTAAAATTAAGGAAGTAAAAGACAACGTTACTCTATCTAAATTATCACTATACTATTATAAAAACTACCAATTAAGGGAGAATACAAGTAAAAGCCTAACTATCTAATCTACACTAAAAATATCATGAAAAGCTAAAACTCACACAAACAAGCCCTTAAAAATTTGTTTTTATCTTTGAAAAATTTCAGCACTTTGGAACCTATCACACCCCAACATTTAAATAATTTGCACGGCTAGATAAAACAAAAACTGATTCTAGAAAGATTTCGCCTTAAAAAATGGTCTTCACAACTCTCTATAAAAAAATACAGCTTTTATAGTCAAACTATTACAAAATTCAACAAGTTTATTTTCAAATCAATCGGTTGGTTTCACTTAACTTAAGGGAAATCAGTCGATTACAAACTAAATCAACTGATTGAATATGTACCAGTTAAGACTACTGCAGTAAACCTTTTAATCTGCTAAAAATCCATTGAACAAATTAAAAGACACGATTTAACTTGTTGAAAAATATTTCAACAGATGAAAAGACACAACAAAGACCTTATACATATAATTAATGCAAAATGGTCTACAACACGAATTACAATCTTCAATCTTGTTTTCCCAATGATTAATCTAGATAGAGAGCATGCATACAAGGCTTGATCAACACGTGAAACATCAAATCTCCATATCTTCATCAATGTAAGCATGGTTCCAACATGTTCCAAGGCAATGACTTCAAGTACCTTCATCAAATCTTCAAGCACCAAATCATCCAGACTATTTGTGCCAACAATACTCATTCACCACATCAAATCCTAATGTACACATATTCAAAACATGCTTAAATAAGCGTAAAGACATCCAAACAGTAAAATACAGTCCAAATCATTGTGTTTCAGCAGAGAACATGTCATTCACTTGTCCACACCAAAGTTCACGTCACAAGGAAGTGTATGCACCCATTCACTTTCTGAATTTCCAAGGGAAGTGTTTAACCTCTGCATTTGTTGTATCATTGTGTTTCAGCAAAGAACATGTCATTCATTTCCTATAAACATGCACTGACCAGTGCAAAAAAGGAATGTCAAATTGCTATTCTGCCACTTAAGTTCCTAATTAGATTAGCTTAGTTAGTTAATATAGTTAGTGTAGTTTTTAGATAATTAAGGCAGTGGTAGTTACCTTAATTAGCTAGTAAAATAGGTCAATTTCATGTATATAAGCATTGTTATGGAGCTTGTTGAACACACTCTTACTTCAACACTTTCGCACTTAACAGTTTCAGCATTTCCTTCAACTTTCCTTTGTGTGGAAGCTTAAGGTGATCAATGTTTGCATAGTAAGATTGGTGCCTTAAATTTCTGCACTTTCCACTATAGATATTTCATTTATCCATTCACTTTTCTATTTAATTTTTCTATCTCCATCTATATTCATGTTTCCACTTGTGTTTAGTGTAGAAATACATTAATTTAAGAAGATACCCAGTTGTCTGGCAGGGGTTTCAACTCTGGAGTACTGGATGCTAGCTGAATATCAGGAACCAGAGGGGAGGGAGAAATGGGTTCCACAACCTGTACCTCAGCATAATAATCAGATGCATATGTACTTCCTGCAACATGGTTAGTGCAATCTCATTGTATAACATCAAAGTCAATAGGTACAACATCCAACAGAGGTATGTTCACCTCTACCTTCATGAATGTTTCTAAGATCTCCCTGTCAACCTCTTTCATCTTTTTGCTTGGAATGGCTCTTAGAGGGAAAGGAAGAGGTATGGAAAGTGCAGCAGTAGAGGTGGAAGGCGTAGAAGTCACACCAGATGTGGAAGGACCAGTTGCATGAGCATCACGCTTTCTCTGAAGTGTAGCAGCAGGGTTAACTTCCTTTGGAGGGGTAGTCTCAGGAGTGGGAACTTCAATGTTTTTCCCAGACCTCAATGTGATGGCACTCACGTTTCTCGAGTTCTTCACTGTTTGTGATGCCCTTTTATGAAATTATGTGCCCCAATATTATGCCTTGTTCTACCATGAAATGACATTTCTCAAAATTGAGAACAAGGTTAGATTGGATGCACCTATTTAAAACTCTGTCCAAACTATCCAAACACGCATCAAAAGAGGATCCATATACACTAAAGTCGTCCACAAACACCTCTATGCATTTTTCAAGAAAATCACTAAAAATGCTAAGGATGCCCCGCTGGAATGTGCCAGGGGCATTGCATAGGCCAAACGGCATCCTCCTATAGGCAAAAGTGTTAAAGGGGCAGGTGAATGTGGTTTTCTATTAGTCCTCAGGTGCAATGTGAATTTGAAAGTAACCAGAAAACCCATCAAGAAGGCAATAGTGGGACTTACCTACCAAGCGCTCAAGCATCTGATCAATAAAAGGCAGGGGGAAGTTGTATTTCCTGGTTTCTTGATTTAGCCTTCTGTAGTCAATGCAAACTCTCCAACTGTTTTGCACCCTTGTTGGAATCAGCTCTTCTTTTTCGTTCTTGACTACAGTGAGGCCTCTCTTTTTGGGGACAACATGGATGGGGCTGACCCACTGATTGTCAGAAATGCGGTAGATGATCCCAACTTGTAAAACCTTGGTCACCTCCTTCTTGACAACATCTGAGATGACAAGGTTGAGTCGCCTCTGTGGCTGTCTCACTAGCTTTGCTCCATCTTCCGACAATATCCTGTGCATTCATGTTGATGGGCTAATACTAGGAATGTCAGCCAATTTCCATCCCATTGCCTTCTTGTGATTTTTCAAAACATGCAACAACATCTACTCTTGTTCAGTAGTGAGGGGGGTGGAAATGATGAGAAGCAGTTTGTCCTCCTCCTCTAAGTAGACATACTTGAGGTTGTTTGGTAGGGGTTTCAACTCTGGAGTACTAGATGTTAGCTGAATATCAGGAACCAGAGGGGAGGGAGAAATGGGTTCCACAACCTGTACCTCAGCATAATAAACATATGCATATGTACTTCCTGCAACATGGTTAGTGCAATCTCATTGTATAACATCAAAGTCAATAGGTACAACATCCAGAGAGTCAAACTCAGTAGATTCAACATTATCCACATCATATTCAGCATCATCAGAATCAGAATCAGAATCAAGAACATCAATGCAAGAAAATTCAGATAACTCAAACACAGATGAATGTTTTAATGCATGCAAAGAGCAAAAATCAGAAATAATTCCATCAACAACATCATCAAGAATATCAACATGAAAAACAGAGTGATCCTCAAAAGGATGTTTCATGTCATCCAGAATGTTAAATCGCACAACAATATCATCAAACTCTATGGACAAAGTACCTGCATGGACATCAATTTTGGTTCATGCAGTTTTCAAAAATGGCTTGCCTAAAATGATTGGTGCAGAACCATGTGAAAATCCCTCTTCCATATCAAGAACGTAAAAATCAGCAGGGAAAATCAACTAACCAACACAAACCAAAACATCATCATCAACCAAACCTGCAGGGTGGGCAACACATCTATTTGCCAACTAAATTACCACACCCGTAGGTTGCAGGGGTCCAAGAGAAAGAGATTTAAAAATAGACAGAGGCATTACATTTATGGAAGCACCAAGATCATGCATTGAATTTTCAAATTTATTGTTACCTATTATGTAAGGTACACAAAATGTACCTGGGTCCTTGCACTTCTCAGGAATTTGAGGAATAGATTTACCTATCAATGCTAACACATTTCTCCCCATGCTGATCTTTTTGTTTCCCTTTAGCCTCCTCTTGTGCGTGCATAGCTCCTTCAAAAACTTTGCATATATGGGAATCTGTTTAATGGCATCCAATAGAGGTATGTTCACCTCTACCTTCCTGAATGTTTCTAAGATCTCCCTGTCAACCTCTTCCATCTTTTTCCTTGGAATGGCTCTTAGAGGGAAAGGAAGAGGTATGGAAAGTGCAGCAGTAGAGGTGGAAGGCGTAGAAGTCACACCAGATGTGGAAGGACCAGTTGCATGAGCATCACGCTTTCTCTAAAGTGTAGCAGCAGGGTTAACTTCCTTTGGAGGTGTAGTCTCAGGAGTGGGAACTTCAATGTTCTTCCCAGACCTCAATGTGATGGCACTCACGTTTCTCGAGTTCTTCACTGTCTGTGATGGCAACTTGTCAGAATTTTGAGCCTGTGACTAGTTTAGTTGAGTGGCCATCTGCCCCATTTGATTTGTCAAGGTCTGGATTGAGGCCCTAGTCTCCTACTAGAATTGCATATTTTGAAGGTTCATCATCCGGACCAACTCCCCCAATGAAGTAGAAGAAGAAGGTGCAGGTGTTGTAACATGAGTTCAACATCCTTTTGCAGTAGGTTGGACAGTGGGAGGGCCTTTTTGCTGATGTCTTGAATGAAGCGCCTGTAAAACCTTGCATGGCCAAGAAAAGAACGAACCTCTCGCACAGAAGAGGGGTAAGGCAATTGTGAAATAATTGAAATCTTGGCAGCGTCAACTTGAATGCCCTTTTTTGAAATTATGTGCCCCAATATTATGCCTTGTTCTACCAAGAAATGACATTTCTCAAAATTGAGAACAAGGTTAGATTGGATACACCTATTTAAAACTCTGTCCAAACTATCCAAACATGCATCAAAAGAGGATCCATGTACAGTAAAGTCATCCATAAACACCTCTATGCATTTTTCAAGAAAATCACTAAAAATGCTAAGGATGCACCGCTGGAATGTGCCAGGGGCATGCATAGGCCAAACGACATCCTCTTATAGGCAAAAGTGCCAAAGGGGTAGGTGAATGTGGTTTTCTCTTAGTCCTTAGGTGCAATGTGAAGTTGAAAGTAACCAGAAAACCCATCAAGAAAGCAATAGTGGGACTTACCTGCCAAGCGCTCAAGCATCTGATCAATAAAAGGCAGGGGGAAGTGGTATTTCCTGGTTTCTTGATTTAGCCTTCTATAGTCAATGCAAACTCTCCAATTGTTTTGCACCCTTGTTGGAATCAGCTCTTCTTTTTCGTTCTTGACTACAGTGAGGTCTGTCTTTTTGGGGACAACATGGATGGGGCTGACCCACTGACTGTCAGAAATGGGGTAGATGATCCCAGCTTGTAGAAGCTTGGTCACCTTCTTCTTGACAAAATCTGAGATGACCCAAATGCATATAAAATAATAGTGATTCTGATAACCAGAGCAAAAGTTATGGTCCTTTGAAGTTTCACTAAAAATCAGTCCAAATTTTTTTTGAATCTCTCAACTCAGACCATACCAACTGCTCCAGCTACTTTTCCCATCAAATTCAATGTCTTAGAAGTGGGGGAAAAAATTTCAAGTCAAAACAAGCACCGTAGAGTGTTAAATGCCTCAATTCTACCTTGGTGTTCGTGATTGGGAGAGCTAGGAGTGAGAGGAGTATAGTGTTCTTCCTTAGATTAGACACGGTGTTGACAAAAAGAAGAAGATGGACATCTTCCTTCATTAAGAAGTTTTGATGATGGTGATGACTTATGAAGAAGTATAGAAGACTTAATGATGATGCATGGAAAAATGTTGAAAGGTTAAAAAATGCTTGGATTCAAGAGATACATTGAAAACTGAAGGATTTAGTGGTTCAGGTCTTGTAATTTGTGTATCTTATTTAAGATAGTTAAATTAGTATCTCAAAAGTCAAAAGGCAAAACCGAAGCAACATAGCACTAAGAGACTGTTTTAATAGATATCATGATTTCATAATATCTATGATTAGGCATATCAATATCTAAAGAAGTAATTAATTAGAATATAATAAAAATAAAAAAATAATACCAATAATTAAGAACAGATACATATCTTATATTATAAAAAAAAAATTGAAACAAATGTTTTTTATAACTAAAATTATTTTATTGAATAAAATTTAAATGAATGAATTACATAAAATTTAAAAGAATAATAAAATATCAATAATTAATAATAATACAAATTTTATACTATAAAAGAAATATAAATAATTTCTTTTGTAACTAAAATTATTTTTATTAAAAAGACTGAAATGAATGAATTAATTAATTCACATAAAAATTAAAAGAAAATAAAAAATGAATAATTAAGAGTGATAAAAAATCTTATACTATAAGAAAGAAAATTTGGGATAAAATTCTATCTCTAATTAAAATTAATTTTCTCAATTAATTTATTTAGTTAATTAAGTAATTACAAATAATTTAAAAAAATAATAAAATATAAATAATTATTAATAATAAAAAATTTAAAAAGAAAGAAAATTTGAATTAAGTAATTTTCTATAACTAAAATTATTTTTAGGGATAAATTTTAACTTAATTGATTAATTAGCTGACAAAAAAATTAAAAAATTAAAAAAAATTTTAATATTTAATAATAATAAAAATCTTATCCTATAAAAAAATTAAAATAGATGTTTTCCAATAATTATAATTAGTTTTAAAAATAAAGGTGAATTAATTAATAAAAGAACATAAAAATTAAAAATTTAAATAATTTAAATAATTAATAGTGATAAAAAACTTTATGTTGTAAAAGAATGAATGAATTAATTAATATAAAATTACAAGAATAATAAAATATTTTTATTTGGTCCATTATTGATGAATTTATCAACGAATTTTAAGATATGTATTTGTCAATGGATTTTACCAACGAAAATATCCGCCAATAATTGAAATTTTAATATCTGTTTGTAAATTTTGTCGATAAATTAAATTTATCGACAAATTTATTTTCGTTGGTAAAATTTTGTCGTTAATTTTAGAAATTTTTGTAGTGCTCATAGATTTCAAGCGAGGTATCTTCATCTCTTGTGGCTTCATGAGAAGTATTTTGTAAGCCATAAAATTTCTTATATGTGACTGTGTTTGTGGTTTATTTTAGTGATTGAGTTGATCTCATTTTTCAGAAATTAACAACTAGATGTAGTGTCTTTTGATATGAACTAGTATAAATACCTTGCCCAGATTTTCTCTTCCCTACTCTCTTTGCTTTAATTGAACTTTCATATTAAAAGGGAAAAATTTTAAAAGCACCATTTTTATTAATAACCTATCTCACCCTCCATCTTGGTTTTCGTCCACACGTGAAACAATCCACTACACAATTTCTAATACATGGTGTTGTTGGCGACGAGGCATGATAGTTATATGTGTGGTTGTATCTAAGAGATATGGATGAAAATGAATGTTTACAAATGTAGTATTTATAGATGAACAGGTTAAATGCATAATCAATTAGTTGAATTGTACACATTTATTTCATTAATTCTGTTTAGGTTATCAAAATAGAGTAAATACATCAGATTTCAGAATCAAATTAAAGTATTATGTTTCCAATGATTTTTCATGAGAAGATCAATAAGTTTAGATCATGTGAGGTGCATACAAATTGGAATCACGCAACACATATGCTTTGTGGTCAATGCATTCAAAAAAGCAACAAATAGCTGATGCAATAGCTTTTAAAAGCAATTTGTACTTGATCATGTGAACATTGCTTTGACCCAATCAACTTTTGAATATATTTTAATCAAATATTTATCTTTTAAGTGAAATCAACACATAATCTGGTTTAGTGAAATCAACACATAAAATGGTAAAACAATAGATTAAAAGATGTGTCAGATTATGTTTCTAGTATACAACGACTTTTTAAGTGAAATCAATGCATAGATTTATAAAATCAACAAACTAAAAGACGTGATTGGTTATCTTTTTTGCATACAGTGACTATTTAAGTGAAATCAATGCATAAAATTGTAAAATCAACAGATTAAAGGATGGTTAAAATTATGTTTGCTTCATACAATGACAATTTAACTGAAATCAATGGCTAGAATTATAAAATCAATAGACCAACTATGACAATTTACATTTTATGCACACATTATCTTATTTAAATGAAATTAATGCATGGATTTAAAAGATTAACATGTTAAAAACACATCAGATTACCTTTTAAATACCATATTACATTTTAAATACCTAATATGCCCAGTTCAGTTATGAGCTTGTTAAATCTATCACGAGCTAATGGTTGTGTGAACAAATCAGCTAATTGATTTTAAGTTTTAAGAAACTTATTCTTACAATTACCTTTTTGTACATGATCTCTAATGAAGTGATGTCTTATCTCAATATGCTTGGTTTTAGAGTGCTATATTGGATTCTTAGTTATATTGATTGCACAAGTGTTATCACAATTCAAGGGTACCTTATCCAACTTGACTCCATAATCCAATAGTTGATGTTTTAGCCAAAGGATTTGAGAACAACCATGACCAACTACTATGTATTCTACTTCAACTGTGGAGAGTGCCATGCAAGCTTACTTCTTGCTATTCCATGATATCAAGCTTGAGCCAAGTAAGTGACATGTTCCACTTATGCCTTTCCTATCCAATTTGCATCCTATATAGTTAAAATCTGAAAAACCACTAAGAGTTATCTTAGAATCACTTGGATACCACAATCCAACATTGATTGTCACTTTAAGATACTTGAGAATCCTCTTTGCAGCTTTGTAATGTGGCTATTTTACATTGGATTGAAATCTTGCACACAAGCATACATTAAACTGAATATCTGACCTACTTGTTGTTAGATAGAGCAAAGAACTAATCAACCCTCTATATTTGGTTGAGTTAACTTGTTGCCCGACCTCATCTGAATCCATGATACAATATGTAGCAATTGGAGTGGCAACTTCTTTGCAATTCTCCATTTCAAACTTTTTCAGCAGATCAAAACAATATTTTGACTGGCTTAAAAATGTTCCTTGCTTGAGTAGTTTGACTTGTAGCCCTAGAAAGTAGGTTATCTCACTAATCATATACATTTCAAATTCACCTTAGATAGTTGCAACAAACTCTTCATACATAGAGTTATTAATTGAGCCAAAGATAATATCATCAACATACATTTGAACAAGTATAACATCACTTTCAAGTTTTCTAATGAAGAATGTTTTATCAACAACACCTTTATCATATCCTATTTATGAAAGAAAATTGCTTAGCCTTTCATAACACTCTCGTGGTGCTTGTTTCAAACCATATAAGGCCTTTTTCAATTTGAAAACATGATTAGGATATAGGTGATCTTCAAAGCAAGGAGGTTGTGATACATACACTTCTTCATTTAATAAACCATTCAAGAATGTCTTTTTCACATTCATTTGAGACAATTTAAAATTACACATGCAAGCATATGCCAATAGTAATCTCACAGCTTCTAGCCTAGCTATAGGTTCATATTTTTCATTAAAATCAATGCCTTCCTCTTGATTATAACCTTTAGCAACTAGCCTAGCTTTGTTTCTAACTATGTTACCATCTTCATCCACTTTATTTCTAAACACCCATTTACTACCAATTATATTTATGTCATCACTTCTAGGAACTAGAGACCACATATCATTTCTTGTGAATTGATTTAGTTCATCTTAAATAGCATTAACCCAATTACTATCACTTAAAGCATCATTCCCATTCTTAGGTTCAATTTGAGACACAAATGCACCATGTTTACAATAAGTAAGTTTGCGTCTAGTGGATACTCCCTAATTAATATCACTAATGATGTTGTCCTTTGATATCCATTTAGGTTCAATCCACATCTTAGATAGGTTGGTGTGAACTATTGTTTTAGCCCACTATTTTTCCTTTTCAGCCGATTGATTTACTGTTCCAGATTGCCTCTCCAAGAGCATATCTTCATCATCTACATTCATTGACACTTGATCTTAAAATTTAGGGTTAGTTTCATCAAATACCACATGCATAGACTTTGCAACAGCCATTAACCTTTTGATTATATACTTTATATGCATGACTATGTGTAGTGTCACAACTCAAATCGCGACGGGACGGCGAACCATAAATAAAATTTGCAAAAACAGAGTTTGGAGTCGCCACCATAGTTTATTCTGGAAAACTACGGAAAAAACAGAAAGATAAGACAAGGTCTGCTAAAAAACAAGATTTTGGGTCCGAGAGTCGGTTACGCGTGGGGCAGGTATTAGCACCCCACATCGTCCGTCCTAAGACGATACCTTTAATTAAATATGCAAAAAGATGTGGTTTTCAAAATATTTAATTTTCCCCATAAGTAACAATAAATGGATGTATAAAAGAAACAAAAATATTCTTTTTTGGTTTTTTTGGGTCTGACGAGGATTAATCCTCGCTCCTACATATCTCCATGTTAATGCAGTATCAAGGTTACGTAGTTCTTTAAGAAAAAAACTATTCGGAAAACTATTTGGAACATTATTTGACTTTTTTTGATATTTTTGAAAATATTTTTATTTAAATTTTTTTCATATTTTAAATTATTTTAAAATTGGTATAATGCGATTCGAGCGGCTGAACAAACACTCAAGAAATTAAACAGGGAAAACATTTTTTATTTTAGTTTTTTATATATATTATTTTTTTATATGTTCTGAAGAAAAAAAGAATTTTGAAAATTTGTGTTAGACAAACACTAAAGAATTGAGGAAAACTATATTTTGTAATAATTTTTAGAATAAGATAATCAATCAAGATCAGTAATATTGATTTTAATCGTTAACAAATGAGAGCACAAAAATCAATCCCAATTAGTAATATTGATTCTAATTATATGAAGAGATATTGCTTTTAATTATTAGAATCATATCACTAATTTCTCTATCAGAATAAAGGTAGAAGATATGTTGAGTTGTTGGGCTCGTGAAGAGGAGTGTGATAACAAAATAGGCTCTTCTTTTTTTTTTCTTTTTTTGTCTAAAATTAAAGTTTGAAAAATCTTTGAAGAATTTTTTTTTCACATTTTCTTTATTTTTATACTTTTTATACTTTTTTTAGAACATTAATTTATTCACCCTGACGAAATTGGATGTTGACATATAGCATAACCAAGAAATATACCTTCATCCAATTTAGCTTCAAACTTGTCAAGTTGTTGTTTTCCATTATTTAAAATGAAGCATTCATACATTTGACAAACTCAAAAGGGGTTTTCTTTAAAATAGGCCTAATCAACACACGATTTAATACATAGCAACCTATGTTGACTGCATCAGCCCAAAAGTACTTTTTGAAGTTTCGTTTACATTGGTTCTAAGAAGTTATTCAAGTGATCTATTATTGTTGGCACAAACAAGCTTGAAGCAAAGAATTGATAAAGCCAAGTGCATGAAGATCACATGTGTTTGATGAAGATTGATGAAGATCCACTTGAAGACTGTGTTTCTAGTGTATTAAATATGGAAATAATATGTTAAATGTAATGTTTTGGTGTTATATCATGTTGGTAGGCTATATGACATAGGTTAGATGTCTTGTTAGTCTTAGTGTGTCTCTTTTAATATGTCAAAATGGGTTTTAACAGGTTAAAAGGCTTGCAGTATATAGTTTTTAGTACGAATGTATTTAGTCATTTGAATAATTTTTCAATCGAATGACTTCACTTAAGTCTAGTGAAATCAGCTGACTGTACGGAAAATTCAATCGACTGATTTCACTTAAACTATACTATAAATGTTGTGTTTCCGAGAGTAGAGCTAACTTTTTTAGTTTCTGAGAGAGAAATCTTGTCATTCTTCTCAGTAATACACACCTGCAACGTGACGTTTGAAGATCTTGGTAAATCTTGGAGGCATTTAGGCTTATGAGTAGTTTGAAGAACACATGTATGGTTGGCTAGGGAGAGCCATCATCAGGTTTGGATGTTCTTGTGTCTCTGGTTGTTTGCCTGATGTGATTTCAAGTCTGTAAGTGTGATTCTTGCATGGTAGTTGTCTAGATTTTTTGTGTGAGTAAAAAATCTCACGAGGTTCTTTGTTCAAAAGTCTAATATTGGAGTTTGATTTGTAAAACTTTTGAATATAATGGAAACTAGGCTCAAGTTGTCTTGGTAAACTAGATGTAGCTTTGTGCAATTCTCTTTCCCTCATCTCACTTACTCTAAATCACTTCAAAAACTCAAGAAAATCAAGCAATCCACTTTTTGTTGTGTTTTAATGCATTCTTGTGTAATCTGAGGTGGTATAATAGTTAGATTTATTGATTGGAACAAGTCTTGTATGTAAAAGATTGTTGTTTGAGTTAAATCTGCGAATTTTGCATAAATTCCCAATATTTTAGCCAATTGATTTGTCATTTTAATCAACTATTTTCTGGCTCAAGAACAAATCAGTCTGGTATTTTATTTTTTGACTGATTGAAAGTGTATTGGTCTGTAGCTTTACATTCTAACTTTCCAGTCTATTTAATTCAATTGAAAAGAGTTTTAAGCTTTCGAAAAAGTTTTAAATAGCCAATTCAACCCCCTCTTCTTGGCTTAAATTACCATTTCAAACCTACAATAATTTCTTTCAAATACTATATTTTTTTATGTTCCCACCAAATTAAATATTGTTAATGAAATAAATGTGTACAATTTCCTCCCTTAGGCTTTAAATTTTTAGTCATTTTCCCTTGTGAAATTCTACAACAAGGTAAATTGATAAGAAACTAGAAACTCTGAAAAACACTTAGTTTTGGAAGTATAAATAGCACAAAAGATGTGTAGATATAAAAGTCTTGTCATTTTCGACGGAGACATAGGAAAGTTTGAAAGGAAGTATGGCAATATAAATTTCTCACCACCAAATTATGCTTAATCCACTATATGTTTCTTCTTATTGGGAGGCTTCATAGTTTTTTATTGCTTAGCTTGAGAGTTATACTATCTTAGTGCCTTGAGAACATTATGTAGTTTATCTTATTGAATTCGCAAATATTACTATTTTTTTCAGAGGTACATTTACATGACTTTCTTCTAGAGTTCTTGTCTTATTGTCTTTCTTGACAATGTGTTTCCTTGTACGAATTCTAAGCTCAAATGTTTCTTATCAATCGAAAATATTATTTATGTTCCACTGCCTACTTTTTAGGACATTGTCTTCTCAAAGAAACTTAATGATCTCATATTCATACTTTAGCACATTGGTAAGGTGGTGCTAAGAAGACCATTGGTAATCAAAGTGGAAGCTATAGCAATTGCGTTTAAAGCAAGGAAACTAGGTTATGGGAGTTTTACGCGTTAATTGTATGTTTAATTTTGATTGTCATGCTAAATAGAGTAACCTTACGTGTTACCTTTATTTTAAATTCGATTGGCATGCTAAATAAAGTAATTTCATGCATTGATTATTTTAAGTCTGATTGGCATGCTAAGTATCGTATGATTATGTATGAATTGTTTTATTCTAATTAAAGTTGTGGTTCTGGGAAATTTCAAGAAATTTTCTGGTCAGCGATGAACTGCCGCCAAACGATTCTTTCCTCTTTTAGGCAATTTAGGGTTCCTATAGAGGAACCACCTGCCAGATATAATGTAAACAGATATAGTGTAAAATAGTCTGTTGGACCATGGTTGACCAAATCTTTGCCCAAAGTTGGCTGGTTGACCAGTGCTGACTCTTTGACTGTCCAACGAGAGGTTGCCACGTGTCAGAGCAGTCTCTCTCCCAAATCAGAATTCATTTCCGCAATTAGGGTTTGGCTGTCGTGAAGGTTACCGCAAGGTGCGTTTCGCAGATCCGAGGGTGGCCACTATTTTTTGATGGAGGACGTGTTCGAAGGTGCGTTTCTCTGTTGTTGCGATATGGACGGCACGAGGCATGCATCCTAGTTGCAATGGTGGTTCCGACAAGAGGCTGAACGGAGAAAATGGTGGTGTGATGACGATGCGACAAAGCTCTGCGTTGGCCGTTGCAGGTCTCGCGAGCATTTTCGATGGAGAAATGGTGCATCTCGATGTGGTGCGACACTGGTGCAGCCATTGTGGTTCCGACATGAGCACGACGATGGCGCAGGTGCAAGCGCGATTGTAGTGGTTTCGCGTGGTGGACGGCGTCGAGTTTGCCGGCTCACGCGCGAGGATGGAAAGTGTTGGTGCGGGTGCTGTCGAAGATGCTAGACTGTTCCAACGAGCTCGAATGGTGCGACCATGGAGGTTCCGACAATGGAGCGAGTGGAGAAGAAGGAGGCACGATGAAGAAGACGCGGTGGTTGGTTCACGGTGGCGCGAGAGATGCAGGTTCGAGCCGTTGGCCACGCGACGATAACTGTGGTTTCTAACGACGGTGCGTCGGGGGCTTCGTCTGGCGAGCTACAACGGGAATCGAACATGGATGGGCGGCCATGGAAGATGACGACTGCGGAGTGTGACGGCTGCAGAGTGGGTTGGTGCGGAAGAGAGAGAATCAGAGATTAGGGTTAGGGTTTGTGTTGGGAAAGAGATGGTGACGTGGCAAACATTGATTGGTGATTTGAGTTAGTAGAGGATTGATGATGTGGCAATCTGTCATTGGTTAACTTAGTAAGTGGAGGATTGCCACGTGGCAAAATCTGTGGACTAGAGTTTAAGTGACATTAAGGGTGTAGTTTAGTAAAAAGGAGGGGTGCAGAACAAAAAGTGAAAGTTAAATTCAGAAGGGGGTGTAAACCTGAAAACAGGGGGTGCAATTAGCTCTAGAAATGTTTTTTTTAGAAATAGATATTCCAATTGGAAAAAAGGGGGTGTGAACATGAGAATTGGGGGTGCATTCAGTACCTAAACTATTTCTCTCCAAAATTCCTATTTTGGTACTTAATTTATGAATTAAAATATTCATTATTTACACTCTTAAAGACCTAAATTAAATTACAGTTGCATTATTAAACTCAAGAATATCCCATAATGTTAAGCGCAAAAATAATGTTAAATTCCCAAAATTTTAATTATTGAATGGGAGCCAAGGTTCGACTCATCATACCTTCCAGGCGGTTTGGAAGCGGGCAATGCCTGGCGGTACGTGTCCCCTACCAGGCAATTTTACTGCAGCAGTATTGGTGTTGTTGATTCTGCAGGCGTGATCTATAAAGCTTTAGTGACGCCTTAAAGGTCGACTTATTGGTATTCCTTGAGTTGAGCTCGGAACGTATCCCTTGAGTTGAGCTCGGGATAGGGGTTAAGCATGTGGCATTCCTCGAATTGAGCTAGGAATGACATCCCTCGAGTTGGGCTCGGGATGGCGGTTGAACACGAGGAACCCTTGAGTTGAGCTCGGGTTGGCGAGTGTTGTCAGTGTGAGTGTGATGGTTTTGGTTTTACTTACATCTTGCTTGTTGTTGATTATGTTTCAAAATGGGTGGAAGCCAAAGCCATTAGAACTAATGATGCTCGAGTTGTTGTGGACTTTGTTAGGTCTCACATATTTTGCAGGTTTGGAGTTCCTAAAGCTATCATTAGTGACCAGGGCACCCATTTTTGTGATAGATCCATGGGGGTTTTGTTTCAAAAGTATGGGGTTATGCACAAGCTTCCTACACCATATCACCCTCAAACTAATGGGCAAGCCAGGATCTCAAATAGAGAAATCAAGAGGATCTTGGAGAAGATTGTGCAGCCCAACAAGAAGGATTGGAGCAATAGACTTGAGGACACTCTTTGGGCTCATAGGACTACTTACAAGGCACCTATAGGGATGTCTCCTTATCTGGTTGTCTTTAGTAAGCCATGCCACCTTCCAGTGGAGATAGAGCATCGATCCTACTAGGCTGTCAAGTGATGCAACTTCTCACTTGATCAAGCTGGAGAGGAAAGGAAGCTATAGTTGAACGAGTTAGATGAGATCCATCTAGAGACATATTAGAACTCTATGTTCTACAAGGAGAAGACCAAGAGATTCTATGATAGCTCCATAGCTAGAAAGAAGTTTGTTGTTGGTTAGCAAGTGTTATTGTATAAGAGCTTTTGCCCTTTTATTGGACTTGGACTCATGGAGGGTAAGTTGTGGTCAAAGTGGATTTGCCCTTTTGTTGTCACTAATGTTTATCCTTATGGTGCAATTGAAATCAAAAGTCAGTCCACCAATAAGAGCTTCAAAGTGAATGGGCATCGCCTGAAGCCATTCCTCAGCAACCCTAACTTGGTGGATATTGTTGTGGAGGAAACTTCCCTGTTTGACCCTACTTTTGTTTAACCATGATTCATGGAGTTTTCTTTCTCCTTATTTACTTTTATTGCACTTGTCCAGGTTTGTCTGTTGTTGTTTCCTTTTTGTTAATTTGTGTTAATTTGTGTTATGTTTTTGTTTTCTGTTTGCAGCACTCACTTCACTTTTGGAGGATGAGTTGTCGGTTATTCTGTGGACTGATATCCTTGCTTTATCTTTGAATGCCAAGTTGATTTTGGAATTGTTTTACCCTGTGTGAGAATTTGAGCCACTCTTTGTTCTTTGTTGTGTGATATATGCCTCTTGAATGCTTGCATAGTGGCCTTGGCCTGACTCTTTCTGATGCTTTTCTGATTCACATGCATGTTGGGATATGATTTAGGCAATTTTGTTATGTGAGCCTATAGCCAGATGAGCCTACCTTGAATTGTTTCCTTTGATAACCTTTTTTTTTAGCCTAGATATCCTTTTTCATTGATTTATAGCTCATTACAAGCCCTTAGCCTGAAAAACCATGATTATTCCTGCCTTAGGAAATTTTGAAGCCTTGGAATTGTTTTGGGAATGGGTGCTCAATAAAGTGTGGTCGCGCACAACAAGTGTGGTTGTGCACGCACTTGTTATTGGTTCTTGGAATTGCTCATTTGTATACCCAGGTGGGTTTTCAAAATTGTTGTTTCTCTGCATGTTCTTTGTGTAAAAAAGAAGAAGAGAGAAAACAAAAAGAAAAGAAAAGAAAAGAAAAGAAAGAAAAGAAATAAAAGGAGTTTGGATTTGAGCATTGTGTGAGAATCGAATTTGGAAGTGTTGGTGTTTGGGATTACTTTCATGCTTGATTAAGACTTATTCCCCATTGCTTCTCTATTTCCTTTGTTGCTTAACTACTTATCCATATGTTTCACACCTTGTCCTCAACCCCATTACAACCTTGAAAAGTCCTTCTGATCTTGACCTGCATGTGTTTTGATTTGGTTGTTGGTTCTAGAGGCTTGCCAAGTGTGTTGATGTTTATTTTTCAGGAGTGCTTTGAGAGTAAACAGTAGCCTATAGATTTGAGTGATACAGTGCGTATTTCGTGAGGTTATGTTGCTTTCAATTCTCTTAAGATGAACTGAGTACATGACATGTTTTGAATTGCTTGGATGATGTTCATGGATACCTTGCAGCTTTGAATCCTTCTGTGTTGGATGTGTTTCCATTCGTCTGTGTCGAGTCTGTTTGTCTTGTGTCTTTGTGTCTTTTTGCCTCTCTTGTTATATTTGTGATGTCCTTGCTTTGTTTTACTCTTTAATTTTGCCCAAGAGTGCAAAAGGTAAGTGTGGTCGATTTTGATGAGTCATTATTTTCCTCCATTCCACTAGCCTTTCTGTACTCATTTGATAGTTGTTTAGTGCTTAATTGTTCATCTTTAGTGTGTTTTCATCTGTTGGGCTTTATTGGGCCATTATTCCGAATTTGGACTAATTTCACATTATTTGGCCTAATTTTTGTATTTAATTATTTTTCAATATTTGGGTGAAGCAATTTTGGAGTATGGACATTAATATTCAGTTGAAGAGAGTTGCCACATCATTGCCACATCATTTCCACGTCATCTGAGTGAATGGGCCAACATTTGAGGCCAGTAGTGGCATTTTTGTAATTCTGCAACCCATAATGACAATTTTGTAAATATGAGTGGGAGGTTGGATGTGACCACGAAATTAGGTCTCTTTCCAGGCAACCAGCTACACACTTTTCTTCTCCATTCTCTCCAACCTCCATTTTTTATGTTTTTAAGCTTTGGAAAGTGACCCATGGAGGCACAAGCTGATTTTTCACGTTTTCCATTCGTTTTTGACATTTTATGACTCTTAGACAGCACCTAGTGTATTCACGTTTTCTGCACCTTGTGTAAGATTTATATTGAAACATTTAAGGATTTTTTGGTTGTTTTTGTTGTTCCTTTGTTATTCCTTGCTCATTTTCGTTTGCTGCACCATTTTAAGCTTTCAGCACTAATTTGAACTCATTTGAATGGCTAAATTTGAATTTTTGTTGAACCTTAACCCTAACTCGAATTTTATGAGCTACTAACTTTCGTATGCATTGATTCCTTGCAAAGAATGAGATGAAACCTTGAGATTAATGTTTTGTTCAATGAGTTTTGTTGTTTCTTCGTTGTGGATTTGCATTTGTGTTTTAATTGAAAAAAAACCCAATTTGGTTTTGCTTAATTTTCATAGTGGGAACTCGTTTTAGTTGATTTTCATGCTTAATGAACTTCGACAAATTCATGAACGCTTTTATTGCTTAATTGCATGTTCAAATCGTGGTTAACCTCCTCTTAGTTGTTTAACAACGAGTTTGATGAGGAATAACGAAACCAATTCAATTTGCAATCTATGATGAGTGAAATTTCATTCGAAGCAAGGAATCACTGCTATTTTTCGTGATTGTTTAATCAAAATTGCAATTACGTTTTAAATTTTGTGTTGAAATTGAATCTGCCACCCCCTTGTGTTATTATGTTGTGTTTTGAATCTAGAAATTGAAGCTTTGGACGAAAAATATTGGTCATTGGGAGACGACTTGGTTAACTTTCATATACTGCATTTTATCTATTTTAATTTGGTGGGGTACGGCCTCTATCAATTACTCAGGAGATGACCTGGGAATGTGTAGAAGCTTTTATGGCATTTAATGCTAATTGTTATGACGTGGAAAAGTACTAGCTCAAATGGTTGAGAGTACTATGTTGTGTGAGAGGACTTGGGTTTGAGTCCTATGTATGCCAATTGTATGATATTTTATTTTGTGCATTATTTTAAGGTTATGAATGAATGTGAGTAGTGATAATGTAATCCTAAAATTTTAGGAATTATCACGAAATTTGAATTCGTTGGATTGGTGGTTCTTTGACTTCGTAATTTTATGGTTGTGTGTTCAAACCTTACTGAGAACGAAATTGACATTTATTTTTGCTAACATAAGTGTGATCTGTTCAAACCTTACTGAGAACGAAATTGACATTTATTTTTGCTAACATAAGTGTGATCTGAATGTGAAGGGGTGGGAAAACCTAGAGGCAATAGGTAGCCAAAGGAGTTGGGAAAAATATTAAAATATTATTATTTAAAATAACTTTAGATAAAAGAAATATTAAAATATTTATAAGTAATGTAATAATTTTTTATTATATGATAATATAAATAATTTTTTTATATTTTTTATTGAAATATTATTATTATTAGTTAATCATATTATATATTTTTAAGTACTTTTTATATTTTCCTAACTATTATTTACTATTATAATTTTAATTATATATATATATATATATATATATATATATATATATATATATATATATATATTTACTATAACACAAAAAGTAAACAAACTTTGAGACCCAATGGCTTTGAGGCTTAAAACCCTAGCAAAAACACTACCTTACACTTAAACTTCATCTTCCATGACTTCTACCTTCACAGGTGCAACAACCTAGAAAGGTCAGAGAGATAAAAAACATCATATGTGACCACTAGCACCACCATGACCACGAACACCATCGCAAATGCGGCCACACACGAATGTGATTGTGGCCACCAAAGAAAACACGATGATAACCAACAACCTGCGACCACGAAGAACACGAACATGAACTGTAACGTGAGTAGAAACTGGATTGTTTTGGGTTTAAAGAAAAACCATTCTTGACTTGCCAACTCAGTTGCAGACTCGTGAGTTCAACCGAGTTCACCAATTTCAATCATGTTTGCTCCAAAAGCGAATTTGCTTCTAAGTCAACTTACCTAAGGTGAATTGAAACGTAAACTCGGACGAGTTAACTCGCGAGTTTCATAATCATGGTTGTGTGTGAGTATTATGGAAATAACCTTAAATAGTGGACGCTCCTTGCAATCCTCTCTAACTCTCCTTGCTGCCACGCTCTCTGACCCTCTGTTTCCCCACTCATTCTCTTCTCTCTTCACACTTTCCAACCCCAAAAATAAATAAATTAATTATTAAAAAGAAAATAATGAAATTGGGAGTTAATGGCCATTTAGTTGTGTTTTTACTGCACCAAAACTGCTTCTAAGCTACCCTTCTGGTTTCTCAGAGGATCTCTAGAGTTTCTAGGTTTTTCCTTCAATTAGCAAAAATACTAAAAATGAAAAAAAAAGAACAACTCATGCTAACTAGGGTTCAAACTCACATCCTTCCACCCATTAAGCATATTCCCAACCATTAAGCTATCATATAATTCATGTTGATTCACGCATAAATACCATGTTAAGTCATACTTCCCCATTAACAATATATTTGTAAAATAAAACGCAATTATAATATCACACTAATGGCACACACAAGTCCTCTCACACGACCAAGTACTCTCAACCGCTTAAGCTAGTACTATTCCTTGTCTAGGACTTGTCAAGAAACTCTTTTAGGGTACTTCCAACCCACCATTATTTGTAATTTATTAATTATTATTTATATAAATTTCTCGGGTCTTGCAATCTTCAATTTTCACCTTGCCGCTATGTAATTCAGAGAGACAGAGAGTTGTCTAGTGATGAATAACAGGTTTTTGTGCTCAAAAACTCAGAATTGTGCCTTTGCTCTCGAAAACACAACTTATATAGTTTGATTTAAGTGAAATCTATCGGTTGAATTTTTTATACAATCTGTTGATTTCACTTGACTTAAGTGAAATACGTCGATTGAAATAACAATTCAACTGATTGAATACATTCGTACTAAAAACTATATACATCAAGCCTTTTATCTTGTTAAAACCTATTTTTAACATATTAAAAAGGACACACTAAGACTAACAAGACATTTGACCTATGTCATATAACCTAACAACATGATATAACATGTAATTATTACATTGAACACATCATTTTCCAGATTTAATACAATTGAAACATAATCTTCAAATGGATCTTCATCAATCTTCATCAACCACATATGATTTTCATGACTTGGCTTTATCAAATCTTTGCTTCAAGCTTGCTTGTGCCAACAGGTGGGACTTGAGATTTTTTAGAGCAAAATCATTCTAAGATGGTGGAAAACTCTCTCTCTTTGAATTACAAAAAAGTGAAACCATTCATGAAGGATATTTGACATTCTTAAAGCTTTTTGCTTTGTTTTTGGAACTTGGAGAAAGAGGTTTGGTTGGCTAGGGAGAGCCTTCATTCAGGTTTGATCTTTCGCAGGTTTCTAGATGTTGCCTGGTGGTTTTAGGTCTACAAGTGTGTTCTTGTTGTGCTATGTTGAGACTCTTGTGAGATTCAAGAGTGTTGGTTATGTAGTGCACGCCAAGCTCAAGTTGCCTTGACAAACTAGATGTAGCTTAGATTTGAGTGAACCAATATAAAAATTTTATGTCGTTGTGCTTGATTCTCTCTCTTATCTCTTGATTTGTGTTTAAAGTTTCAAGAAATTTGAATTGTACAATCTTTTAACTATTGTTGAGTGGTTTGACACAACTTGAGACTTTCCTCATATTTGTATTGTTTATCTGAATCAATCTTGATAAGTCTTTTAAGTTGTTTCTGAATTACACTTCAAATTCAAATTTCTACAGAATTCCCAGTATTTCAATGGATTATTCTGATATTTTGATATGTTGAATTACACGAAATTTTTAATTGTTTAATGAAATCAACTTATTATCCCTATTTTTAATCGATTTACAGTCCAGTAGTAGTTACATTATGATCTCGTAGTTGATTTGATTCAATTTGAAGGTGTTTTGAGTTTGGAAAAGTAACCAAAGTTTTTATAAAGCCAATTCAACCCCCTTCTTGTCTAATTACCTATTTCAATACTTACAATGGAGGGGGAAATGAACATGTGTGAGGTCTTCGTTTAATATACATTATGCAATTATGTGCTTAATTTACAATGATTTAACAAGCACTTATTATTTCAAGTGGGTTCTCTATTCAACAAACCATATAAGAGGTAGAGAAAAATGATTGTGTCATATTAACTCCTTTTTATATTATATCTACCTTGTTGCATAATAATTTCTATGCATAAGTTACGATTTTAGAGTTTGCTTTTTAAGATTTCACAAATTTTCCAAAATGAAATTATTGTTATGGCAGGTCATTATCTTCAAATTTATCTTTAAAATGAAATATATTTTATTTTTTGTTCTTGGAAATTATATTATGATTAAAATATTACCACGATACAACTAGATTTAAAAATAAATAAATAAATTTTTTTATTTATGCAATTTTTAAAGAAATTATAAATTAATTTTAGTTTATATAATTAAGAACTATTTTTGTTACCAATTTTGCAAATTAAACATGCTAGTAATAGGATAGACATTATAACCTTGACCTATTGTTTCTTTATGCTTTTGAATTTCTTAATAAATTGGTATAAAATTAGACAAATAATAGATCAACAAATGTAGAGTTGGTAATTTAATTTTAGGCCACAAGTCAGCTCTAACCCCTTCCAAGCTAAACTCTATACTTTTCTTTTTTAAATTGCAAATTATATTATATTATGTAGAATTTCATTTACCTATTTTCTTTTTTTCTCATTTGTTAAAAATATAATTTATTACTTTTATAAAATGCAGAAACAAAATAAATAGATATTGAATTTAGGGATAATAAGAAATTAAAAATAATTTTGTTAAAAAAAATATATTTAATCCAAACATAAAATATAAATAGTTTATAAATTAAGAAATTTTGTCATAGTTAATCATGTTCTCTTTGAAGTCCTGCAGATTTATAAATGATTATATGTATAAAACTAATATAGCATGTATTTTTTAGAGGTACAATAAAAACTAAAACTAGAGAAAGTAATAAGATGTCAACATAAATGTATTTATTAATATAGATTGGTAATCCTATCTCTAAATACAAATGTTTATTCTTGACAAGCACAGTCACAAGTGTGGGTTTTCATATCACAATGAGCCAAATCACATATTGGAGGACAAAGTGTCCAACAATCACTATTTGTATCACATTGTGTTTTTGTCAATGCATTGATCTTAACACATGTGCAGGACCCATTTTCACAAACCACTCTTGATTTGCAGTGAGCTAACATCAAATTGCATTTCTTACTGTCATGACATTCACTATCAACTGACATTCTTGATATGCTTCTCAAACCATATCCATTGCAAGCTATTATTAAAACAAGAAGGATTGTTGCAAAAGCTATTTTGACCAAAGCCATATCCTTGTTTTAGTGTGGTGCTTGCTAGGTATAGTTTCAATCACTGGTATTATTTTTTTATGGATTTAGTTGAGGCCATCCACCACATTTATAGTAGTCCATGTTCTTAAAATATGGAAATTTGTGATTGGGTTTTTTAATTAATAATAATATTTTATTATTCTATTAATTATTGTATTTATTAATTAATTAATTTTTAAAATTTTATTATTGAAAATAATTTTAATTATAGAAATACATTTATTTTAAATTAATTATAGATTTTTATCTCCATTAGTTATTAATATTTATTATTTTTTTAAGTTTTGTATTAATTAATTAAAATCTTTAGGTAATTGATCCAATCAAACTAAAAAGAAACATAGTATGAAAATGCTATATTATAGGAGAACATTTTGAAATAAATTTTCTTTCTTTCATAATATAAGATTTTTAACACTATAAATTATTAATATTTTATAAATTTTTATGTTAATTAATTAATTAATTAATTCCTTAAATTTATTATAAAAATAATTTTAATTATAGAAAAACATTTATTCTAAATTTTATTTCTTTTATAATACAAGATTTTTATCATTATTAATTATTAATATTTTGTTATTCTTTTAAATTTTTATGTTAATTAATTAAATCCATCGATAATTAATCCGATCCAATTAAAAAAATTAAAAAGTAAACAATAAAAGGAAAGAATATAACAGTTATAAGAAAACATTTGTTACAATTTTTCTTTACAAAAACAATTATTTATAAAATTACAGCATTTAATTGTAAAAAAAACATTTATTTAAACATTTATTTCTTTTATAGTGTAAGATTTTTATTCCTATTAATTATTAATATTTTTTTATTTATATGTATTTTATTATAAATTTTATTTCTTTTATAATATAAGATTTTTATCATTATTAATTAATGATATTTTGTTATTCTTTTAATTTTCATGTAAATAAATTAAAATCTTTCGATAATTAACCCAATCAAATTAAAAAACAACTAAAAAATAAATAATAAAGAAAAAAGATATTCAAAAAGAATATAACAGTTATAGAAAAACATTTATTACAAATTTTTTTTATACGTAAAATTTATTTATAAGAATATAGCATTTAATTTTAAAAAACATTTATTTCAAATTTTATTGCTTTTATAATATAAGATTTTTATCCCAATTAATTATAAATGTTTTATTATTCTTTTAATTTATACGTTTGTTAATATCTAATTGTGAGTTAAGTTACTTACTTAAAATACCACTTTATATATATATATATATATATATATATATATATATATATATATATATATTTAAGTAGTGTAAATATTTATGATATTATATTAGTATATCATTGTACCGCATCTAGTCGGTTTAAGTCGAATAATAGCAAGTTCCATGTACATGCTAAGGTACCTAGACTAAACTACTAAGAAGCAACATTGATAAAACAAGCCGAAAACAACAATAGCGGCCTAAGCCGTTAAAAGGTAACCGGCTTAGGCTGACAACTCTATAAAAACAACCAAGGACTTAGCAAGAAACAGAACGCTCCAATAAAAGTCACTGGTCCCCAATAATCAAACTAAGGGCCTGGGCTAAGGCCCAGACCCACCTACGACCCAAGCAAGGGTCCAGCCCATGACGTGGGCAGACATAATTAATGATCTATAAATATGCATGGACCTCACGAATTAAAGGTACACATTCATTACTTCCCTAATCACATAATTTGACTTTCTAAGAGATTTTGCTGACTTGAGCTTCGGAGTCCCTTTTGCAGGTAACCCCTCCCGGGTCCAAGTAGACATATGTCAACCGGGGAGAGGCCTACTGAGGAGATGGTAGACCATATGGGTAAGGTGATACTTGTGTCTAACTTATGTTATTTGTTCTCTACAGGAACAATTGGCGCCCACTGTGGGGCACGAGATAGTACTTTACCACCCGCTTTCTCCGAACATGGTTTCTACCCGCAGTAGAGCGGGAGTTAACAAGCAAGTTGAAGTTGGCCCCTCAGGACCTGCCAACATCACTCCGGATCTGGCTGCCATCCTAGACGGTCAAGCCAAGATGCAACAGGAGCTGGCTGACTTGAAGAAGCGTAGCGCTGATGAGATGGAAACACTACGATAGGAAAATTCTCGCCTAAGGCGAAAGATCGAAGCCGATCCCACTTAAAAGGGAAAGGCCAAGGAAACATCTGAAGTTGGAGGGTCCCCGGCTTTCCAGCCTACTGAAGTGGAAAGAGAGTACAATCCTACCCCGCACACATTCACCACCACCCAACAAACTCCCATCCTCTCAGCCCATCCTACTCACTTCCACTCCACCCTCCCAGGACATACTGCGGCTCCCACTCTCGCCGCCACCCTCCCCACCACTCATGACCCCTACAACATGACCACCACCCTACATACTACTCATATCCCACCCTACAACCCTCACAACCTCCCTACTACCTACACCCCCCTTACAACTTTACCTCCACTTTTCCCACCCTCATCCACCATCCTAGACCTCCTCACCCGCTTCCATCCCGCCTATCCAGACGTCGTCACCCTTTCACCGACTTCATTGCCAACACCCCCTCCCCACCTAGTGGGAACCCTTCACACTGGAGCGTTACATTGGTGAAAACCGACCCCGACGAACACCTCAAAGTCTACATCACCCACGTCGCCCTTTACACTTCCCATGACGCGGTCTTTTGCAAAGCCTTTCCTACCACCCTCAAAGGCCCCACCCTCGAATGGTTCACGACCCTCCCACCATACTCTATCGACAACTTCGGCACCCTCTCACACATGTTTACCACTCACTTCGCTGGCAGCCGCCTGCACCAAACTACTACAATATCACTCCTCGGCGTCAAGCAAGAACAAGGCGAGATGCTCCGGGCATTTATCGATCGCTTCAGCAAGGTTGCCCTTCGCACCCTACACCTCAATCAAGAGATGATACTCTAGTGCATGGCCCTCACCCTTCAACCCGGCCCCTTCGCCAACAACGTCTACCTCCACCCACTTGCCTCTATGAACGAGTTGAAGCTGCGTACCACCGATTACGTCCGTATGGAGGAAATACAAACCCTCCATACAAAATTTTGCAATGATTATGCACCCTCTACCGCCAACCCCACCCCACAACCCCTTGTCCTGATCCAAGACCACGAGAACCCCGACAACCCCGTTTCACCAGATACGCTCCCCTAAATGTTCCCAAATCTCGCCTCCTTGACGAGGCTTTACAGGCCGACCTCATCCCACCACCACGCAAGACGACAACTCCCCCCAACGCAGACATGACTAAATACTGCCGCTATCACCGCAACCATGGCCATACTACAGAGGACTGTAAAGCACTCCAGGATAAAATCGAAGAACCGGTGTGTGCTTGCCACTTTCGCCGCTTTGTCCGTAGAGAAGACCACTCTTCTCAATCCCATCATCCTCCTCGTCCCGGCCACCGACGCCCCCCCCCCCCCCCCCCCCTCCCCCCCCCCAAAC
>Ga0214544_1003101_pt1 | contig 34753 bp, 22 predicted proteins | sample CNSS3metaG_FD_160074 | JGI IMG/M metagenome (GOLD analysis project Ga0214544, IMG submission 160074) | Root nodule microbial communities from cowpea collected in UCLA plant growth center, Los Angeles, California, USA - CNSS3 | ecosystem: Host-associated > Plants > Roots > Nodule | place: USA...
AACTCAACCAGTTCCATGCCCATCATGTGTCCAACCATCAAGCACATCCCAGACCCCTATTGGACTTAGTCCTTCAAGCCCAAACACCACAAACACAAGCATATAATTCCTGTCCTTTAGGAAATAACAAATAAATAGTCCAAATAGTGCACAAACACATGACCCCGCGCCATTCTCGCTTAAGCCGTGTCAGTTCGCCCAAGCTAAAGCCTCGGTCACGCTTAGGCTAGCCCACCTCGCTTGAGCGAGCTTGTAACAGTGGTTGTACCTCGTCATCTCGCTTAGGCGAGCTCTTCTCGCCTGAGCGACACCTCAAGTCGCCCAACAACACACAAAGATCCTCACCTGACGAGAATTCCATCAGCAAAATCACCAAGTCTCATCGTGACCTCGCTTAGGTGAGCCATTCTCGCCTAAACGAGCATACTCGTCGCTCAAAACCCCAAAACCTTTCGCCTGGGCGAGAAGTCGCGCTTAAAACATCCAGGTTTCCTCGCGACCTCGCTTGGGCGAGTGTCTCTCGCCTGAGCGGGAGACTAAGTCGCTCAACCCTGTCCAAGGTCGCCTAGGCAAGAAACGTGAACCAGATCCAAAAACGAGACTCTGTAACTCTCTCTTAGGCGAGATGGACTCGCTTGGGCGAGACTTGCAGGGTATCAACTCTGATCACGCACTCTATTCACCCAACCTTGCCCAATTCGCACAACAAATGATATCATTCAATGTAGAAACTATGCACAATCATATAAACATAACTTGAGCACAATTTTTGGTTCCCAAAACCCAAGTTGAACCACAAACCATCTGTACAGTATAAAAAATACCCACATTCATACACTTAATTGAAAAATCTGTAAAGCAATGGTCACAGCACCCAAACCCCTAATTTCAATCATACATAACTCAAATATCATGGCATAAACCCATCAGAATTTTATACATATCACAATAGTACAAAAAGAATGGGATTTCATCTCCCCTAACCTGAATTCTTGATTGAAACTGAGAAGGGAATAAGGATTCCTTGGTTCACCAAATTCTGTGCTTCCACCTCTCTCTTCCAACTCAGCCCTTGCACACCCTATTCAGCATCTCACTCTTTCAATTTTCGCTCTCCTCTCAAGCCAAAACGAAAATAATTGCAGAAACCCTCTTTTCCACCTCAATTTTTCCTTTTATATGTGTCTTATGATTGGGTTAAAGGGCTGAAACGAATTTAGGCTTTATGGTATGTTTAAGTCTCATTTAATTATCATTATAGGATGATTTCCAGCCCCTCTTAGCTTCCCCTTCTAGGTTTTCTTTTGCCCTCTCATATTCCCTCCAAAACTACACTAAAAAAATAAAGTTCAAATTTCATTCCCAACCAAGTTTGAACCCACAACCCATCAATTATCATATCAAATGCACAACCAATCCAACCAAGTCATGTTTTGTGATACACTCCAATCATTATAAGCTTACAATATCAATTTCATACTCATACATATTATTAAAATTAATAATAAAACAACAACACATAAATGGCATACATAAGATTTGAACCCAAGTCTTTTCACACAACCAAAGTACTCTCAACCACATGAGCTAGCACTTTTCCACATCACATCAAACAATAATTAGTGTCATAAAGGCTCTTTCTACTCGAATTTATTAATTAATTAATTATTTAATTAATTAATTTCACGGGTCTTACACAAGCTAGTCTTGAAAAAGATCTTGCCTATACAAAAGGATCATAGGGGCAAGTGGACGCCAAATTATGAAGGTCCGTGTGTGGTGAAGGAAGCATTTTCTGGTGGGGCACTAATTCTCACAAGGATGGATAGAGAGGAGTTACCGTTACCAATCAATTCTGACGCAGTCAAAAAATTTTATGCATAATGATTCCTTGATAGGAGGTGCTACTAAAGGATATTGACATTGCCTTCAATTCTTGTTGTACTCTACTTTGTTTTTATTTAATAAACACCATTTGGTTTTCTCCATAAATTTGAAACTGTTGATGTCACACTGAGCTTGTAAAGAGAATGATAAACAGACCCATGAAAAAAAAAGAAGAAGAATAAAGTCATATACAAGCAATGAGACATCACGGGTACATTCACTAAGAGCATATTCGCTTCTGAAGGGTGTCGTAGAAGTAAAAATAATAAATACAAAAAAAGGGGCTTCAAAAAAAAAATCAACTTTGAAATTTGTTGTTAATAAAGTTGTCAAGATAAGGAAATTGAAAAAAAAAAAAAGAGGAACGAAAATACAAAAATGTGGGGAAGGGGAAGTTTTTCCATGATTTGTTACTTTAAGAGTAATTGGTGCTCATCTCCTGTTGAAACATCTGCATTCATATCGCTTGAATCTCCAATCCATTCACTTTCCTCTAAAAAATAAAGGATTGCCCAGGGAAATAAACAAGAATGTTTGTTGGAGTTAGTATTTGTTGTGTTGACCTATCTAACAATGGGCTAAGGCCACGTGTGGGAAGAATACATAAGGTTGTTCGTCAGACCAAAAAATAATAATAAATAAATAAATAATAAAATAATAAAAAAATTACAAAGGGGATATGAGAAAAGAAAAGGTGAAGAAAAGGGAAATGAAAATAGGATGAGTCGGATGTTGTCGAATTTTGGCTTAGAGCTAAGCTCCTGCGAAAATAAGGCGGATAGACTTTAAAATGATGTGTGGCCTTCTTTCCCTGCCAAAAAAAAATCCTTTATCCATTTGCACCCTCTTTGAGCCAAAATAAATTTTTTTTTTCAGTATCCCTGGACAAGGATCATCAGCATGTCAGAGTTACCTCAAACACGTAAGGTTACCTCAAACACGTAAGGGGTGTTCATACCGATCGTTGAAAAAGAAATTTGAGAATGTATGTGAAAGTCACAAAGTGATCACAATACAAATGACATGAATGAAACGAAAAAGGGAAAAGAAAAATGAAAATAAGTATGATGGGACACCCCAAAATTCCAAGTGAAAGGTGTACATAGTATCTCGCAGATGATTCTTGCTCAAAATTAATACCCGTAAACTCTCATTTGGGCTTCATTTATCTGTTTCTTTCATAACCATTCTAACCCTTAGCCACGTTACAAGCCAAGAAAAGTCCACACTGATTGAAGAACGTTTCTCATAAGCTTAACTCGTGGACAAAAGAAAGCGGTTGATGACACAAGTCAAAAAAAATGAATGAAGAAAAAGAAAGAAAAAAAAAAGGAAGAAGAAAAGAAAAAGTGAGAAGAAATGTAAATGGAAAAATGATGATGATGAAGGAAGATTTTCCCATCAGCCTATAAGTTAGACGAAAGATTCAAACTGGGGCAATCCTTTCCATTTCATCAAGTCACACCTCTACCCTATCCAACGCAACGAAACTAGGATAGTCTTGCAAACACTGCACATTTCCTTTTGATTATCAACATGACCACTGTTACACAGGATATACAAATGGCAATGTTACTCGCAACAGTCGTCCAACCTCTCACAAAATTGGTTCCCATTCCCATCCATTCATGGGTTCAAGCTAATATGATTTGCATGTTGCGACCAAAGGGGGAAATTAAACTCATACTTTTGTAATGTGCATCAAGATCGTTCACCATCCCCACTGTATTTTGAACATATAGGTGATAGTGAAAAGAATGCGATTTAAACATGCCTTGGGTTTGACGACGACATTGACAACTAATTCCAAAACAAAGACACATTCTAAAAAAACAACAACAAACAAACAAATGGGGCAAAAGCTTCATATGAATCTCGTCCACGCATCCAAGCATCTATGCATTCATGTGTCTTCACCACATTACTTCATGCATCAAAGAATCCATCCTCACCAATGATAAGCATTCAAGTAGTGTTTACTAGCACATCAAAAGCGAACTTCGGGCTCTCCTTTTTTAAAATGACCCTCTCCTTAGGAATGGTCAAGTCCAGGTTCTCCTTTTTAAAATGACCCTCTCCTTGGGAATGGTCAAGTCCAAGTTCTCCTTTTTAAAATGACCCTCTCCTTGGAAATGATCATGTCCAGGTTCTCCTTTTTAAAATTACCCTCTCCTTGGGAATGGTCAAGTCCAGGTTCTCCTTTTTAAAATGACCCTCTCTTTGGAAATGGTCAAGTCCAGGTTCTCCTTCTTAAAATGACCCTCTCCTTGGGAATGGTCAAGTCCAGGTTCTCCTTTTTAAAGTGACCCTCTCCTTAGGAATGGTCAGATCCACTTTGTCGCATCGAGACCCTTTCTCGAAGAATGGTGATTGATTCCTAGGCCCTCTCTTTGGGATTGGCCAAATCCTTCCAAATACAGACCCTCTTTTTAAGAAGGGTTAAATCCTTTTTGTTGCATCGGGGTCCTCTACGAGGTAATGGCCATTGATTTCTATGTCGCATCAAGACCCTCTCCTTGGGATTGACAAAATCTTTCTTTTCTTATCCTAACCCTTTACACAGAATTAGCCATAGCACCTGTTCGAATCACTTTCCTCTTTGAAACCCGGACAAAATCAGTGCCTTTATGAAAGGTCAAAATTTCATATTATCTAGTAAAAATTTAAGTAAAGAGGAGCAGCTGTCATCATCCAATTTTGTTCAGAAAACAAAGTTTGACTTTTTTTATTTTTTTATTTTATTTTTATTTTTATTTTTTTTACTCTTCATTTCTTTGGTTTGTCTTTATTATTATTATTATTTTCTTTTCTTTTCTTTTTAATACGTGTAAAAAAGGGAAAGAAGAAAAAAATAATTTAGAAATTTCACAAAAAGAATTATTATGATGAAAAAAGAGAAAAAAAGAAAAGAAAGCAAAAAGAAATTCATTTGTGGTCCGGTGATCCCATTAGTGAAAGTCAACTCTTTGCTTTCAACACACTTTGGGGTCTCTGCATGAAAGGGGAAATCTTCAGTATTTGCGTATCACTACGACAATCGTCAACCAGCAACCTTGGCAGGCAGTACCAGCAACCTTGGCAAGCAGTCCTGGCAGTATGGCTATTGTAGAGTGGCAAAAAGATGGTCTCGGCTGCATGCTTTCACCATTTTTTAAATATCCATGCAGAAGATGAATAAAAATGGAAAGATGGGAACAACTCCTGGGGAAGAGAAAAGAAGATTGACTGATTAAAAAGAGGACACAAAAAAGGAAGGGCAGGGGAGGAGAACAAGCATAGAACAAGAAGGTTGAAAGGAGAACGGAAAAGAAAAAAAAGCCACAACACGGGAGAGGCAACGAGGAGGCCGAAAAAACAAGCAGTCTTAGCAGGAGAGAAAGTAGCACTAAGTAGCACTAAGAGGTAAGTTCGCAACTTGAATCTTTGAATGATTGCGTAAATGTGGGTTAAAATGTATGTGACTGGTTATGCACTTGAACGAATGTGATGTGTTATTGTGTTATGTTCTATTGGTTGTTGATTCTTGATTTCATGGGACTTGTTGTCACCTCCATTTACATATACTTGTGCCTTGCATCTGAATAAAAGAAAATGATCAGAACCAAACCACTTCAACCTACAACCAGAATACATACACAATAGCATATTTACATCCATGTGACCAGAACATGTTTTTTTTTTCATTCCTCATCCCCCATTCCTCCAATCTGCACAAAATAACCAAAACCAGAGAACCAGGAGACCCAAAAGTAGAACCCATGCACGGTCATTCACACCGCCACCATCAACATACTACTTTAATCTTCTCCTTCTCCATGTTCCGATTTCCACCAAGCCTTCACACACCAACCGTTATACCTTCACTCGACTTAATCCATTCAAATCCCAACCATCAGTTTCCATCATTGCCAACCTTCATCTTCAGCCCCTGCATTTTTTATCTGCATTTTTGGTTCATCCACATCTTCATCGTTCACCTGCATAAAAGCCAAAGGAAAACAAGGACCACCTCAACATCACAGCACCATTCCATCTTGCAAACAGAACACACAAGCAAACAACTAGAATCACACCCATTCGACCATTAGAACACCTCCGTTCATACTCATCATCTAATCTCAAAACCACTTTCCTCCATTACCACGCATACCCATTACCATCTTCATCTCAAATCTGCACAAAAAACCAAAATAAAAACAGGGAATCCCCATTCACACCGGACCAAAACCCCCATTCTAGAACCAAGCTCTTACGTTTCATCTTCCCCGATCACATACATCCAATCAGAAATGAAAAAGAGTGGGAAGGAGATAAGGTTGATCAGCGTTGTCGACAATGCCCCTGAGCGCTGAAGCGGAGGCCGTCTGAGTTGAGCCTGAGAGGAGGAAGAGTGAAGGTCGAACATCTCTGGGTTCTCGACGTCAACGTCCGTGGTGGACACCGGTGTCACCTACGACGTCGTTGGATGGTTGCAGTGGGGTGACAATTTCTCGGGGTTAGATGCCTGCGCGAGAACAAGTTGTTGAGCCGCTAAGAACGAGGTCGACGTCTCCGGCGGCGATTGGCGCCGCCGATAAGCTATCCCCATGGCACGGTGGTGTGGTGATGCAAAGGTGAAGGTGGTGTGTTGGCGGCAGTGACCCGTGAGCAGATCCTTGGCATCGAAAGGGAGAGGGCTTGCCTCTTGGTTAATGCACAATTAGGTTAGATTAATTAGGTTTAGTTTAGGGCTTAGGTCAGATCAATTTCGTTCTCTGCACCCTAGTTTTGTTTTTCACACCCATATAAGTTTATTCTGGGTTAGACTGTCATTTACTTCCTACACCTCCATTGTTGTTAACCCACGCTCTATGTCTCATGTTAGTTTTGGGCCCTCATTTATGCTCCGTGCATTCCCATCATTAGGATCATGTACCCCATGTTTCACTACTCACGCCACTAGTGATTACTTCCTACACCACCAGTTTTCCTGATCACACAATCCATTAGTGTTTTGTTTGTATTTTGGGCTTGTTTGTTTCTTTTAGCATTTTTGTCTTATTATTTTTGGGGGAAAAATAACGTTTTGAAAACCACATCGACTTTGCATTTTTAATTAAAGGTACCGCCCTCGGGCGGGTGTTGTAGAGTGCTAATACCTTTCCTACGCGTAACCGACTCCTGGATCTAAAATCTGGTTTTTCACAGACTTGTTTTATTTTTATGGTTTTCCATAGTTTTCTAGAATAGCTATGGTGGAGACTCCAAATCTCTTTTTAAACCCGTTTTTCTTTTTTGGTTAGCCGTTCCGTCGCGATTCTAGTTGCGACAGGTCTAAACATTTTCAATTTTGGTGTCTTAAAGTGACTAAAAATTTTGAAGTTAAAAGTTTATAAAATTTACATTAATCCAAAGTTAAAACTAATCAGTAAATGATGAAGATATATGAATCAACCATTCATGTATAAACAATAACTTTATAAAATTGGCATCAATCCAAAGCAAAAACTAATGAGTAACATAAATGTATCAACCATTAATGAATAAACACAAGTTAATTATTATCCAAAGAGAAAATTGACCTTGCTTGTGTAGATGCCAACACAAATTTAACCTCCATCCAAAGTCCATGCATCAGCCCCAACACTCAATGATTCCAATCACAGGACCACCTGATTCAAAGAGAAAAATGACATCAAAAGTCAAATAATATACATTTAAAATGTTATTCAAAACCTAACTCACTTACACACCCCAGATTCAATATTTCAGCTCCCCAATAGTTCTTTATCTCTACTTAATGACGAATATCAAATTCAAAAACCAGTTCCAAAAGATTACTAAGTCAACAATGCATTTATCACGTTTAATCAACAATGTAAGGGCTTCAATCACTTACCTCTTCACAAATCCTTTTAGTGGGAAAGAAATCGTGAACCCCTTCGCCTCCCAACTAAGCCTCACAATCACCTCCTGTCGCATAAGATGTCTTTCACTCAAGGCGTTGTTCACAATCACGACATTGTTTGTAGTTTCTTCAAAAGTTGTTGTCATGGAGAAAGGGAGAACGAAATGTGGCTCGCTGAAGGTTCACTTGTGCCATTGAAGCTCGTGCAAAGAAAGGGGAAGCAATTGCTCATCGCTATTGAAGCTCATGCTCAAGGAAATGAGGTAGAAAGAAATTTTCTCTCGCAGTCATGGCACAAAGAGGCAAAAAGAAAATCCTCACCCCGTAGAGGGAGGCTCTCGCACTCGTGGTAGACATAGGAAAAGGAAAACCCTCACTTGGTAGAAACAAAGGCAAGAAAAGGTGAAATTTGGAAAGGGGGAAACGTGAAATTTACTTTGAAATCTTCCCGCTTGATAACTTAACCTAATAAATATTTTTTTTCTTTTAATTAAGTCATGTATGCGTCAGCCATCTGACACAAACAATCATAGCACTATGCGTCAGCCATCTGAAGATAGTAATTTTGGAATTATTGGTAGGCTAAGCCAACGAAAATATCAATAATTTTTTTCTACCCTAATTAATTCATCGCGTAAATTTATTTTCTTTTTCTAAAATCACTTAAATTTTTGTAAAGTGCGTTTTGCATTGGTTAAGTGGACGCCCTTTGCATCGTCATTACGATCGACACAATTTTTGGAAGCTAAACAAAAACATTCTTGTAGTGAGATAAATCATCTAGTCCCTTAGAGTCTACTTAAACTTGGATTATTTGAAGATGTTTAATAGCTCAATAACAAAAAATTATTGTTCATGTGTGTGTTTTTGTTTTTTTTTTTTTTAAGTTTAGGTGTGTTTCACAATTAGTCATTTGTTGTAAAAGTAAGAACCTTGATGAACTGTTTATGTTACATGGCAATTGAAAACTTGTTGAGTTGAGATTTCACTAAGAAAACAATCTTGAGTTACAATCTTTATAACTTAGTGAATTTATGTTATGAGTGTAGATTGAAGTTCATTAACACTTCAATTAAATTACAAGGTGTCAAAGAAAGTCTTGAAGGAGAACCACAATGAGACCATTGATTAAGCTTGGGTGTTTGTACACAATTGAGTCTCTAGTGAATTATATGTACTTGAAACAAGCATTGTACTAGATGAAAACCATCCAACCATAAACCTTGTCAAGAGTATAGAAGAAGATGAAGACTCATGGAGGAAGGCTTTATGCTTGAACAACAGAACACTAGGATATTTCTTCCTTCTTCTTAGTCTTGTACAAATTGCATAGGTGTAGTTTGATTGGTAAATTAGTAGAATTTTCGTAGAGAAATGTGTGGGTCTCAGTTTGGCCCTAGTTGGGTCTCTTTCTTGGGCCTCACTTCAACAACCAAGAACCCCAAAGGAACTCATTTTTTCGGCCAAACACTAAGGTAAAAGAGAATGTAGACTAGATATCCTGCATAAAGTGGAATATGCCACTTTTAGTGTAAATATAGGCTTGTTTAGCTTAGTAGGGGGTGTCCAATTGCTCTATTATAGCTGCACTCTGGCTTGTTGTTTAAGTCTCACATCCTTTCTAGTATGGAGTGTAATAAGGTTGAGCATCTATAAATAAAGCCCTTTGCCTCTTGCAAACTCACCATGACTTGTTCTTAAGGTCTTAAATATGAGTAATCTTCTCCTTTTCTCCTCTAGGGAACCTTTCTTGGAGAAAGGAATTTTCAAGTTTCTCTTGAAAAAACTTGAAATTTAATCATTTTCTTAATTTTTCGTTGTCCGCTTGAAGATGCTCCCATTAGTATTCATATAAGATGGGTAGTGAAAAGGAAATTAACGAGCGTATGAGTCTAATTTGTTGATTCATAATATGGAGAATATTGATGTTTAAATTGATTATGAGGATTATGTGCTATTAATGTTGTGTTATTTACCTAAGATGCATGATCATTTCAAGCAAACCTTGTTGTATGGAAGAAAGACTTCCTCTCTCTTAAAAAGATCCACATTTCTTAAAGCTTGAAAAAGATGAAAGAGAAGTTTAAAGTTAAGGCATCTAGTGTTGGAGATAACTTTGTAGTAAGGGAAGAGGTCTGCCAACGATAACATAGGAGGTAGAGGAGGTCAAAGTCGAAGACGAACAATGGTGGAACTACATTGTCTATTAGATGTTACTTTTACAAGAAGGATGGTCATAAAGGACTATCTCCTAAATATATAAGAAGAACTTGAGGAGGAGCTTTTAGCATTAAAGGGACATGAGAAATGAAAATCATACAATTAAAGAATAATTTATATAATTAAATTTAATTATGTAAATGATTCCGCTTATACTTTTTTATTATTATCTTTTGTTATCTTTTGATATTTTTGGATATTTTTTCATATCTTTTGATATTCTTGATATCTTTTGATATTTTTGTATATCTTTTGATATCTTGATATCTTTTTATATTTTGGACATCTTTTGATATTTTATTATGTTTTTATCTTTTATCTTTTATCTTTTATCTTTTAAGGCTTATAAATACAAAGGTCTACAACATTTGTAATCACTTTTTAGTCATTAATAAAATTAGTTAATTAAAGAGAGATTTCTCTTGGTTATTGGCTTAGGTCTTAAGGTTCTTATCAAATACAAGGGTCTTTGTGGCAAATTTTCCTTGGCTTATCAAATAATGGGTTCTTTCTGGTGTCAAGATTATTAAGTTCTTATCAAAGACATGGAGATTTGTGGCAAACTTTCATCAGACTTATCAATCTCGATCGTTGCATCTTGACTTATCAATCCTGGATTGGATTGTGGTGTCTTGACTTATCTATCGTTCATTGTGGTGTCTACTCTTTTGATTGGGTTCTTATCAAAGAGGGACCTCTTTGTGGCAAATCTTCCTTTGCTTAGCAATATGCTAGATTGTGGGGCATTCTATCTCTATCTTATTCCGCGTTCTTTACTCTTATTTTAATTGTTCTTTACAAAAGATATTCAAATGCAGAAAAGATCGTCATCTTTTCGATAAGGATCGTATAAGATGGTCATACCATAAGGTTTTGTCCAAAGATGTAGAAGAAGGCAAATAATTCATCAATATCTAGTAGACAATTTAGTGTTGATAGATAATGATATGCTATAGTAGAAACCAATTCTAGTAAGTGTGCTAGATGCGTAATAGTATCAAACAAGTATCGTATTGACAGGGATTTGTTAAAATTGTCCAATATTTACTGTTGGATTCAACTTGAGAAATGTACTCGGCTACTCCCTTAGTCTCTTTCATCCTCATGCTCTCTAAATCTCCCCTTAGTGTTTGAAGTCAAACATGTTTCATTCGATCATTCCTCTTGTATGTCTTCTTTAGAATGTCTCGCGCTTCTTTTTGAATATTTTTCACTTACAATCTTCTCAAAGCTATACTCATCAATAGCTCGGTACAACTCGTTGTCCTTTGATCACACTTTTTTTAATGCTTTTAACTAGGTATTTCTAACTCTCAAGCACTTTTTCTCTCTATACTCATTGGTATTATGACTTGTTATAAATACTTTGAGTAGTACATGAACTATTTATAGGCCTTTATGTCTTGGTCATTCAACTACAACATTAAATACAACTACTACAAACAATAATTATTGAATTCTATTACACGTGATAATCATTACTAGAAACACTTCTAACCTTTGCAATTCCCTAACATAATTAACATAAGAATTTATTATTAAATTAACTACTCACATTTAAGTTTAATGGACATACTAAACCAAGCCACACAAATTCCTAATCATCTATTCAACACACAAAGGGAGCATTAACATTGTTGTCACTACAATAGAGACTAGGTTTCTGAGAAAAACCTTGCTTCTTAAGTATCATTCTAGCTTTTAGAACAAGTTCTTGATTTGTGACTACCCCTTCACTCTCTTCAATTATAGCCCTAATCACATTGCTGAAAGCCCCGTAAGTTGAGCTAGAATTCCCAGCAGGACATGCATCTGCAGAAGTTTGGTCACTTTGGCAACCACTCAACAGAATCCCACAATCCAAAATATTGCGCTTAATTGACGCATCATGTTTCTTTTTTGTGACCCCCCTACGTTTTTCCACCTCATCACCATCATAATTTTTCTTTTGTTCAAAGAATTTTTTTGCAAGATCATCTACATCAACAATTTTGTGCCCTCCACTCTCAACACTTATTCCATGTTGGAGTTTGTTCATGACTAAATTTGAAAAATTTTTCAATTTGGGGCTTGCATCTTCCCCAAAGATGTGGAAGAGTTTATGCCTTAGTTTCCCAATTTCTATGTCTTTGCCAGTTTTCTGTTGAAGTATGCTTGAGAGAGTTGAGATAGGCAAAGATCTCATAATGGTTTCTTCTTGTTCTTGTTCTTGGTGCATGCTTCGATGAAGGAAGTTTTTGAAGTGAAATAGAGAGTTTGAAAAGTACCCTTCTTCGTTTGTGCTGGCTCCTATTTGTTCCTTTGCTGCTTCAATTAGCCCACCACTGTGGCAGCAATCTGAAACGATTGTGATATTACAACCCCTTGGGACCTATTCTACAAGCATTCTGAAATCATCATCTGTTGCACACAAAATACAAGTTAGCATGGCTTCCCGCAAAATCATTCAAGGTAATATGAAAAAAAACTTATATTTTGACAAACATTTTATTTGACAAAGTTGACAAAATTACTAAATAGAGTAATTTTTTTATTATTTTATGAAAGTTACAAAAATAAAGCAATAAGATTTTAGCATTTTTTTTTTACCAAAAATGGTTTGCAAAATTTTTCAAACAAAACTTTGTTAAACTATCATTTTCCGATATGGAACTTACTAAAAGAAATATATTTATGTGTTATATATTTTTATCTTACATAAAAGTAATAAATAAATCTACATTTTGATTAAAATTACATTTTAAATAAATATTTACGTATAATTATATTTAGAACATATAAAACAAAAGCTAAGAAAATTGATACAGTGTTGGGCGGTATCACAAAATTAGTGGGAGCCAGTTAGTGAGCTCTAAAGGTCAAGAGCATTGGACACTGCTTTAGGACAGTTGGGCACTCACAAGTTAGTGATTTCCCAATTGTCCATAATGTTGGGTGCTACTTGGTACTGCTAGACACTTACTTGACAATGAGCATAAGAGGTTTCTGACGTTGGGCGTTAAGTGTAGGTTGCTAGGCGCAACCTTTGTTTGTTTCTCGTCTATTTTCGTAAAATCACGTTTCTCGCTTTGTTAACCATTGGATCGAGTTGAAATTTTGACAGGTAGTTCTTCTAATATGGTTCTTCATTTTGACCGTTGGGATTGGCAATTAAAGGTACGTGGTTAGAGAAATACATGTCATTGTTTTGATATGCATAATGAAAATATTGTAATCGAATATTATGCTAATGTAACAACAAACAAATGATAAATTATTAACATTTCAAATTGAAATAAATGATATGTGATAGTTTGGGTTGAGGTAAAATACGCATGAATGACATGATGTGAAAATTTAAAAGGTATATGAGAATGTGATGTGTGAGCTATACTTGAAATAATTTAGTTATTAGTGTAAAGTTATTGAATTGGACTGTTACAAGATAACTTTTACAGTTTATTATTGAATTAAATCAAACAAAACTCAACTATATATCATAAAAAATAACCAAAATTATAAACACATATTAGTCTCATCAAATTATACATTTATATTGTTTTTCCATCGAATTTTATAATAAATAAATTAATTTAATTTCATGTCAGTTAAAATTAATTAAGCCATAAAAACATAATTTTTAATTATATAATAATTTCTCAAAGGTTTCTTATTTGTTAAGATTTTAATGGACTTCTTACTTCTGTTAAAATAATCTTTCCTCAAAAAGTATATATATTTTTCAAAGAAAACAAGGATGATATAAAAATTTCATAAATTCCAAAAGTTGTCATCCTAATCAAAACACAATATGCTAAGGAAATATTTGAATTAACCTACCAGTGATCAGATTCATATCTGTTGGAACAATGCATTCATCATAGCCAGTGTTGTCTTCATCGTCGGGCTCTGCCGGAAGACGCGTGCCATGGCCGCTGTAGTGGACGAAGAGGACGTCGCCTGGCTTCGCTGCCCGAACAAGCTTGGACAAAGCCAATCTGATGTTCTTGCCAGTGGGTTGAGTGTAGGAATGATGAGTGTCAATGAGAACAACGATGTCCTTTTCTAAGAAACTATATATGTTGATGAGGACCTTCTTCATATTCCACACATCATTAACACACCCTCTCAATTCAGCCTCTGTTCCTGGGTAGTTGCATCCTATTAACACTGCCCTCTTCCCCATCATAAAACTTCAAAGTCTTTTGCTTTGGAGGGGAGGGAAAATGAATTGGTGGCTTTGTTTGATGTTGCATGTTGTTTATCATATAGGCAATCAAGGAGAATGTATTAGATTTGAATTAATTATTTAATTAATTCATTTATTATTTCATTCATTAATTTATTAATTGTCTATATGTATAATTAGAAAAGAGAAGGTTAACGAGTGCAAATATTAATTAAGGTATAATTAATAAGAATAAAATTGATAGTTAAATGTGACATCAAATGAATTTTTACATTAATAATTATTAATTCAGTTTTACTTTAATTAAAGGACAAAAATAATTTGATGTATAAAAGTTAAAGTTAAAATAATTAAATAATAAAATACTATAGTGCTTATAATGAAAATACTAATCAATATCATATTAAAAAATATAGAAAACATTAAATAATTTTATTACGTAATTAAAAGTAAAATAGAAATTTAAACCAAGAGATGAATAAAAAAGTTAATTATAGAATTTTACCGTACAATATTAACAACGGAGGATTATTAAATTTGATGATATTAAATTTTACTATGTAATTATTTTAAAGATACAACTGCGTTAAAATTATTTTAATATTTAACTGTTTTTATTTTTTTTTTTGCATCAAAGAAATTATAAATAATAGTTGCATAAAATTTTTGAGTATTTTTGTCTTTTGAATAAAATAAAACAATCTTAATGATTATTGAGGTTAAAATTTATTTAATATTATGAACTTTTGTAAAATTAAATGCTTATTAAAACTTATTGTATTTTGGTTTCATTAATTATTTAAGGGTTAAATATGTTGTTCATCTCTCAAGTTTCAGTAAAATTTGGAAGTAGTCATTCTTTAAAAATTTTGACCAATTTAATCCTTCATCTTTAGAAATGTGTGAATTTAATCCTTTTAACCAAATTTTGTTAAGCTTATCTAACGTTTCAAGAGCATTTCATGTTAGTATTTGAATTATTTATATTTTTTGACACATTTTCGTTTCAAAGTTAACTTAAATATGATCATAAAACGTAATTGAAACGTCAAATAAACTTAACAAAATTTAGTTAAAAGACTAAATCTACGCATTTCTTAAGTTTGAGAACTAACTTAGGCCAAAGTTTCGAAGAAAGACTGATTCCACTTTTCATTGAAAAATATGGGACCAAAAGATATTTAACCTATTATTTATATATGGTAATTTATCATGTGCCTTAAGGAAATTGATTCTATGAGTTCTTTTGGAAATGGACAATGGTACTTTGAACGTTGTTATTGTATTATACAACCATTTGATATTCATAAATATTATTATTTTATTTCAAAATTTGATATTCATAAATATTATTATTTTATTTCAAAATTTCATTTATATTATTTTTATTTATTCAATATAATATTTTATTAATAAAAAGGGAGTGAAATAAAAGAAAAGTTAAGTATCAAAATACGATTTTCCTTTTTAAATTGCAGATTAGGATATTCTTCAGTAAAGTTTTCCTTTAATATTTTTCTATAAAGGACTCATTATTTTAAAGTTTATGATTTTATTTTCCTTTTAGTATTTTTATTTTTTCCTTTACGTGACTTATGTATTGTTATAAATTTATATATTTTCATATAAAAACAAATAATCGTGTTATTTTTTATTTTTCACAAACAAACAATGAGATAACGAAGTGAGATAAATATCATATAAATTTAATATTTTTATATTAGTTATCTAATTACACAAAATGTCTAGTTCTTTCAATAAGTTATTTTTAACTTAATTAAGTATTCTTTTAATAAGTCACTCCTGACTAAACCGAAGTATTTTTTCAACTCCCAGCAATTCATAGTTATCCCCATTCAACTATTCTATGTACAAACCACTTATGGTTCTAACAAGCCACTATTGGCTCAAGACAAATACAAGGTATGAGTGATCAAAAGTTAACAATTTTTGTTTAGATTAGAGGGTATAGCGTTTCAATATATACATGGTTTAGGCTCTCTCTACAAGATTGCTAAGATGGGCACAAACAATGTTCTTATAGGCTATTAGGGTAAGAAAAAAAATTCAACAAAGTTTTGGCACTTGCAAGTGATAACCATTTTTGTTGCTTTCTTCTTCAAAAGTATCTTTATATGGAATCGTGAAGAAGTAATCATTGCAATCCATTTTCTGCTCGTTCAGTAGCTTTGAACTCAAATGAATGTCTTTTTGTTCTTTTTGTTATTGTCTGTCGAGCTTTGATGTTGAGAAGCATTGAATTTCACTCCACGCGCTCCACGTGCCATTTTGGAGAAGATGTTTTCTATTACTTTAAAGTACAATAAGGATGAAATAGGTATATATTTAGGTAAGAAACTATTTTTGAAAATAGTTTAGGGATAAAAAACATATTTAACCATTTATGATATGTGTAAATGTCTTTGTACATTTGTTAATTGTTTCTCATTACTACATCTTGAAAATCTTATATTCTTGGATCAAGGCTGGCTTTCTACCTCTCTTGACATATTTTGTTCCTTTTTGTTTCGCTTTAAGAATATCCAAAAATTCCTTTGGAGAGGTGCACTGAAAAATTCTAAACAACTTGTTAAGATTAAAGGCAGGTGTAGTAATACTCTTTGGCCATACAATCATATTACACTTTCTTACTTTCATATTTAGACCAGGAAGACTAGGGTTTTTCAGCATATTCATTGTTAACAACATTCTTTAGAATGAATCCATTTACAATAATATTCCAGATCTTTCGGTCAATTGACTCAATATAGATTTTCATTCTACCATTCCAAAATTGATAGTTCACACTCCAAATAAAGGTGGTTAGTTTATAAAAGCACCTTCAAGAAAGGGTTCTCAACCATTTAAAAAAAAAAACAAGATTAAATCCTGAGCGCCTTTTAGGAACTAGTTATGATACAAATTGTTAAAAAGAAAAGCCGAGTTCAAGAGGGGGTGATTTTACAACAAATTTAAAAAAAGAATGAATTATATAATGAAAAATCTTATTAATCTTCCTGACTAATGGAATCAAGATGGTTAAGTTTTTTTAAATTAAAAGAAGTTTATGTAGTTTAAGCACATGAGTAGAATGATCAAGATAGAGTCTTGTATGGCGAACAAAATTAAATTGAATAGAGAAAGGAAAAGAGAAATTACACAATAAATTTTGCATTGGTTCACTCTTTCTTAGACCTACATTTATCTGTCTAGAAGCTTTCACCATAAAAAAATGTTTATAACCACACAACAAACACAAAATACCAAAGATTACTGATTTTGCACCCTACAAGATGAATTCTTGGCACTAGCAACACCTTGTTATTGAGTTTTCACTATAAACTCTATCCAAGAACAATAAGAAAACCCATGAACAAAAATACAAGGCACAAAATCGCCTAATTATCAAATATAACTTGTCACAACACAATCTCAAGTGATCAACACTCAAGTTTCTCATTTCATAGCTGAATCATCTTTAAAATCTCACCAATATCACTCCAAGATCTTTTATTTGTTTGTTCTCAAATATCACTCTTTCTCAAAAGCAAAATTGAGTTCTACAAATTTGCTCAAAAACTACGTTGAAAGGAATTCTAAATGAGAGATTAAAAATTCATTTTTATATGTTAATTTCACTTACTCATAAAATTAATGGATTGTAACTATGTTTAACAGATTAACATAGAATAGTCTAAAACCTTCTGAAAGCCTAAAAAGTATAACATACTGAAACTTTTCCCCAAAGCTTACCAAGATTCTAAGTAATCTTAATCGATTAAAACGAATATCTAATTGATTAGAATGTTCTTATTAGATAGATAAGAATATGAAAACAAAATCAAGTAGCTTTCTAAATATATTTATCATATCACACTAAAGGAGAAACTTAACCAAGATACAATTCACTAAAACCAAACTCTCTAAACATACAAGTCTTCAATCTTCAAGGCAATATGATTGGATAAGGTTGGATTCATCAAATCACATCTTTATTCAACATAGCAGCATAGCATATCAGAGGGAAATAATGTAAAATTACTCAGTGATATCATAAATGAAAATTTCTTTACAACAGTTGTAATCCAAATCAACTATAGAAGTAAGACAAATACTAACATAAAGAATACAAAACTACAATTCCATACTCTTAGAAAAAGGATAAAAAGCTTACATTCATTGGGTCTCTAATTTTTGTACAAGTGTTAAAGAGAAACTTTGTAACATTCTTCACTTTGTGAAATGCCTTTATAAGGAAGCCCTCTTTGTGTGTCCTCTATCCGAGAGTTATTTGTATGGAGGTCATGATAAGGAATCTTCAAGTGAGACTAATTTGAGCACAAATTATCTTTATGAAGGATGGTATGATAGAGGACAATCTCTAAAACTTCAAGTGGTGCGAATTTGAAGACAAATTCTCTTCAAGAATGAGGAAATGATAGAGGACTATCCCAAGATTCCATACAAGAATTTTATTTTATTAAAGAGAGGATTCTCTTTGTTCTTGGAAAAGGCCTCAGATTCTTATCAAAGATTAACATCTTTGTGGCAAATCATACTTGAGTTATCAATCTTATTGATTGTGGTGTCTCTTTTATCGGTTCTTATCAAAGATTTATATGTTTGTGGTGAATCTTCACTTGACTTATCAATCTGCTAGATTGTGACATCCTCTATATCTCTGTCTTATTTCGCATTCTTCTTTGATTTATTCTCATCGTGCCTTTAGAAGATTCAAATTTAGAAACGATCGTACTCTTTCCTGGATAGTATCGTATCATCTGGTATCTAGAGCAAGGTTCTGGTTTGAATTTCCTCTTCTATCTTATTAAAATTTTTGAATGTTTGTCTGTTATGTGTTTCTTCTTGAATTTTTTTTTGTTTCATTTGTCATATTTTTTTCATTTGTATTCTTCGTTTAAATTGTGTATTTCTACATTTGATTTGTGAAAATTATTTTTGTGTTTTTTTTTTGTTAATTGTAGTCCCAAATAATTGTTTGTAAGTACAATTACATTGATTTATAAGAATTTGGGGGATTTGAAAGACAATTTGTTTAGTTTATTTGTTTGTGTTGAACTGCCAAATTGAAAAGAAAAGAAAAAATAATGGATCAAAGTCAAAAGGAAACAAATATATATTGAAAGAAAAGAAAAATGAAAGGAAAGTAAGGACCCAAGAGAAAAAAGGAGTTCAACCCAAAATTTTGCTACAATTTTATTTGGGGTTTAACATATGGTTTAAATTATCCTACTTATAACCATGATCATTTGGTTAGAGGACTTGAAAGTACCAAGAGAGTAACACTTAGAGATACACCTAGTGTTTGTGAGGTCTTGGTGGAGGATGTCAATGCCTTGGAATCCAAAATTACAAAGTTGAATGATAAGATTGCTAGTATTAAGAGGAAGCACAATCCTGAAAAAAAAATCATTGTCAAAGACAAGTACACTAAGATGTCCCAAATGTGAAGGCTATGTGCATGAAACTCATCAATGTCCTAATAGGGATGTAAGTCCCATGACTAATGAACACTTGAAGAACTACATTTTATACTTGAAAGAGGAGGAAGAAAGGACAATGCAAAAGTTAGATGTATTGAAATAAAGGCAAGAGCGGAAGCTAAAAAGTGCACATGAGAAGGAAAAACTTATAAAAAGTGAAGCAAAGGCAAAGAGAGAAAAAGAAGAGAAGGAAAAGCGAGAAAGAGACAAGAAAGAAAAGAGAGAAAAAGAAAAGAAAGAAGAGAGAGAGAGAGAGAGAGAGAGAAAAGGGAAAGAAGAAGGAGAGAGAAAAGAGAAAGAAGAGCGAGAAAAAGAAAAGAAAGAAGAGACCAGAAAAAGAGAAGAGGAAGAAAAGAGAGAAAAGGAGAAAGAAAGAACAACGCATTATGAATTGTCAATGAAAAAAGGTACTAACTTTCCTCTTATTATTTTATTGCCTAGGGAAGAATTATTCATCAAAGAGAAATGACATCAACAATGGAAAGAGGAAAGGATACTTAGGGAATACTTGTTCATCAAGAAACAATAAGATCAACAATGGGAAGAAGAAATGATGATAAAAAAGGAGGGCACAAGCTTTGAAATATATGCTCATGACTTAGCTCTTTTACCCATTCCTAACAAGCCTATGGGTGATCAAAGTCATACCTATAGTTTGGTTGTTTGTTTATGCAATATTCCTTTGCTTTTCTTTTGGAGCATTACATCTTTAATTTAAAATTCTTTGATGCTTTGTGCAGGTGGGTATTTGACCTAGGAGGTAGACCTCCAAAATCTTTGATAATTAGAGATTGGCTTGTTCCAGGATCCAAATCTCATTTTAGTAGAATTTATATATATATTTTTTATTATTTTAGATTTGTGTCTTTGATTTAAGTTTGTGTTTTGTGTGTAGGACCTTCTAGAACTTAGGTCGAATTCTCTCCAAATAGGTGAGAATGATAAGGAATCTTCAAGTGATATGATTTTAAGGAAAAATTCTCTTTAATAAGGAGGGTATGATAGAGGACTATCTCTTAAACTTCAAGTGGTACGAACTTGAGAACAAATTCTCTTCAAGAAGGAGGAAATGATAAATGACTATCCCTAGATTCCATACAAGAAGAACTTGAAGATGAACCTTTACAATTCAAAGGACCTATGACATGAACAAGGAGAAAGAGATTGGAATATTAAATCTATTCAAGGCTACTTATGCTACAAGCAACTGGAAATTCAAAGGATATGAAGATCATGACTTAGAGCACATTTGAAGGATAGTTTTTAGGAAAATTTGTTTATGTTTTTGGACTTTGGTTTTTCTTTTAGAAATTAGTTATATTTCTATGTTTCTATATTTTGGCTTTCTTTTATAAATTGGTTTTTGTTTTTATGTTTTTGGGCTCGGGCCTTCTTACAGGGTTCCCAAGTTTTCTTAAACTTATGTGCCTATATATAGAGGTACCAAAAACTGATGTAGACATTTTTAGTCATATATTGAATTTTATTTCATTAAAGAGAGGATTCTCTTTATTCTTAGCTTAAGCATCTAGTTCTTATCAAAGATTAACATCTTTGTGGCAAATCTTTACTTGACTTATCAATCTGCTAGATTGTAGCATCTTCCATCTTTGTCTAATTTTGCATTCTTCTCTGATTTATTTTCATTGTGCCTTTGGAAGATTCAAATTCACAAACGATCTCACTTTTTGTTGGAAAGGATCGTATCAAGTCATTTATGTGTTGGAACATGCTTGGATTGTGGGCTTTAGGAGTCCAAGGCTGGAATATGACTTCTCTTTAGTTTGTCAAGCTTTACATTGATGTTTACTTATTTCTAGCAAAATTCAATTTAAAGTTTCATATATTTTTTTGTGAAAGAACTCATTGTGCAAACAAGTTGGTAAATTTGGGTGCGAAGAATGTAGAGCAAAATTAGTGTTATAATCTCATGCCTACAATTATTAGTTTGATTTTTTTTTTTACAATAGTTACCGTATGGCTATGTTTCGTGAAGTGTAAGTTTTTGTTTTTGTTTTTTTTTGCTTTTTGTATTATTATATCATGAGTTTTTTGCTGTCCTCCATGTTTTGTATTCTTTATTTACTTTATTTTAATATAAAATTTATGTGATGACAAATTATTAATGTATTTTGATGTGTTAATCTAGTTGAGATATGAACATAATATGATGTTTAACATAAACTTCTGAATACCATTTTTAGTGAGAAATCAACAAAACATGTCTTAATACCGAGATAATATTAAATATACCTTAAAAATAGTTAGACAAAATAAATTAAACCTTTACATGAACATTTTTTCTTATATAACAATTATCAATTATTAACATTAGAAATTAGGCTACGTTTTGTAAGTTCTTTAAAATATTTAAATATAATCTAAGAGAATATAATTGCTATGCTTTTAGATAAGTATACTTTACCACCAACAACTTTGTAAAATATACTAAGATTGTAGTTGTATTTTATTAAAAATTTATCAATACATTTTAGTCACATAATTAACAAGGTGTAATTTCTCATACAACATAGCAGTGGAGAGCTGTATAGCTATATTGTCTTTTATTGACATTCCAAATTTAAATTTGGAACAATGAAATCAACCACATATTAAGTAGGACAGCAGTTAGACAGTATTGACACGATTGCAATTAACCCTGATTTCACCTTCATTAGGCCTAGTCAAAACTTGAACATTCCCAAGTTTCACCATTGACACTGAAAACTGGCTAGTGAAAAGGAATGGTTGTGTTGCAAATGCTTCAACAAAAGGTGCTGTTCTTGCATCTGAAAACAGAGACTGATCTGTTGACAACAACCCCACCTTCCTCATAAGGTTTGTATAATAGATTGTGTCAAAAGTCCTAGGAGTTATGACATCAAGGTGCACCAAATCCAACTCTGATTTACACCTCTTCCTCAACAACTTCAAGAAATACACATTGAGTGAAGGGTCAGGCTTTTGAGTCCCATTGAAATTGTAGATCCTGTCCATAACAGAAGAGCAAGTGCTCCTCCCAATTGTGTGTGAACCTGAGAGTGTGACCAAGTCAAGAATGTCCAACCCTTTTTCTTGGAAGAATGCAATAAGAGCTGTGATGTTTTCATGGCCATGGGGAACCAAATTGGCTTCTGTGGCTAAGGAAATCTTGCCATCTTTGCGCCCAAATGGGACTTCCCAGAATGGTCCTCCAACCAAAAGAGTGGCATCTCTTGCAGCAGCAGTGAGAATATCAGCACAAGACACCTTTTTTGGACACATCCTCTCCAACTCAGCCTTTATATCATCAATCAATTCGAACCCTCTTAGGGTTTTGCTCTCCAAAGCACTCCTCTCACTCCCTTGATGGTTGAGCAAAATTGATCCATCACATCCCTAATATAATTTCATCAATTCATGCGCATCAATATCCAACCAGAATCATTGAGTCAAAAATACTATGATTTTTGTTACAATCTGAAACTAAATGTTGTAGAAGCTATCATCTACTTAAATGTGTATACGTAATATTACTTCATGTAAGTTATTTGATTTTTGATAATAAAAATGATTATTTTACTGAAGTAAAATTATGGCTGCAAAACTGGGTAGAAATGTGGAGGAAAAAGTGAGTTTGGAGAAATAAAAGTGCAAGTGGTAGCATAGCATCATGGTCCGGTCATTTATTGTATGTATTTCAAGTAAGGTTTATCATCATTCAGAAAATGATGGGACCACGTGTTCCAGTTTTCAAACCAGAAGTAAGTTCTATTCCCAACCACATCACAGTATTATTACCAACATCTTATAAAAATGGTCCAGTAACATATCATATACTGCAAATTTGTAGTGTTTTAAGTACTAATGAACAAGCTCAGATTTAATTACTTTAAAGCGTTTTAAAAAATCCCACTAAAAGGTATTTAAAATTATTTTTAACTGGTTTGCATTAAAAAAAAAAATCTATGAAATTCCCTTCATCAAAATTAAACTCTAAACGTGTTACCTTTATTAGAATCTTCCTTTTAAACTAAATTTTAAGAGAAAAAGGCAATATATTATTGCAAACTCCTGATAAATTTATTAGTGGGGTTAAAACTCTGGAAACATCAAATGTAATCTCCATAAAAACAATTATTTTTGTAATGATTTGGTTGTTGTTTTACTCATTAGTTTAAAGATGTTTGACAACAAAGTAAAATCCAAATTAAATAAGAATATTTAACACCAAATAAACACCGAAACCTTTTCTTTTGCAACTGGGCCCTCCCTCACTATGTATCAAATGGCACGTATAGAGTTAAAAGTGATGCAAGCATAAACCAAGAACACTTGGCCAATTCTAGTGCACCCTATTTCAAGAAAGAAAAATAATGTAACATGGAAACAGAAGATGGAAAATTTAAAGAGATGTTGGGTTATGTGATGAATTACTCTAACAGCACAGTCATGGAAATGAAGGCGTATGATGGCAGGGGCCAAAGTGGGGTCGTGCTTAACCCAAGAAGCAACCTTCTGTGAGATGATACCCTCAGCATGAGGACATGTTGTGTGATAGTGATCAATGGAGAGAAAGGCCTCAGGGGGTAAGGACTTGAATGATTTATTGGGTGCAGTTGCTTGTGGAGAGATACCATAAATGCTGCTCAACTTCAAAGGGACCAAGAGAAGAAAAAGGGTGAAGTAGTGGAGCCTCATGTTTCACCAGTTTGCAATGCCAGATTGAGTTGGTTAAGTGTGTTTGCTGCATTAATTTGAGAGAGTGGTGCATGCATTTATGGTAGGGGGATGCTGAAGACGTGGTAGGCACTTTCTTGGTTTTAAGGTTGACGTGCCAACGTGCTGGTTGATATGGCCCTAGATGTTGCTGCTTTTATGTTTGTTGTCTATAGCCAGCAGGTGCTATACTTGGTGCAGAACTAAGCAGACATTGAGGTTTTTTGTGACAACCTGGCTTGAGCTTTGCTATGTTGAAGTCAACCACATGTACATGTTAAATTTAATTTCGAATTTGTACATTTTGTATTTATTTATATTTTTCTTTTCAACTATGCATAGCTCTCCTTCTACCAACAGGTCGGCCAATTTTTTTGGGGTAAACTAATATTTTCAGTTGTGATTTTGTATCAAAGCTGGAAATTAAAAATCTCATACTTCAATAAAAAAGATTTTTCTTCATCGAACTACTTGTATAAGAGGTTTTGATTAAGGATCGACAAAAAATTTAAATTAAGAAACTTAATTTATAATAATCTAAAATTATATGATGTTAAGTTTATTTAAATTGATTTATCTCAAATTTAAATCTACATTTTTGGTTTTTAATTCCAATCCACTGAATTTAATTTGGATTGATCGGATATTTTTGGATTTTGAAAATTTAAAATCAAGGGGTGTGTAAGTCGAGTCAAGAAGATTGAGGATCAGGTTGAGTCAAGTTGGTCAAGGTTCAAGGTCGAACAGAGTCAGCCAAGGAAGGTCCAAGGTTGAAGAGGGTCGACCTGGACCAAGAAGGTTGAGCTGAATATACCCAAGATGAAGGTCGAGCCAAATAAAGCTAGGTAGAGCAGAGTCTACCTAGACCAATGATTAAAATTAGTCGACCTAAGCTGCTAAGATGGCCTATGCTAAAGGGTTAAGTCAATTCATCCCAAGCAGAAGATAGAGACAAGTTGGTTCAAACCAAAGGTTGAGGCGAGTCACTTCAAGTCAAAAGTTTATCTGACTTAGCCTTAATCGAAAGTCGAAGGGAGTCAACCCAAGCCAAAGCTCGAGATGAGTCAACATAGGCCAAAGGTTGTGGGGAGTCGACCTAAGCCAAAGAGTAGAGTCAAGTCATCATGAGCCCAAGCATTAAGTCGAATCAACCTAGGTTGAAGAATTAAGCCGGGTCAGCTTGGTAAAAAGAATGGAGTTGAGTAGCTCGAGCCAAAAATTGAGTAGAGTCAGCTAGGGTCGAAGATGTGTCGGTTCAAGCCAAAGGTCGAGCTGAAGGTTGAGACGAATCGGTCCAGGTCAAAGATCAAGACACGTTGACCAAAAGCATAGGTAAATATGAGTCGACCTATATTGAAGGTCGAGCTGAGTCGGCCCCAATCAAAGGTCTAGCATAGTAATCATTGATCAAAGATTGATTCGATTCTACTAGGGTGAAGAATTCAGACGAGTCAGCCCGAACAAAATAATCGAGTTAACTTAGGCCTTTCCACCGAATTCAGTCGACTCAGGTCAAGTCAAAGTTCGAGCTTAGCTAACCCAAGCTGAAGGTTGAACTATGTCATCTTGGACCTAGGATCAAGTCGACTCAACTTGGGTTGGAGGTCGAGATGAGTTGATCTTGACTAAAGGTCAAGATGAGGCAGCCTCGACTTAAGGTAAGGACAAGTCAACCCAGTCCAAAGTCGAGCCGAGTTAGACAGGGTTGAAGGGTTATGTCAAGTCATCATGGCCCAAGGTCGAGCCACGTGAGCACGAAACCAAGTCAAGCAAACTCAATTTCGTCTCAAGGCAAGGCAAGTCAGGCCAAGTCAACCAAAATCACAGAGAGATCTATATATTCCACTTGTTGGTAGAGTTAGAGATCGTTTTATATATATACATATATATATATATATATATATATATATATATATATATATATATATATATATATATATAATAACTAAATAAGTTGGTTTGCTATTTTTAAAGAGTACATAATTTATTTTATATATAAATTGAATCATTAGGCTAAACAAAATTTCAAAAAGTGTACTTACAATCTAATCTAAATAAATGGAATTTATTAACTAAAAAAATTGGTAGTTAGATCATCACGGTTAGGCCAAGTGGATTAGTGAGGGCCATTTATATGCTATAATTTATCATGTGATCATATGACAAGTGCAATACTTCATGGACAACTAATTCAATACATGTGTATTTCGAAATTTTAGTCTAGAGTATATGTGTGTTTTTATGAATATTATGTAAGCATTTAATTGTATGATTATATATATTTGAGTGATTGTATTTGTGGGTTGCTTGAACATATGAATTGATCAAATTTCACCAACTTACTCTATGTTTTGTGTGGTTGCTGTTTGTTCTCTTACTATGATCGTATGATATACATGAACAAAGGATGATGCAGGTGCTTAGTGTGGGTTTTAAAATGTTGTTGTGGGTGTGCTATAGGAGTTTTTGCATAGAGATATCTATGTATATATTACTTTTATATTGTATAATTTCTCCTAGATGATATGTTATACCATGAACCATTTTATCTTTTGATATTATAGAAATTTACATGCAATATATATATATATATATATATATATATATGGTTTGTTGTGTTCTATATGTTGCTTAATGATCAATTATGATGCAACTTGATTAGTAATACGAGGTTTCTAATAGGCTTGTTACATTTATCAGAGTAGTTTTCTCCAAGGTTGATGTGAGCATTGTGGGTTTGTTGTGCTTCTTTGGTGTATGTAATTGTTGTCCTCTTAAGAAATGATGAATGTAATCCTTATTAGTTCTAGTGTACCTAATAATCATTGCGGAGAAACTTTTTACGGAACTTATTTTTTATAAAATATGATATCGTCGTTTTTTTATGATATAATACGACAGTTAGAGAAATGCCATATTTTACAACAACAAAAAATATGGCGTTTTTAGTTACCATTTTTAGAATTGTCATATTTTACATATATAATATGACATTTTTAACTATCAATTTTTTAATAAAACTAAACTCAATTTTTTCCTAGTGAATTCCCTCCTTATCTTTTAATAAATTATTTATATTTTGAATTCCCACTCTATTACCCTACTCCCTCTTTTGCCGAAATGAACAACACATCCAAAATTAAAATTACACGTTTTCCATTTAGAAAAGATTAAACCCTCGTGAAGCTGCTGTCAGGTTTTATAGAGGAGGTTTCACTGGGGAGAACAACACCAATGAGATCTGAGCCTAACCACATAAGACACTGACACCACTCTCAACCCAAAACCTTAAGACAATGGGTTTATGGGTCTTGATTCTTATATAGTGCTCTACTTTCTCATTTCTGGTAAATGTGGGACTTAGACTCACACTTGGATTCCTAACAATCTCCCCCTCAAGGGTGAGTCCCTTCAACCACATTGGTACCACAAGTACTCCTTTTTTGCCCTTTTCTGTACCGACACTTACCTGAAACCCTTACTTGGGACTCTTGCCAGGAAGACTTTCGATACTAGGACCATACACATTGGTACCACGAGTACTCCTTTTCCGCCCTTTTCTGTACCGCCGTTCTTCTTAACGGGACACACTTACCTGGAACCCTTACTTGGGACTCTTGCCAGGAAGACTTTCGATACTAGGACCATATTGCACTCATCTGAGCCGATTTTTAACCATCGACTCTGATATCACTTGTCAAGTTTTACAGAGGGGGTCTCACTGGGGAGAACAACACCAATGAGATCTGAGCCTAACCACATAAGACACTGACACCACTCTCAACCCAAAACCTTAAGGCGTTAGGTTTATGGGTCTTGATCCTTATATGTTGCTCTACTTTCTCAATTTTGGTCAATGTGGGACTTAGACTCACACTTGGATTCTAACAATCTCCCCCTCAAGGGTGAGTCCCTTCAACCACATTACCTTTGCCAAGAAGACTTTCGATACAGGGACCTGCACTCGTCTGAGCCGGTTTTTAACCATCGGCTCTAATACCACTTGTCAAGTTTTATAAGGAGGGGGTATCACTTGGGAGAACAACACCAATGAGATCTGAGCCTAACCACATAAGACACTGACACCACTCTCAACCCAAAACCTTAAGGCAATGGGTTTATGGGTCTTGATTCTTATATAGTGCTCTACTTTCTCATTTCTGGTCAATGTGGGACTTAGACTCACACTTGGATTCCTAACAGCTGCTTTCCAAATGATATTGCTTAAATATCTACCTAATACCCCAATTATGTATGCTATATCTGGATGCGTACATACTTGAACATACATCAAATTCTTTACAACTACATTTCCTGAATTTCCAATTTTCTTTTAAGCATTGATTGAGATGAATTGAACTTGCTCCCACTAAATTTGTGATACCCACAATCATCAACAACATCCATCTTGAAACCAAATGAGAGAATCACTTGATGAAATTTGTGGTACCATTGACGAGATGCCTATTTTAGCCCATAAATGGATTTTGTCAAATTACAAGCTATATTCTTTGAGTCTCCTAACACAGTTTTCTAGTTGCACCATATAATTCGTTTAATCAATGTTACTATTGAGAAACGTCGCATTGTCATCAATTTTATGATGCTCATAATCATAATGTGCACCAAGATCCATTATTGTCCTAAAAGAGTCTTTCAATGAAATTGAAGAGAAATGCTCTTTAAAGTCAATCCCTTCCTTTTAAGTATAACCCTTTTCCAAAAGACAAGCCTTATACCTCCCCGCATTAACTTTGGAATCCCTCTTGGTCTTAAAAAATCACTTACAACTAATGAGTTTCACACCTTATGGTAATGGGACAAGTTCCCAAACCTTATAGTCTTGCATGGACTTATACTCCTCATTCATTGCTTCAATCCGTTTTTTCGGAAATATGATCTTACATGGCTTGACGAAAGTTGACTATTCATCTTCCATCATACCATTATTTTCCTTATTTTTTTGGAGAAATATCTCATAATAATCTGGAATATCACTTCTCCTCTCTCTCAGTGGCGGAGGATGCAAGGGGCAGGCGGGTGCCACGGGCCCCCCTCCCCCAATTTTTTTTTTATTTTTTTTTCATTATTTTACATTTAATTTTTTTTTTAAATTTTTAAAATTATTTATATTTTTTTAAATTAAATAATGTTATATTTAAAATTAATAAAAATTAAATTAAGTATTTTTTTATTTATTTTATAAAGTACAATAATAACTAATAAAATATAAAATTAAATAATAAGAAAACAAAATTATTAAGATATTTTTTATTTTCTCTCTTATTATCTTTTGAGTTTTTCATATGTTGTATTCTTCTTTTATGTTTATTTATTTTCTTTTGTTACTAAAAAAAAGTTAGGCATAAACTCAGTATTTCTATCCTCATCTTTTTATATTTTCTCTTTCATTGTTAAATAAATAAATAAGGTAACTTTCTCTTGTCTCACTTAATAGTGAACTATTTGTATAACATTTAGTATTATTTTTTATCTCATGACCTTTTGTATATTAATTTTTTATTAATATAGAAGAAGAAACAATGTACTATGTGATTTTTCATAGTCAATTTTTAATTGTAACTTGATTATCATAATTTTTTTTAGTAATTATGTCTCTCAACTTTTGATTAGATTATGATAAATTATTTTTTAGTCTTAAACTTATGTTTTAAATAGGTATATTAATGAAAAACAAAAGAATAAATTTATTTTTTAAAATTGATAGAGAAATTACTGGTGAAGATGAAAACATGATAATATGGTTATTTATCGCATAACAATGAAATGAAAGCTTGTGAATATTTTTTAAATCAAATGAATGTTAATAAAACGGAAGATGGATATTTTGTAGATAATATGATTATTTACATCGAAAAAAGTTAATTGAAAAATCTAATTATAATTCAATTTCCATGAGTTCAAAAATATGAAAAAATGATAGACATTCCTTTAGATTGTGTAATTTCTTTGATAATTATATATGTACTAGATTATGTATTCATTTTTATTGAATTAGTCACAATAATATTAAATATATAAATTTTGAGTATATTATTTTGGCTCCCCCAAAAATTTTGGTGAAGATTCGCCGTTGCTCTCTCTCATGGATCTCCACAAAGTTATTGGTTCATGAAGCATATGTTCTTGAGGATCTTGAGTTTGCTATTGAGGTTCTGAACTTGCTTCATCAAAAGCAATTGTATGAATCGTATATATAATTGTCAACGATTCTTCCTAAAAAATGAAGTCTCTAACCTTATTCCACCCCCCCAAACTCAATATTCTCAAAGAATGTGACAGTTCTCATCTCAAAATTTGTCTTTAATTTGGGATTATAGAACTCAAAGCCCCTGATCTCGTTGATTTGGTTTGTTTACCTTTAACTCATCCAAAATAAACATCAATGTTTATGAGGTCAATGGAATCCAAGATCCCATTTGACACAATTCGTTCAACTCTATTATTAGAGATGTATGTCATAATGGTCCTAAACCAGTATCTTCAATTTATGCTTAGTACCACACTATTCTGTATCGAAGGATTCACTATAAAGAGGTCACCTATCAAGCATATATAGATTATCATTACTCAAAAGTGAACAGGTTCCAATTATATTTGAATTTAAAGAAAACATGAATTCATTGTTTCTAAACTAACACAGATAACCTAATATGTCTAGACAACAACCTAAATTCATTATTTCTAAACGAACACAAATAACCTAATTTGTCCAAACAGAAAATTGAAACCAAATTCCTTCTAAATGACGACACAACAAAAGTGTCTATAAAATCCAAATAAAAATCGATCCACAATAATAATCTAAATTGCCCCCTATTTCTTTCACCTCTACCAATTTGTTGTCTCTAACATAGATCCATCTTTCATAATCAATTGACTTTCAGTAGCTTATTTAACCCTTCATTGAAACACTGATGTTAGTTGTTACACCATAGTCTCACCACTAACTGAAGCTAAATTAACCTTAGAACGGGCCAAAGAAAGACTCACACGATTTGAGTGATCCCATTTCTCATATCCTTTTATCTCTTCATATACACTAGAGTTCGTAGAAGAAGTGAATTTCTCAATCCTTAGTCTAAGGTGATTGTAGCCAAGAAAAATTTACATGTTCTCATTCGAGTTATTAAAACTTGTTCCATTAAGAACCAGAACTAGGTTCGAGTTGGCAGATATAAAAGCAATTGTAGTCAAATTTAGAACAAGAGATTATAATTAAGCTCACATCCTAAAAGAATAAATAAATTTAAATAATGGTTTAACCCATCTCAACACACCTAATGCACAATTAATATTAAGTCTTTGGACAATAGTATTAACTACTAGTGGTATCTTATTGTAATGATCAAACATCTGAGCTATTTAGAGATGCTAGAATGGCTAGAGAAAGGCCGAAATGGTCTCCTAATGATGAGTGGACAAGGCTGTTAGAACATTGGAATTCTCCAAGTTATCGAAGCAAATGTATTGCAGAAAAAAGAATAGGGCTTCTGAAATGGGTGGGGCCCTACACATAGGTGGATCCATTACTACTCACGAGCATGTTCTTCATATGGTACACACATTAATTGTTTGTATTTGTCACATTTGAACTACATTTTTAAAGTTTGAAATCAAATCAAATCTAACATTATAACATATTTTGTTGCATCCACGTGAGTCTTGCAATATCTCCCTCCTGATGCTTAGGCTCGGCTTTGACAGCCACAACCACAGCCACAACAGCCAAACCCTACTCAACAAAACTCTAAAATCCCTCAACCCCATTCTCAGCAACAAAATAATGAAGAGGACGATAATCTAAATGAAGAATCTTTTCCTGATTATGAAGATTATTAGCTTTTCATGTCCTTAATAAAAACTTTCTTCAGCATGTACTTAAACTTGTGTACTATTATTCTTACTTGGTATTGATCGTGCTTATGTAATATTTGACAAACATTCCTATGCTACATATTATTTTGTATGTTTTATAAACAATTTATGTGTCATGTGATATATATTGTGATGGAGTTTGATAATGATATAATATTTGATATAATGGAATGCTGAAATGTTGGAATGCTTGATTTGTTTGTGTTGGAATTTTCTATATCACTACTAGAAATTTACGATTTAGTTACAAAATTTACTGCGAAAAAAATTCATAAAAATTTCATGCAAAATTTACTAAGAATTTACATATTATATGATTTTTTCTTACTGATCTTGATCCGCATAAAATTTCACAAAACTTTCTTATATTTATTACCATTATTTTTGCAAATTCAAATCAACAAGTATATATTTAATAGATTTTGAAATTTGGCAGGAAACTATTATAAAAATTACAAATTTCCTACGAAAATTTACTTAATTCATTTTCGTCAGAATTTGATAAAAAATTATTAAAATCTATTTTACTTTACAATTATTTTCATACCAAGTTTTAATTCGCAGCAAGTTTATACTTTTTTCTTATAAACTTTTTTATAGATTTATATTTGCAGGAAGTTAAGATTTGAAATTTCGCAAAGGACTTTTTCCAAACTTTCTTATACTTATAAAATTTTCGAAATTATTCGCTATCTGCTCTCCTCCAACGGCTACAAGTAAGTACGATGATCGACATAATCGCGTGCAACCTTGAGGATCCGACACTACTAGAATTTTCGATATTACTTGGGAATTTTTTTGCAAATTTTCTACAAAAATTTGCAGGAAAAGAGTTTTCTACCATTTTTATTATGAATTTTGATCCATAGGCAATACCTTCGTGGGTAATTAATTATCGTGGAATTTAAAAATTCACAGGAAATTTCTTGCAAATTTTTTTATGAAAAGTATTCGTAACAAATTTTTTTACGAAAAAAATTCGCAACAATTCTTCCAGTGAAAAAATCAAACTAAAAATTTACAGGTATTTTTTCTTGCAAATTTACATTTCGCAAATAATTTTCATGCAAAATTTAAATTCGCAGGTAATTTCTTGCCAAAAATTATTCACAAGTAATTTTTCCTGCAAAAATAAATTTGTAAGTATATTTTTTCTACCAATAATTTTGCAAGAAACTTTTTATAAATTTTAAACAATATATAATTACTCTTTGGAGCCTAATGATGTTATTTTATTCTTTATTTGAATATAATTTTATTTTATTTTAAAATCTGTATATTCTGGTATATTTTATATTTTACAATTTAATTAATAAAATATTTCTTGTAGTTTTAATTAAATATATTCTACATTTTACTTTTTATAAAAGAAAATATATTTTATAAAAGAGTAGAAATAATCTTGAAAACAATCAACTTCCATAACATAATTCATAGATTGGACTTGGAGTATGAAGATCATAATAAAACTAGAAAAAATTACACTGCAAATATATAACAAATAATCACAATGATGTGCAAGATTTCTTCTCTTCAAGTATTCACCAAAAGTGTATTCTATGAAACTGTGTAGAGAGATGAATTTGCAATTGAAGGTAATAAATAATGTTATTGAAGTTTAATGGGAAAGATAACAGTCAATACACTTGCATTATTTAGATAACCATCACGAAAAATAAAATTCAAATGTTGAATAAGAAAAAAAGCAATGTACCTCTAATTCACTTTTTAAGCCAATGACAAGCAACTGAATATGTTGTTGGAAGGAAAGGACTTGCACCAAGAAGAGAAAAAACTAAATGTGAAAACCTTTAACTTGTTCAATCATTGCCCCTGCTCCTTTCAATTCCCCAAATCTTAAAACTTTAATGAAATGCCTAAGCCAAATCTAAATTGAAATTTATTTTATGTTGATACAGTGAGCAATGCAGCAAAAAAAGCTCTACTGATACACTACTTCAATGGCCCAAAATGCTGTGATAACTACAGTATATTCCACGTTTGGACTCATTAGACTTTCCAGCAACCTGTCACAATGTTCATATGTTACAATACAAACAACCTGGCAGACCAGAGTACCAAATGATTTGTCTAACATTCCATGTATCCATGTCTAGGAGGGGTTTTTGTTTTATTACATTAGAGTACACCTAAGGAAGGATCTAACCCGTAAAATCTAGCCTATAGTTCATTAAACCTTGGCATATAATATAATGTCAGGAACCTGATTTATATAAATCAGAAACTATTGGTGGATCCAAGCTCAACTACCACATCCATTGTCATTTTCCCTGTTGTGAACACATTTTTCATTGTCCCATCCAACTTCTTACACCCTGTTGCACAATCCTGTTGCACAATCCTGAAGTGTTGTATAATGTATTATGTCGAAGATTAATAGCTTAGCTATAAAGAAGCAAAAAGTTAGCAACATAGATTATACAAGTCTTAATTATTTAACAGTTTGTACTAATTGTTTTATCTTTTCCT
>Ga0214544_1003102_pt1 | contig 34736 bp, 18 predicted proteins | sample CNSS3metaG_FD_160074 | JGI IMG/M metagenome (GOLD analysis project Ga0214544, IMG submission 160074) | Root nodule microbial communities from cowpea collected in UCLA plant growth center, Los Angeles, California, USA - CNSS3 | ecosystem: Host-associated > Plants > Roots > Nodule | place: USA...
ACTTAGATATTTTAATTAAGTGATTGTTAGAAATTTTTACTGAACTTCTTATGTTTTAAGGCTCTTCTAGATTAAAATTGGACAACATGAAACTTTATACAATGTTGCAAGAGGTGGACATTGATGAGGTTAGTAATTTCTTTAATATTTTATTCAAAAATAAACTACAATATAAATTGGTAGTGATTTTTTATTTGTTTGTTTTTCAATAATCAATCGGAGAAAGGGGACTTGTTGATCTAAGCACTAATTATGGTTAAATATTTATTTTTTAAAATATTTTTGTAAATACCCGCGGATACCCGTGAATATGAAAAAAATAGACGGGTACCCGCATAACGGAAACCTGACGGATATGGGTACGGGTACGGGGTAAATATTTATCCAGCGGGTAGGGTACGGGGGAGCTAATACCCGTACCCTACCCGCCCCGTTGACATCCCTATCTATAATCCTATTTTGTGTTTATTTTCTTTTGGGTAACCCTTTTCATCTTGGGTATCATCACGGGCACTAAAACTTTGGTTGGAATAATTGTACAGGGAGATGGATGAAAGAAACCATTAAAGCTTAATTTTACCAAATTTATTATTCAGCCTGAAAGCTTCAATTCACCTCTACAGAAGGTGGATTGATTAGCCTTAGAAGAGCACCAATCTCAATCAAGGGCTCATTTTCTCTTCTTTGTAACTTACACAATTCTCTTCTTTGTAACTTACACAATTTTTTTTTCTTCTCTGTCACTTCTGAATATGTCTGTTTCTATGTCACCAAGGTCTGCAAACATGATGTTTGGAGTTATTCTTGTTCTACTCGTTTCCTGCTTCTTTATCAATATCACCGCCGGAACACCAGCACCCGATTGTAAAGGGTTAAAATGTAGTTTAGGAGTTGAGTTTTGTATAATTTGCTGCAATGGTCAGGGGATATAAAGATGGTATGTGTGTTCTCTCAAGCACTTCTTATGTCTGTCAATGTAAGATTAGGGTTTGATTTGTTGTATCCATGATTATGATAAAATATAAATAAAATATAAATGTTTGAATTACTAGTTTTATAACAGTAAGATCTGGTAGAAGTTTTTTAGTAATAAATACACTCGCGTTTCAATGTTTGTAATTTAGTTGTCTTAAAATCATTCACAATTACTTTAAAACATATTTAATTTTTATATTTAATAAAAAGTTGGTGCTGATAAAAAAAATTAATAAAAAGTTGGTAAATATATGAGAGATACTTAAGGTGAAGGAGATGAGGTGAGAATAATGAAAAAGAAGGAGGTGCAAACAGTAAAAAGAGTGTGCTAACACATGATCGTGCAACTGGTAAAACGTTGGGGTGTGGCTACTAAAAGCAAAACAGGTATACGTGGAGTTAGCATATCTTTCTTCTTCAAACTCTAAGAAACCGAATTTTGGTAATATAACCAAAGTTTTTTGTTACCAATTTTGCAGTAGACCAAATATAAAGTTGTATTATTCCATTTTTCCATTTTTATCTAAAGTTTCAATCAAAAAAGTCAAAATATTTTAAAATGGTTAGTTTATTAAATTTGAAGGTGTAATCATTTAAAAATTGTGGTTTAAAATTTTAATAATTTAAAAATCGTAACCTACAAATAAAAATAAAACGTTAATAAATTTATGACCATTAATAAAACCCTTAAAAGTTAAAATATTTTCTATCGGTTTTGATACACAATCAATAATGAAACGCTTTTAAACTCAATTGTTTTTAGTGAGTTTAACATTTCAAAAACCATTCTATTAAACATAAGATTGCGTGCAAGAAAAAAACAAGGTGGTTAATCTTATAAAAAAACCACATGGTTGCAGGTTTTTGGATCCAGATTAATTTGATGAAGTTAAAAACATATTTAAAGTTTAATATATTTCATAATTATTTATTGTTTAAATTATTATATATTTTTTGTTATTGTAATAAAATTGCTATTTAAAGAATGTATTTCATCACTGATGGAGAATTCAGAAGCTGTAATTTCTAAAAAATGCTAAGATATTCATTCGTTTATAAAATGGGAAAGAATTGATTATCTTACAAAATATTAGACTTTGGACATTTGGTAATTTTATTGAATGCTTTAATTCGATGAAACTTAAAAACACACGTATATCATAATTAAAATTCAATTTATTTCATAATTATTTATTTTTCAAACTTCAATATGTTATTTATAATTATAACAAAATTAATATTTAAAGCATACATTTTATTTATTTCTCTCATGAGATTTGGTACAATATTCTAATTCTATTGACATTTACAAACATAAAATGTTCTTTTGGAACACATGTGTCCTGTTTAGATCCTTTGTCGATTGTAACAAATTGTACAAAATCGAGTTCCTAAACTACATTTCAATCCATTGTAATCTGGTGGTGGATCTGCAGCAACTAGTCCTTCCAAAAAGATAATCATAGTCTTACAATAATTTTCTTTCTTTATTTATTTACTTTTTAATATTAAACAAATATTAAACTATGAGTGTCATCTTTTGATACATCAAAGAAAGAAGATAGTAAAACACAATAATATTTTCTTTCAAGGGACATAAAATAAAAAATAAAATTAATTTATAAATTACCTGATGGTAGAACCAAAACTATAATTAGAAATTCCAACAAAAGAGGTTGATTGAAATGAAAAGTCACGAGAAGAAAATTATAAGGAATGAAATTCTTTTCTAATATTTTGAATCAAAACAATCAGATATAAGAATATGTTTGTATTTGTTGTGGGTTATAGGTCATATTTATACTTGTTTTAAGCTTAAGATAATAATGAAATTTTAGATGAAATACATTTAAGATAACAATGAAATTTGATCTTTTCTTATTATATCTTTTGTAACTGGTGAGATGAGATTTAAAATATATTAATTACATAATATTTATACGATACGATTTTAATGACAATTAATATTAAGTTATAATAATAAACTAAAAAAATGGAAACATATAAAATTTCTTTAATAATAATAATTATTATATTTATTATTAGTATAAACAAAAAAAAATATAAAAAATTATTTTGCTTACTACACTCATAGATTATATACTACACTCATAGATTATATGTTCACACTCCTTTCCTAATGAATCAATTTATAATTTTTTAGTTTTCAATTTGTAATTTGATAATGTTATAATTTTATTAATTTATAATTTTATACATTTATAAGTTTATAATTATAATTTTATAACTTTATAGTATTCTAATTTTCTAATGTTAAATATTAATATAATACCAATAATTTGTATTTATTTATTTTAAGATTTGTTTTGACGTTTTAAGATAAATAATTAAATATTAATTTTAATTAATACAACTAATGTTATTGATTTATTATTTCATCAATTAATTAATTAATACTTAATATTAATACATTAATGAAATTGTAAATATGGAATCAATAATTTCTATTTATTTATTTTAAGATTTATTTCAACGTTTTAAGTTAAATTATTAAATTTTAATTTTAATTAATACAACTAATGTTATTGATCTATTATTTCATAAATAAATTAATTAATTAATAATTAATATTGATACATTATTGAAATTGTAAATATATATTCAATACTTTCTATTTATTTATTTTAAGATTTATTTCATCCTATGATGCACCGGTACTTTAATATGGATCGTTATGTATTCAACGATAGATCTACATTGTGACATAGAGGACCATGACAACCCCCTCCCCGCCAATTTTTTATTTATTTATACTATTTATTATATATTAAAATTTTTTATATATCAATACATAAGAAAATATTTTTTGATTGTCGACGTTTATTTTTCAATTTGACCTTTTAAATATTTTTTAAATAAAAATAATTATTTTGTTAATATTACTTTTTAAATGATCATTTATTTAGTTTAACCATCTTTTTATTTAATTATTTTTTAAAATTTAATCACTTTAAATGAAAATTAATTATAATAAATTTATAAAAATTATTTATATTTAATTTTATAATTATAATTATAATTATAACAATAACAATAACAATAAAAATAATTTTAATTTTATTATTTTTTAATATCATACAAAAATAAATATAATATTTTTACTAGTTTATATAAAATGTTTGGGATTACTCTTTTGATTTTTATTTTAATTCAGAAATATTAAGTTAGTCCTCTATCTTTTTTTTTAGTTTCATTTTGGTTCCGATTTCTGAAAGAATGAAGCAATTTGATTTTTTTTTTGTTGAATTTCTTGGATTGAATCAATGGTTTTCCATAAAAGTTATAGTTGTGAATAATGATTTTCTTTATTAATGTAATTGATATAATCCTAGTGTCAATTTTGATGAAAAATCCTTGTTTCGCTTCAAGAAATTTAACAAAAAGGATAAAATTGCATCAATTTTTAAAAGATCGGAACCAATTTAAGACTGAAAAAACTAGAGAACCAATATAACATTTTTTGACGAAAAAATGAACCACAAAAGTAATTCAACCAAAATTTTAGCACCCCCAAAATATTGGTTGAAGATCCGTCATTGCATGTATTCACGTCTATGTCCGATACTTTAGGAGACTAATACTTTAAGAATAAAGTATCTAATTTATGAAGTCGTAGTAAACTACAAAAAAAAAAAATCAATTTTTGTGACAAACAATAATTAGTCACTATAGTGACCAATTTAGGTACCAATTTATAAACTAAACATTATTGGCAACAAAAAAACATAAATAGTTAAAAAAATTATAATTGATCTATAAATTGGTAACTAATATTATAATTTGGTTTATAAATTGGTCACTAACATTAGATACTAAAGTTTTAATTTGGATTCACACACTAACAATCATAGATTTATTAAGTATTATGTTTTTAATAATCATTGTATATTTTTTAATATTTATATATCACGTATCTATTACGTATCGTATTCTATTATTTTCTTAATTTTCAAAATAAATGTATTGACGTATTGGATACGTGTCGTATCCAATACACATATCGTATTCATGCATCACATGATACATTAATAAAATACAAGAACAAGTTCTTTTATACAATATATATATATATATATATATATATATATATATATATATATATATATATATATATATTATCTCTCATATATTTCATACCTTTCATATTTTCAAAAACACTAAAAAGTCTCAACAATTTTTGTATATACATTAGTTGAAAAATAAATCAATATGAACTAGTTGATAATATCACGTATATTTTATGTTGAAATTAAAATAATTGAAATATAAAAGTTGTGAACTTCATTTTTTATACGACATCGATTGCAGAAAGTTTTTTTTTTTTGACCAATAACAATGGAAGATCAGTCAACTCCATATTGTAATGAAGTGAAGTGACATAGTTCTTATTCCTATTTTGTGATAAATCAAGTACACTATAAGAAAATATCTCATTAACAACTAATTTTAGTGTTAGTGACTAAAAGTTGTTAGCCACTATAGTTAATAATTCATATACCAATTTACAAAATAAAAAATTATTGATTACAAAAATAGACGTTATTTTGAATAAAAAATTATAATTGCTCTTTAAATTGGTTTCTAAAATTTAGCTACCTGATTACTATTTTTTCAACAACTATTTCCTAGCAAGTGTACTGCTAGTACGTAGTAATATCAACAAGTGTTGTATCCACATGGATTTAGCAAGTATATTAGTTGTTTGATTTTTGTGTTTTTGGTTTATAGAAAGTGCAAGTAAATAAAAATAGTAGTTATTAGATAAATTGAATGGATTAGGGACTATGAGTTGATTTCATATCATCTTCTTCTACTATACCATTACCATCTTGTTTACTTTGCAAATCATTCAATGTCTTGAGAATACTCTTTTCATATAGATCTAGTTTCATATCTGAATGCACTAGAACCTAAGGACTCCAAACCCCAGTGTGAGCTCTCTACTCTTGGTAGAATGAGTCCTTGCATTAATGTGCAAGACTCTCTCCTCCAGCATCCACTCTGGTATGCCATGAAGCATCCAATACATGTTTATGATTTGATTGGACCAACGTTTGGACTGGTTTCTCAACTCAAAATCCAAACCAGTTAAATAGATGACTAATCAAGTAATCATTAAGCATAAATCAAACCACAAACAACTGAATGAAAGTAAAGATATAAATACTCAAGAAATAGAAGTGAACAAAATCAGAATTCATTATATCTTGGACATGACGGAGTTCAACTACTCATAAAATATTACAATACAATTCCAACAACATCTACACATAAGATCTACACTAAGAGTACCTCCCTCGTGCCTCACAGACCCTATTCTGTCCTAGTACTACATTGTGGATCCTCCACTCAATGCTTAGAATGAAGACCCCAGGTCTTTATTTATAGGAATTTTTGGACGGTGCTCAGCCCAACTTTTGGTGCTCAGCCACAGGGGTTACTTTATAAGTGGGTTTCCTCCTCAGCTCAGCCCCTTGCCCTAGTGCTTAGCACGTGACCTTTCCTTCTTGGAAGGATTTTCTTGGCTGTTGAGCCTCATAGATTTGGGCTCCAGGTTTCCAAGCAAATAGGGTTTTCTAATGAGGCTCAGCTGCATTTCTTGTGCTCAGTTAGAAAGTCCAAATATGTTGTCCTGTCTTTTCTATTTTCATGGCTCAGCTCCAGTATTGTGGCTCAGCTGCATACTTATATTTTTTTTTTTATTTTCACTGCAAAACAGGAAAATATCATTATAATTCATAAAACTTTATATCTCAATATCTCATTTTGTATCTTAAGCTAAGGAGGTTTGTTTTGTACATACATAGAACCATTTGATACATGATAAGTGTCAATTTCAAATGGAAAATTTATTTATTCTCAACACTTATCACTACCAAAGAAAATTGTTCACTAAATATTAACTATTAAAGTTTTTGCTACTAAAGGGATTGATTACTAAATTAGTCTTTTGATCAATTACTAACTAATTTAGCGACTAATTATAATTTTTTATATAATAGTGATTATTTTAATAATCAATAATTTTTTATTTTGTAAATTGGTATCTAAATTTGTTATTATAACTTTTGATCACCAAAATTGATTGTTAATGAGACATTTTATTATAATCCTTTCCAACTTTCATCTTTATCTCTTTTAATTAATTTAATTATATTTATGGGATTTTATTTATAATTTTTTATTAAATAAATATCTTATACACTAATTCATATATATATATATATATATATATATATATATATATATATATATATATTAATTGTATTGACACATTAAGATTCAAACTAGAATGTTTTTTTTTTATAATTATGTGAATATTTAAATTTGTATATTGTTTGTTTGCACAATATAAATTAAGTTTTTTTTCCTTTTACTCCAAACGGTTAATTTAAAGGTCTGGTTTTCTTTTCTGTTTTATTTTTTTTTAAATCAAAGCATTTTTTGTAATTAAGTTAAAATTACTTTTTTAACTAATTTTTATTATAAAAGAAATTAAGCTTTTTTAATTAAAAGTAAATTAAAACTCTTTTTTTAATCTATTTAAAAATAGATTTTTTAGCATACTTAGGATGTGTTTGGAAACACTATGAGAAAATTGATTCTATTTGATGTAGGAGAATTAATTTTGGTTGATGGAGAAGCTAGAAAGAGTTGCTTCTCTTTGATGTGAATTTTTTATCTATAATTGATTTTAGAAATTGATTTCAGGTGTCTCTAAACAATTTATTAACATATAATTTGATTTTAGGTGTTTCTAAACAATTTATTAAATATAAATTGATTTTAGGAATTGATTTTAGGTGTTTCTGAAGTGAAACAAAACATACACTTATTTAATTTTAAGTTTATTTCAAATTGATTAATCCGAAATTCACTATCTTAAAAGTTGTGTGAAGATGATAAAGATGACATTGGTGATGGACGAGAAAGATGATGGGGATGAGAGCTTGAAGTCAAGAAGAAAGTCCGTTGAAGAAGGTAGGAAGAAGTTTAAGGTTTTTAATATATTTTATTTAGTGGTGAAATGGTACTAAAATATTTAATGGGTTGCAGGAAGCAAAATAGGGGTACAGGAAGAAATGGCCTCCAAATTAAAATTCAAAACAACCAACTTGTTTACCCCTTCTAATAAGAACACAGGTGTGATTATCGGATGTGATGTGAGTGAGTGTATTAAATTTGATGTATATTACAATAATTGAATTTTGTTTACCTAAGTAAACCTATTTAGGAAAATTACACAAATAAGTAATCATAGCCTTTATTTAGAAAAATAGACCATGTCATGGGCCATAAAAAAAATTCATGACAAAAAATTCATAATTTTTTTTTCATCAAAACCTCTAATATAATACAAATTATTATTTAATTATCAATATTCAAAATGACATGCTTAATATTGAACACATCTATTTATACTTTTATTAATATTAGTGAAGTACAATTACTTAACACTTACAAAAACTAATTGGTTATTCTTACAAATCATATTATCATAAACACAACAATAAATACCCTTTTATGTCATTTTTTTTACACACACACATGTTCTCCTAAATAAAGACGTTCCGTAATCTTAAATAAAAATGGTATAAAGGTTACAAATCATTAAAGAAAATTGTTACCAACTTTTCTTTTATATCTAAATAATATTATGTTTGCATGTAAATACATTTTTTTTAAAGAAAGCAAAAGTCCAGATTTTCGACTAGTAGAACCATTTTTAAAATGGTTTTTGAAGATTTTCTTGTAATCAGTGGCAGATTTCTTTGGGGCAGGGAGGGGTCCTGGTTCTCAAAATTGATTTTTTTTTTGTTATATATATATATATATTTATTTATTTATTTAAAATTTATTAAATTTTTTAAATTGTATGTAATATATATTAGAAATGAATAAAAATTAATTTTTTTATTTATTTTATTTAAACATAATATTTAATGTAAATACATAATAAAATATAAAATTAAATATAAAAAAAATATTCAAATTTAATTTTTCTTTTGGTTCCTATTTTCATTTAAAATTGACACTAGAATTAGGTTAATTACACCAACAAAGCAAATCATTTATATTAAAAGTCTCAATTTGAATAAAAAGATCATTGATCTGTTTCAAAGAATTTAACGAAATTTATCGTAAAAGATCGAATTATATCAGTTTTTAAAAAAATCGAGACCAAATTGAGATTAAAAAAAATGAAGGACCAACTTAAAATTTTAAAGGAAAGCATGAATCAAAAAAGTAATTAAACCAAATATTTATTAACATAATTTTTATTTTCCTTTTCATTGCCTTTTTAGTTTTTCACAAATTGTAATAATTTCTCACTCTCATCTGTCTTCTTTTTGTTTTTAAAGAAAAAAAAGTTAGACATAAACTCATTATATTTCTCATTTATCCTCTTCTTTTTCTGTCTCTTATCTTACTTGATAGTGAAAATATATGTTTTTTTATCTCAAGAGCTTTTTGTATATTCATTTTTTTATGAATGTAGAAAAAAAAGAATGTATTATGTATTAATAATAATGAATATATTTTTCTTTTAATAATTACTTGTCTTAATTTTTTATTAGATTATGATCAATTATTTTTTAGTATTATTTCCAAAAAAAGGCATATTGATAAAGAATGGAAGAATAAATTAATCGTTTAAGAGTGATGAAAAAGAAATTATTGACTAAAACAAGATAGATTCTACGTCATCATATATTTTGAAATATTATACTAATGATAAAAAAAGTTCAGTTAGAGAAGTCATCTTTTGAAGCATTATACTAATGATCGAATCTAATGATCGCAAAATTATATTATTTTGACCCCTCCGACACTTTTAGTCATGATCCGCCACTGCTTATAATGATGTGATATTATGTTACCTTATTATTCTTTTAGTATTAAGATATCTTATAACAGGTGCACTCCTTCATTAACATATTATGTATGTCAACTCTTTAAAAAGAAGTGGAAAGATTGGTGGAAGACAACGAGATAATACCATCTTAAATGAGACACAACTAAAATACACATGTTACATGTTAAGTAATATGTAAATTAAAAGTGATACCGACAAACAAAAGTAAAAGTGATAATTTTACACACATGTCACAAAAATCAAACTTTATTCATGCAATGGCCTCACCTTTTTCTTTGGATTGGGAACACCAAGATACAATTGAAAGTTCTCTGCAATTACTTCCTTTCTAGAACCAAAAAAATATCATTTATTCTATTCTGAATTTTCTACTTTTACTTTATTTTAAAAGCAAATTATCAACCAAATTTGTCAAATATAAGCTTTTTCTTCTCTATATGAAAAATTGTTCTTCCATTTTCAGACATAGTAAAACGAAAGAAAAATGTGTGCATATTTGTCATTACAAGGGTACATTATTCAGTCTTTTCTTATTCCATGAACATGAGCCTCTTTTAATTCATTATGAATTTGAATAGTTATTTGAAACATATTTATACATGAAAGTTCATTTTAAATACTTATTAAATATAAAACTAATCATTTGATCTCAATTTTTTATTTTATGTGATGAGAGTTATTACATTAGTAAACACTTGGAACTTCTTCTTCTACAGTAAATTTCTACTTTTCCAAACTCGAAAAACTCTTAGTTTTATAACCTTTTCGAACCATTTTCTTTTTCTCCTACGTGAGCATTGATGTTAGAGAATAATGTTTTGGTGGTGACGAGAGGGGTGTTAAAATGAGCCAACGCAGTTTATGTGAGTTGACTCATCATGGATTGAGTTAAAAAAGAGACAGTTTAACCAGACTTATTTTTTGGTGAACTAGAAATTTTGTAATTCGACCTGTCCACCACAAGTTGGTGGGTTACTTGATTAACTCACTTAAGTTAACTTTTTCTAATTTGGTTTATTGGAGGTATGCGAATCACACCATGTGGTTACGTAAAATTATAATGGAACAAAAAAGAAGCATTATTTTATTGGATCTTCGAATCTCAACGTAGTCCATTAAGTAAACTTTTTCTAATTTGGTTTATTGGAGGTATGTGGATCACGTCATGTGGTTACGTAAAATTATAATGGAACAAAAAAAAAACATTGTTTTATTGGATCTTCGAATCTCAACGTATTCCATTAAGTAAACTTTTTCTAATTTGGTTTATTGGAGGTATGTGGATCACACCATGTGGTTACATAAAATTATAATGGAACAAAAAAAAGTATTGTTTTATTGGATCTTCGAATCTCAACGTATCCCATTAAGTAAACTTTTTCTAATTTGGTTTATTGGAGGTATGTGGATCACACCATGTGGTTACATAAAATTATAATGGAACAAAAAAAAAACATTATTTTATTGGATCTTCGAATCTCAACGTATTCCATTAAGTAAACTTTTTCTAATTTGGTTTATTGGAGGTATGTGGATCACACCATGTGGTTACGTAAAATTATAATGGAACAAAAAAAAACATTGTTTTATTGGATCTTCGAATCTCAACGTATTCCATTAAGTAAACTTTTTCTAATTTGGTTTATTGGAGGTATGTGGATCACACCATGTGGTTACGTAAAATTATAATGGAACCACAGAGAAGCATTGTTTTATTGGATCTTCGTATCCCAACGTATTCCATTAAGTAAACTTTTTCTAATTTGGTTTATTGGAGGTATGTGGATCACACCATGTGGTTACGTAAAATTATAATGGAACAAAAAAAATTGTTTTATTGGATCTTCGAATCTCAACGTATTCCATTAAGTAAACTTTTCCTAATTTGGTTTATTGGAGGTATGTGGATCACACCATGTGGTTACGTAAAATTATAATGGAACGAAAAAAAAAACAATATTTTATTGGACTTTGGAATCTCATCGTATTCCATTAAGTAAACTTTTTCTAATTTGGTTTATTGGAGGTATGTGGATCACACCATGTGGTTACGTAAAATTATAATGGAACAAAAAAAAGCATTGTTTTATTGGATCTTCGAATCTTAACGTATTCTATTAAGTAAACTTTTTCTAATTTGATTTATTTGAGGTATATGGATCACACCATGTGGTTACGTAAAATTATAATGGAACCAAAGAGAAGCATTGTTTTATTGGATCTTCGTATCCCAACGTATTCCATTAAGTAAACTTTTTCTAATTTGGTTTATTGAAGGTAGTTGAATCACACCATGTGGTTACATAAAATGATAATGGAACAAAAAAAGCATTATTTTATTGGATCTTCGAATCTCAACGTATTTCATTAAGTAAACTTTTTCTAATTTGGTTTATTGGAGGTATGAGGATCACACCATGTGGTTACGTAAAATTGTAATGAAACAAAAAAAAAACATTGTTTTATTGGATCTTCGAATCTCAACGTATTCTATTAAGTAAACTTTTTCTAATTTGGTTTATTGGAGGTATGTGAATCACACCATGTGGTTACGTAAAATTATAATGGAATAAAAAAAAAGCCTTGTTTTATTGCATCTTTGAATTTCAACGTATTCCATTAAGTAAACTTTTTCTAATTTGGTTTATTGGAGGTATGTGGATCACACCTTGTGGTTACGATTATAATGGAACAAAAGAAAAACATTGTTTTATTGGATCTTCGAATCTCAACGTATTTCATTAAGTAAACTTTTTCTAATTTGGTTTATTGGAGGTATGTGAATCACACCATGTACTTTGCTTTATTTATATTAATTCACTTTTAAGTTAATACAATTAATAATAATAATAATAATAATTAAAAGAGCAACCTTAATTGGTAATACATGATAAATTAGTTTTTTAATCTCTATTATTTGATTACGGGTACCTGGTTGTTCATTTCTTGGCTCATTTTTGGTAAATAAACAACAAGACTTCCAATTCAATAAAGTATATAGAAATAAAGTTATGCAATTACTTTTGCCTTCACTTTTATTAGTGTTGCCATCAAACTTTTGTTTTTTATCTCAACAATCACTTTCTTTTCTATCTTCTCTCACTAAAAATTTGAAAAAGAAATTGTACATGCACCTTACACTCCTAAATATTTTTTTTAAGTTTTGTCGCTGGATAAAGGTAAAGCAACTTAGTAGGATAATCACCTCTTTACAAAATTTCCGTTTTGTTTCTACCAAACGAAAATAGAGATAATACGTCATAATTGATAGAATCTAAGATGAAATGAGATGTTAAAACTCATTTAGAGAAACTTATTTTCACAATTTCAAAAATTATATTAAATATGATATATGTACTGTATGTCTCATCGGGCCATCAGCAACGCACAGTCCTCCGGTCCATCGAACAAGGCTGGGAGGACTTGCTTGTAAAACAGGACCATCAGTCGAACGACCCCACAGATGAACTATAAAGTACCATCGGTCGATCAGCCCCACAAATAAATCACGCGCTACCCCAAAAGAGACCATCAGTTGATCGGTCCCACAGACGAATAGCATGGTACCTCACAAGGGATCATCGGTCGATCGGTCCCACAGACGAATAACTTGTTACCTCGTAAAGGACCATCGGTCGATCGGTCTCACAGATAAATCACTCGTTACCTCGTAAAGGACCATCAATCGATCGGTCCCACAGACGAACCACGTGTTACCTTGTAAGGGACCATTGGTCGATCGGTCCCACAGACGAATCATGCGTTAGCTCGTAAAAGACCATCGGTGGATCGATCCCCAGGTCGATCACGCATCAACCCATGGAGATCCATCGGTCGATCAGTCTCATAAGTGATTCGCGTAGTGCCTTACGTATGACCATCAATCGATCGGCCATATAGATTAGTTATTCACTTAAGGTTGTTAAACTCAGAAGATAACCATCCTAGTCAAGCGGCAATCGGTCGATCGGCCAAACGAGGCCAGTCAGCTGGATTAATTAACATTAAACAAGTCAGTAATTTTGATTAGAGGATCATTGGACCGTGATTAAGGAACCCTAATCATAGGCCCACACCGGAAACTATAAATAGGGCCCAAAGGTAGGTTGGTGAGAATCTTTAATTCGCATTTATTACAGCAGTTATACTTATACACCGATCGGTCCATCAATTGACTTAAGCATCAGAGCCTTTTAGACAGGTACCCCGATCGTCTGTTGAACCGATCGAGCGAGGAGGAAGATTTCTTGGTGAGGAAGTTATCGCGGGTTCTAAAGAGAGGAGACTTAGACCTTAAACCCTTATGGTGACCACATGAAATCGAACAAGCAACGTTAACGGAGGAAGGATGGCTGATGATCAGGCAGACACGAGAGAGATGATCTGGGCGATGCAACAGAGGATGGATGAGATGCAGAGGAACTATGAAGTGCAGATACAGGTTCTGCGAGAAGAAAATGCAGCCCTTCGGCGGAAGGAGGAGGCCATCCCTTCTACCCCCACCATGCCTGACCCGCTCCGAGCAGGTGGAAAGTCGCCTGCCCGAGAGATGGAAGATGCCGACATTCGACAAGTACGACGGAACTACCAACCTCGATAATCACGTGCGGGTGTTCACCCACCAGATGATGTTCCATGCTGTAAGCGACCCGATCTGGTGTCCCGTTTTCTCGACCTCCCTGACGGAAGAGGCGTTGGAGTGGTTCTTCGAGCTGCTGGCCAATAGTATCGACTCCTTCGCCACTCTGAAGGATAGGTTCAGCACGCAGTTTTCCCCCCTAAGACCGGCTATCCTAACGGTGGATAATTTGGTCAACATCTGCCAGGAGGACGGGGAGTCGTTGAGGAGTTACCTCGATTAGTACAATTGTATGTCGGTCAAGATAAAAGACCTCAGCGACGAAATCGCTCGGCATCACTTTTCGTACGGACTGCAGCCGGGCGTGTTCGCAGATAAGATAAGCCGCAATAAGCCAAAGATGATAGAGGAGATGAGGGAGCGAGCGGCTAAATTCATCCAGATGAAAGACATGCAGGAGTTTAGGGTGAAGAAGAGGGAGAAGGAAGATGCAGCATCACAGAAAAACGCCCCCCGACCGGGCAAACCCCTTGCTCGTCCCAACCAGAAGAAAACGCCCAAGTTTACCACGTATACCCCCTTGCCCGTTCCCCGGACAAAGATCTTGCAGGAGGCCTTCAGTGTCAACTCACTTCCAGCGTCTAGAAAGAAGCCTCCACCTCCCGACGCTGATGGCAGCAAGCATTGCCAGTACCATCGGACGATCAACCATACCACGGAGGAGTGCCATACGCTCCGCGACAAGATTGAGGAGCTGATTCGCCAACGGCACCTGAAGAAGTACATTCAGTAGGACCACCCCCAACGAAGCCTGGTCAGGAACAGAAGCCCGACACAGAGACAGGCCCCAGCCAGGTGGGAGAAGCGGCGAGAGCGGGAGCCCGATAGGCGAAGGAGGGAGTCGTCCAGAGCCCACCGAAGCCCGAGGAGGAGTCGCAGTCAGAGCAGGGATAAACCCTTAAGGGGTTACATCAATACCATTTTAGGAGGATTCGTCGGAGGAGGATCGAGCTCATCTGCTTGGAAGAGGCACGTTCGGGCGCTCAAGTCAGTCCATCGAGTGGAGAAGAAGGTGCGATCGATGCCCCCTATCACCTTCACTGATGAGGACTTCAAGGCTCCCAATCTCGATCATGATGATCCTATGGTCATCTCCATCGAGATAGCAGAGTATGGAATCGGGAAGGTTCTGGCGGATCAGGGGAGCTCGGTCAACATTCTGTACTGGAAAACATTCCAGAGGTTGAACTTGTCCGCAGACCTGATCGTACCCTACAATGAACAGGTCGTCAGTTTCTTGGGCGAGCGAGTAGACACGAGGGGCTACCTGGATCTCTGCACCAGGATCGGCTCGCGGAAGGACGGTCGGGAGGTAAGGGTTAGATTCCTTTTGGTTGAAGCTAACACTTCCTACAATGTCTTGCTAGGAAGACCTTGCCTGAATGCCTTCGAAGAGATCGTCTCCACCCTGCACATGGCCATGAAGTTCCCGTTGGATAGAGGAACGATATGCACCATACACGCGGATCAACAGATCGCGAGGCAGTGCTATGCCGCTGGGTTAAGGATCACCCCATACAATCGTCCCAGAAAACAGCACCGATCAGAAGTCGCCATGATTGATCTGGACCCCCGAACGAACACCGAGGATCAGATCCAACCTGGTGGAGTTACCAAGGAGATCTTGATCGGCGCCCAGCCAGGCCATGTCACTAAGATAGGGGGAGCTCTGAAACCGGATGAAGAAGAACTCTTGGGAGCGGTCATCCTGGAGAACCGAGACCTCTTTGCATGGTCATCAACCGACATGCCGGGAATCCATCCTGATGTTATGTCCCATAAGCTAGCAATTTTCAAAGAAGCACGGTCGGTCGCCCAGAAGAAGAGGAAGATAGGGGAAGAACGCAGACGAGCGGTCGAAGAGGAGGTGAAGAAGCTGGAGGGGACTTGTTTCATAAAGGAGATCAAGTACACCACGTGGCTGGCGAACGTGGTAATGGTGGAAAAAGCGAACGGGAAGTGGAGGATGTGCATGGACTTCACAGATCTCAACAAGACATGCCCGAAGGACGCATACCTTTTGTCCAGCATCGATCGGCTGGTAGATGGAGCTTCGGGGCACAATTTCCTGAGCTTTCTGGACGCATACTCAGGGTACAATCAGATCCCTATGTATGGTCCAGACAGATCTAAGACAACGTTCATCACCGATCAAGCCAACTTTTGCTACGAAGTCATGCCGTTCGGCCTGAAGAATGCTGGGGCGACCTACCAAAGGCTAATGGATCGGGTCTTCAGAGGGCAGATCGGTCGAACCATAGTGGTATATGTAGACGACATGGTTGTAAAATCACAGACGGTTGAGGACCACGTTCGTGACCTCAAGGAGGTCTTCCACCAAGTTTGCAAGTACAACATGTGTTTTAACCCGGAGAAGTGTGTGTTCGGAGTGCCGACCGGCAAATTCCTGGGGTTCATGCTGACCGCCTGAGGGATCGAAGGCAACCTTGACAAGTGCACCGCCAACACTGAGATGAGGAGTGCAAAGAACCTTAAGGAGATCCAACGGTTGGTCGGGCGTCTAACGTCTCTTGTGCGCTTCCTACCCAAGTTAACAGAGAAGATCAAGCCGATCCTCAAGATCATGAAGAAGCAGAGCGCAGACAAATGGGACGATCGATGCGAGGAGGCGTTTCAGCAGATAAAGGTGATGATCAACAGACCCCCGATAATGAGCCGACCGGTAGAGGAACTGCCTCTGCAGTTATACCTATCGGTCTCGGACGACACGATCAGCACGACCCTGGTGCAAGAAAATCCGGAGCAGCGACCGATATACTTTATCAGCCGGGTATTGCAGAGCACAGAAACCAGATACCAGCTGGTAGAAAAAATAGCCCTAGCGCTATTGACAGCCGCGCGTCGATTGCGCCAATACTTCCAAAGCCACCAGGTGATCGTCCGCACAGATCATCCCATAGCCAAGATACTCAGGAAGCCCGACCTGGCCGAAAGGATGATTTCTTGGTCGGTTGAGTTGTCAGAGTTTGGTCTCAAGTACGAGCCGAGAGGATCGGTCAAGGGGCAACACTTGGCAGATTTCGCAGTAGAACTCCACGGGCCGACCTCCCAGTCGGAACAAACGTGGGTGTTTTTCGTCGATGGCTCATCAGATAATCGCAACACAGGAGCAGGGATCATCATCGAAGGACCGGGCGGCTTCACGGTCGACCATTCACTGCAATTCAAGTTCAAGGCGACGAATAACCAGACAGAATATGAAGCACTGATCGCGGGCCTGAGGCTAGCAAAGAACCTGGGAGCCCAAAAGCTTAAGTGTAACACCGATTCACGACTTGTGGTCGAGCAAGTGCAGGGGGAATATCAAGTCAAAGATGATCTGCTGCTGCAGTATTATTACAAAGTGGTCGAAGCCATGAAAGAATTTGAAGAGGTGACCGTCCATCATATACCCCGGGCGGAGAATGCCAGAGCCGATAGGCTATCCAAGCTGGCGGAAGGAAAAGAGAAAGGTCAGCTGAAGACCATATTAGGCAAACCCTAATGAAGCCCTTGACAGGAGAATGTGCAGCCGTCGACCGGCCAGCGGACTGGAGAAGTGAGGTTCGGAAACTCCTGAGAAGAAGCGACGCTGGGGAAGATATGAAACCAATCGAGCGGTGCCGGACGCTCCGATTTATCATAATCGAAGAGGACTTGTACAAACGAGGGTTCACCGCACCGCTCCTGAAATGCCTTTCGGAGGAAGAAGTAGGCTACGTCATGAACGAGGTCCACAATAGCGTTTGCGGGATGCATATCGGCCGAAGAGCAATGAAGGCACGAATACTCCGGGCGGGGTATTACTAGCCGACCATGGAACAGGATTGTGAGGCGATGATACAAAATGTGAAGGTTGCCAGGCCCACGGAAACGATGTCAAGAGAGCTCCGATCGAGCTGCACAGCCTAATGGCCCCACGGCCGTTCGCACAGTGGGGTATGGACATCGTCGGCCCATTTCCTATTGGCAGAGCACAGAAGAAGTTAATACTAGTCGTCGTAGATTACTTCACCAAGTGGGTCGAAGTAGAGGCCCTGGCCAACATCACCGTTCGGCAAGTCCACTCGTTCGTCTGGCGGAACATTGTCTGCCGTTTTGGCCTGCCCCATACCATCATCATCGACAACGGCCGGCAGTTCATCGACAAGAAGTTAAGGGATTTCTATAAGCAAGTAGGGATACGCCACCTAACCAGCTCGGTCGAACATCCCCAAACCAATGGTCAAGCCGAAGCCATGAACAAGGTCATAGTGGCAGAGTTGAAGAAAAGATTGGGAGAGGCTAAGGGAGCATGGGTGGACTAACTACTGCAGATCCTTTGGGTCTATCAGTGCACTCCGGACGGGACGACCAGAGAATCCCCCTTTAATCTGACGTACAGAACGGATGCTATGTTGCTAGTTGAAGTAGGAGAACCGACGCTCCAGCGGGAGATGCAAAACCTCGACGTGAATTGCGGACGCATGCGAGAAGAGTTGGACTGGACGATCGAGCGGAGAGAAAGAGAGGTCGTGCGAGCTGAAGCGTGCAAGAGAATGGTGGCAAGAAGGTACAATGCAAAGGTGAAACCGACGAGCTTCATCCGAGGAGACCTGCTGTGGAGGAAGACCAATGAGGCGCGCAAAAAATCGGCACAAGGGAAGCTGGCATCGAACTGGGAAGGACCGTTTCGCGTGACCGAAAGCGTACAGAACGGAGCCTATCGGCTAGAATACCTGAGCGGCAAGGAAATACCAAATACATGGAACGCTTCGCATTTAAAAATGTATTACAGTTGACACCACTATAAATAAAACGAGCGTTTCATGCAACTCCAACTAACCGACTGGGCTCCCTACGAGACCCGAACAAAAGCCTGACCGGTCAAGGTGCGGGCTTCCATGAGGAAGCCCCGCTCGATCAGCACCGATCCAAGCGATCTAACTAACCCTACGGGTAAAGAAAGTGACACGAGCTGTCGGCTACGATCAAGGCATAACGCCAACGATCTAAACTGGTTAAAAATAAACGCGTAATAAAGTCGGATCGTTTAGGCCATAAGCGCAGTAATTAAACCAGGTCCACAACGCCGAACCAACGATAGTTAAAGACAGCTAAGATTAAAGGTGTAACCACGGGTCGACCGCCCGACTTAGGTAAACGTGAAATAGCGATCTATCACCTTGTTGTATAAACGCGAAACTATTAAAAGACAAGCTGACCGCTCCAACAGGTTAGCTAAAAAGGAAAGGGCCGATAGCCCTGCACATCAACGCGAGTGTAACCAAGATAAAATAGGCCGACTGCCCTAAGTATTCAACGTAAGAAGTACAAAAGTAATAAAGGCCGACCGCCCTGAATATTCAACGTAAGGAGGACAAAGATAAATAAGGCCGATCGCCATCAACAACAATAAACAAGAACAAACCTGATGGAGCAAAAGGAAAACATGCCTGCCATATACATGTAATTGTTTGTCAAAAAATGGCCTAATAACCGAACGAGCGCGATCGACCACAAGGCCGATTGAACTCGATCGATTATATCAAAATATACAAAAAAACAAGTTAAAGTAAGCTAAGAATCAGCCGTGGGAGGAGCGGAGGTTGAAGCAGGAACAATCGCTTCATCGAGCCGGTCGAAAACCCTCTCTAGCTTCCCATCAACAACCTCCAAGTGAACGTCAAACCGATCGGGGGAGCAGCGATAGAAGTAGACGGCTTGATCGACGGCGTTCTGGAAACCTGTCTCATACTGAGTAAAGACCTGCTCATCGGCGATGCGAAGCTCGACTTGATATTCTTTGGCCTTCTTCTGCCAATCCGCAGCCGATGCAACAACGGCCAGGTGCTCCAATGACAAGTCATCGAAGCGTCTTTGAAGTTTACGCAGCTCGTCGACCGCCTCCTTGGCCTTCAGCTGCTCTTCCTTCGCCCGATCGTCGACAACTTTAAGTACGCCGGCACACTTGGCATGTTCGGCCTTCATGACGTTCAGTTGATCAAACTGCATCTTCAAATCTGAAGCGGAGGCCTTTACCTCTTGAAGATCCACCTTGGCCGCCGCGAGCTCCTTCTCTAGGCCATCGATTCTGCTCCGATCGGCCCTGGGAAACTTAGTGCAAATCGCGGAGAACCTCAAACTTAGCTCCCCAACCGTCCACAAGGCCTCTTCTTTAGACACATCCTTCAACATGTCTTTGACGCGAGGACCCAGGTGGAAGGATACTTCCTCGTCAAGCCGAACCTCGCTACCAAGGAAGGCGGTGGCCAATGACCCCGAAGCCTCGACCTTCTTACTTCTTTTGGACGAACGGCCCGCAAGGGAATCGTCCTTCTTCGTCTTCTTCCCCTTATCTGCTGCAGCGGTTGGAACGGTAGTGACGGGGGGATGACGACAAACCGAGGCCTGGTGACGACACCCGACGCACCGGTCGGTGCATTGGCTGTAGGAGAGGGTGTCGTCGAGGGACCACCTTGGACGCTCTGAAGGGGCGCAACCTCTTCCGCTAGATCATCCTCCCTTCGCCGAGTCTTTGCCCAGGCCATGAACTCAGTGTTGGAGATCGTCGTCCGGGCCATGATATCTGCAAACAAGACAATTGCGTAAGTTAATATCGACCTCTACAACGATCAGGAAGATTAGAACAACTAACCATAAACCGCCCTCGGCAAGTCCGGAGAGCGGAGGCATTGGATCAGCGGCCTCGGTGGGATCTTGCCAGGAAGGGTCTTGAGGACGGCAAGGTCAGCCTGCTCAGCAGGGGTCAAACGGTCCTCCGCCCAAGGATCGACTGGCGGGGGCAACGCCGTCCAATAGAGGGGGAACTTCGACTGATCCTCCTCATCAAAGATGTACTTCCTGCCCCGATCGGGAATTGAGACCTTGAAAAAACTGGTCTTAAAACCCTTGTACGAAGCAAGGTAAAGGCTGAACAAGCTCTTGTTCGCCCCATGAAAAGAAACCCAACCTTTAGATGTGGTGGGTCGGGTCTTGTAGAAGTGCAGGAATAGAGGCATCGTTGCGGTCAAATCAGCCGCTCGGTAGAGAACTTCAAAGGCCTGCATGGACGCCCAGGCGTTCGGGTGTATCTGGGTCGGAGCACACTTGATCTCCCTTAGCACCGCCATTTGCCAGTCGGTGAACGGCACGGTCAGGCCCAAATCATGGAACAAGTAAGCATAGACATAGAAAAAGTCTAGCTTCACTGCTTCCTTGTCGTGGCACACCCTTTCGTTGCTCGCACAGACCTTCACCTAGAGGAACCCGTCCTCCACTTCGTCGCTAAAGACCTTTGTCCGCTCGACCAGGTCCCCGAGGTCATTCCCTCATCGGAACCTCATTGCATGCGTGCGCGGCTCGTAGGGTGCCCACTCATACCCCTGCACCACCGGCAGGTTGGCCTGTTCCCCCTCGTCAGCGACATCAATGCTGATCACATCTCCACTCTCTGCAGGAGCGTTGGCTTGCTCCACCGTTGCGTCGATCGACTCCTCGACTGGACGTCTATCGTTACTTGGGACAGGAGAATCCGCTGAAGATGATACCTCCCGAGCGATGTCCCCACATCTGACGAGCTGAACAGGGCGGAGATCGACGATTCGTCTGAACTCGATACACTGGAAGCATTATTACCTGTAGAAAGAGAAGGACGATCGGTGACTCGGGTAGAAAGAGAGAAGGAAGCGTGAAAATAACGACAACCACACACACTTATTTATAGAAAGGTCTGGGGACACGTGGCAACACCTAGGCCAAACGATCAACGGCCCAAACTTTGCAACGCTTCGCATCCCAACTGATAGGCACGATCTACGAAGCCAAGTAACTGTCAGGGAACCCTTTCGACCCATCGGCACAGCAGTCTTTGTAAACCTTCTCGCTTCACCTTCGCCATCGCTCAAGGCTGGGGGGCTTGTGTACAGTATGTCCCATCGGGCCATCGACAACGCACAATCCTCCGGTCCATCGGTCGATCGGTCCCATAGACGAACCACGCGTTACCTTGTAAGGGACCATCGGTCGATCGGTCCCACAAACGAATCATGCGTTAGCTCGTAAAAGACCATCGGTGGATCGGTCCCCAGGTCGATCACGCATCAACCCATGGAGATCCATCAGTCGATCAGTCTCATAAGTGATTCGCGTAGTGCCTTACGTATGACCATCAGTCGATCGGCCATATAGATTAGTTATTCACTTAAGGTTGTTAAACTCAGAAGATAACCATCCTAGTTAAGCGTCATCGGTCGTTCGGCCAAACGAGGCCAGTCAGCTGGATTAATTAACATTAAACAAGTCAGTAATTTTGATTAGAGGATCATTGGGCCGTGATTAAGAACCCTAATCATAGGCCCACACCGGAAAGTATAAATAGGGCCCAAAGGTAGGTTGGTGAGGATCTTTAATTCGCATTTATTACGACAGTTATACCTATACACAGATCGGTTCATCAACTGACTTAAGCATCAGAGCCTTTTAGACAGGTACCCCGATCGTCTGTTCAACCGATCGAGCGAGGAGGAAGATTTCTTGGTGAGGAAGTTATCGCGGGTTCTGAAGAAAGGAGACTTAGAGAAGAAATGAGTAAAATTGAAGTGATTCTTAGTAGATACTTGGTCCCTACACCTGAAACACGTTTCTTAGAGTTTGAAGAAGAAAGATATGCTAACTCCATGTTTACTTGTTTTACTTGCAGTAGCCACACCCCAACGTTTTACGAGTTAGCACCCTCTTTTTACTGTTTGCACCTCCTTCTTTTTCATTATTTGCACCTCATCTCCTTCACCAACTTTTTGAAACATTATATAGAAAGGATTTTGAAACATTACATAGAAAGGACATAGTAGCAATGTCAATAAAAAGAAAATAGAAAAACATGAATTCCTTAGGAAGAATATGAATAAATAGAGAGAGGGGTGAACAAAATGAGTGAATCCGTACGTATCCGACCAAACATAGAAAGATTAATTTCATTTGCTTTATCTTTATATCATTTATTGTAAGAATAATCCCTTAAATGAAAATAGAAAAATGGAATAGTAAAATTATTATTTTTTTCTCCATCACAACTGTAACAAATTTAGGAAAACAAAAAGAACAGAAGTATTCATTCATGCACTTGCACTGTGCTGGAAATAGAGAAAGGTTTTAAGAAAATAAATCTTTTCACATCGAAGGTATGATTTTTGAAGGTGCAACACAAATTCACCCGCCATTATTGTGTGCACTCTTTCTTGATTGAAACTTTAGATAGAAATGGAAAAATGAAATAATACAACTTTATATTTGATTTACTGCAAAACTAGTAACAAAAAATTTTGATTGTATTACCACATGCTGCATGCAAAACTATAGACAATATTTTTTGCACCAACTTCAATAAACTTATATAAATTACTAATAGATATCTTATGAAATAAGATAGTCAAACTGCATACAAAGAGCCACAACAAAAAAACAATTTAAATTCAAGGACAATTCCATTATTGATGAAACTTTCTAAAATAAACAAAAATTACGATCATAAGTAATATCTATTGTAAAAAAATATTAAATAAACAAGAAAAATAAACAAATCAGTAACTTTAGTTTGAGATAGAGAAAAAAATACTATTGTTTCTTGCGTAAAAAATATTTGAAGTTAAATGGTTATTTATATAATTTATTAGAAATTTTCAAAATAATAAGTTAAGTTAATTAATCATTTCATTTTATTTTATTTTTTATGTGTATCAAAACTTTTTCTTAAGGTCCTTTTGTAGCGTTACAAGAAAACTAGTCCATTCCATTCTAGTAGATAACTAACAACGTCTTAAGGTTAACAAATTCTCTTGAAAAAGTTACGAAGTGCTTGGTTAACAATAATTATAAATAAGTAAGCTAATTAATTAAGTTGTTGTATATATTATAACTCAACGATACGGGATGGAATAAATAAAATTGTTTTTTAACTTTGGTTGTCAATTTTTTCAAAAATTAACATATGAAATAATAGTGTTATAGAAACAACGCACTTTTTATGAATCTTGCAAATATGACACCAAAATACCTGTCATAAGCTCTTTTTACCTTTCATAAGATGTGTTTTATACGCTATTTAAATATTATTTATGCACTTGTATTGTGGTCAACTTGATTCCACTCACTATTATTTTGCTTTTTTATTGCGTAGACTCTTCTTTCACTGAAATTTTGGATAAAAATAGAAAAAGAAAAATAATGCAACTTTATTTTGGTTTACCGTGAAACTAGTAACAAAAACTTTTATTGTATCATCACATGAAAAAAAAAAATATATACACAATATTTTTTAAATGAACTTTAATGGACATATATAAATTTGTAATACATATCTTGTGAAATGAGATAGTTATACTATTATAGATTAAATTTTCCAAAAAAAAAGTTATAATTATAAGTAATATATATTGTAAAAAATATTAAATGAATAAGTCAGTAGATTTTCTTTGAAATATATGCAAAAAACACTAATATTTATGGTTATAAATGATAAAAGAATTACAATTAAAATAAACAAGTAACATTGTTTTTATGGCCTTTTACTTTATAACCGCGGAATTGATGTATCAGGATGAATAAAAGGAATGTACGGAACTGGGTAATTGAAGTTATAGAACATTTTGGACAGTGGTAGGTTGGTGCTGTAATTTTCTCTTATTCCCAATTTACACTTTAAAAAATTATTATTTTATTATAATATTTTATTTTATTTATTTTTATTAACTTAATGTAATTTTTCATTGTATTAAAATTTAGTGTCAAATGAACTTTAAAATAAGAGTGGTGTCAAACCACCACTTTCCAAATTTTGTATACTTTGAATGATTTTTGGATCCAGATTAATTTGATATAACTTAAAACCATAATTAAAATTTAATATATTTCATATTTATTTATTGTTTAAAATCTTATATATTATTTGTTATTGTAATAAAATTGTTATTTAAAGAATGTATTTAATTACTGATGGAGAATTCAGGAGTTGTAATTTCTAAAATATACTAAAAGGATATTCATTCGTTTAATCAGGAAATAAGTGATTATTTTACAAAATATCGGACTTAGGACATTTTTCAGTTTTATTGGATCCATTCATTCGATGAAACTCAAAAAAAAAAAAAAGTAGATCATAATTAAAATTCAATTTACTTTATGATTATTTATTTTTCAAATTTTTATATGTTATTTGTAATTATAATAAAATTGATATTTAAAGTATATATTTTATTTAGTTCTCTCAAAATTGATATAATATTGTAATTCTATTAACACTAGTATTTCATACATGCAAATGCACGGATTTTCGCTTTAATTTTTTTTTAAAATTTTATATTAAGAAAAATAATTAATTTTTATTATATTCGAAAAAGGAATTTAATATTTTAATTTTTTACTTGTATTCAAAATTAAAATAATTATTCTTATATTTATGTAAATAATTTATTTAATGATATAATTAAGTTTTATATTTATATATAGTTTTTAATATAAAAGTTTTAAAAAAATATTTATATGAAAAAAAAATAATTATGAGTTTTTTATATAAGAAATTAAATTATTTTAATATTGATTTTATTATGTTAAAATAATATATTATTAAAAGAATATAACTAATAACATCAATAATAATACAAATAATTAAAATTAGATTAAAAAATAATATTTGGATATGAATTTATTTTTTTTAAATTATAAAATTAATATAATAATTAGTCTCTTATGTGTATACTGACATGAATACTCAAATTTGAAATTAAAATTTTCACAAAAATAGATGTAATTGTTATCATTAATGTAGACATGTATAGTGACATGAATACTTGAATTTGAAATTAAAATTTTTACAAAAATAGATGCAATTGTTATCATTAATGTAGACATTGACATTATGATAATTAATTATTGTTACATATGTATGATTTTGTTTGTTGAGAAATTATGCATTTGAGTATTCTTTTTTATTTATGTTAAATTATAAAATTGACATAATAATCGATTAGTGATGTGTAGTAAAATAATATTATTATATGAATAAAATTTATGATTAAACATTTAAGTTTTATTTATATTTAAATAAAATGTGTGTATAAACATGTCCCACTTTTTTTTTCTCTCTCAAACTCATCAAATTTTCCTTTTTCAACTTAGTACACAATACAAAGTAAAAAGAAGATCGGACACAAAACCCTCTTCTTCCATCAAATCACCCACCCTATCAAGCTACTTGATTCCTTTCTGATACATCATATTTTATCACTGACAACGCTTCCTTTCACTCTATATTTTGGATCATTCAACTTCTCCTTCCATCTGTTATCTTCTTCGATACCTTTTTCCAACTATCACATCACATTACACCAAGATTTGGGTTTTATCTTGATGAAGTATCATTGAGTTTCATCTCAGCCTGAGGTTGGGATTTTGTGTTGACTTGGGAGTGTTTGTGGAACTTTGATCGTAAAAGGTTCACAGAGACATTTAGGTTGTTCGTTAATGTAGTTGATTGATCAAATGAATGTGACGGTAACCAAAATAAAAACAAGATTCTAAATTCAATACGACCAAATTTTAGACATCTTTTATTATGTGATAATACCATACCAATTAAGTTGTTGTTGTCCACAATGCTTGTTTAGAATTTGAAATTATGGAATCCCGTTTGTTTTAATATTTGGTAGGAAGACGTGTGGTGTGAATGATATGATGCAATGTTTTGGTGAATTTGATTGAAGGAGGACATCAAAATCCATTGGAAGGATATCAATTTTTTATTTAGCCACATAAAATATAGTATTTATTGATGTATGATTTGATGATACTAAGTTTTGCTACCATTAATTATGCAACATAAATCGCAACAGGACGGTGTTTAAGGGATAAATAGTCGAAAAACATAGTTTGGAGTCGTCACCATAGTTTTATTCTGGTAAACTATGAAAAAATCATAAAATAAGTGTGTCTGCGAAAAATCAGATTTTGAATTAGATTTTGAGTTTGGGAATCAGTTACATGTAGGGAAGGTATTGGCACCCTAAAACGTTCGTCCTAAAAGAGTAAGTTTAATCAAATATGCAAAATACATGTGACTTTTATAAATGTTTATTTTCTCCAAAAATAAATTAAAAGTGTATATAAAGAAACAACAACAAAAATTAACTTTTAGGCCTGACAATAATTAACCTCGATTGTATGTATTTTCATTCACAATGAAAAATCAGGGATCACGTAGTTCTAGATAAAAAAACTATTTAGAAAATAATTTTGAAATATTTTAGATTTTTGAAAGTGAACTTGACAATTATTGACTTCGGTCCTACGTATATTATTGTATCATAGGATGATATAAATAAAAAAAATATTGGGGGTGCATCATAGGATGAAACAAACCTTAAAATAAATAAATAGAAAGCATTGAATATATATTTACAATTCCAATAATGTATTAATATTAATTATTAAATAATTAATTAATTATTGAAATAATATATCAATAACATTAGTTTTATTAATTAAAATTAAAATTAAAATTTAATAATTTAACTTAAAATGTTGAAATAAATAAATAGAAATTATTGATTCCATATTTACAATTTCTTTAATGTATTAATATTAAGTATTAATTAATTAATTTATTGATGAAATAATAAATCAATAACATTAGTTGTATTAATTAAAATTAATATTTAATTATTTATGTTAAAACGTCGAAACAAATCTTAAAATAAATAAATACAAATTATTGATCTTATATTAATATTTAACATTACAAAATTATAAATTAGAGAATTAGAAGACTATAAAGTTATAAAATTATAAAATTAAAATTATGAACTTATAAATGTATAAAATTATAAATCAATAAAATTATAACATTATCAAATTACAAAATTGAAAACTATAAAATTATAAATTGATTCATTAGGAAAGGGGTGTGAACATATAATCTATGGGTGTAGTAAGCAAAATAATTTTTAATCTTTTTATTTTTTTTGTTATACTAATAATAAATGTAATAATAATAATTATTATTATTATTAAAGAAACTTTATATGTTTCCGTTTTTTACTCTATCATTATAACTTAATATTAATTGTCATTAAAATCGTATCGTTATAACTTAATATTAATTGTCATTAATAATGTATCGTACAAATATTATGTAATTTATATATTTTAAATCTCATCTCACCAATCACAAAAGATACAATACTAAAAAATCAAATTTCATTATTATCTTAACTCTCATCTAAAATTTCATTATTATAAAACTTATTTCATATGAAAAACAAGTATAAATATGACTTATAACATAAGACAAATACAAACATATTCTTATACTTGATTGTTTTGATAAAGTGTATTTAGAATAATAGAATGGCTTTTCATTTCAATCAACATCTTTTCTTGGGAATTCTAATTATGGTTTTGGCTCTACCATCAGGTAATATGTAGATTAATTTTATTTTTTATCTTTATGTTTCTTGAAAGAAAATATTATTGTGTTTTATAATCTTCTCTTCTTTATGTATCAAAAGATGACCTTCATAGTTTGTATTTGTTTGATATTAAAAAGTAAAATAATAAAGAAAGAAAATTATTATAACACTATGATTATCTTTTTTACAGAACTCGTGGTTGCAAAACTATTCCCTACAGAATCGGTAGGAGTGGATGGTGGACCAAATTGCAATGGATTGAAATGCAGTTTAGGAACCGAATTTTGTACAACTTGCTGCAATGGACAAGGATCTAAAGAGGGCAAATGTGTTCCAAAAGGAGCATTTTTTGTTTGTCAATGTCAATAGAGTTACAATATTGTATCAATTTTAATGAGAAAACTAAATAAAATGCATGTTTTAAATATTAATTTTATTATCTATAACAATATATAAAGAGATTTGCTCTTTTGTGTCCACATTTCATAAGTCAATTCTACCCTTCACAATATAATTATTTATTAAATTTTTTAAAATTAATGGTTATCTTTTACCTATTTTCTATAAAATTGTCTATCTTTTTTAATAAATATAAATTTATTTTATATATTAACTTAATAACATTACACTATTATTACTTATTATCATACTATCATCCATATTTAAGAAATGCAACGCGTGTATACTAGTAATTATAAATAACGTATAGAAGTTTGAAAAAGTAAATAATTATGAAATAAATTGAATTTTAATTATGACATACGTGTGTGTTTAAGTTTCATCGAATTAATACATTCAATAAAATTATGAAATGTCCAAAGTCTAATATTTTGTAAGATGATCGATTGTTTCCCATTTTTTAAACGAATGAATATCTTAGCATTTTTTAGAAATTACAGCTTCTGAATTCTCCATCAGTGATGAAATACATTCTTTATATAGCAATTTTATTATAATAACAAAAATATATAAGAATTTAAACAATAAATAATTATGAAAAATATTAAACTTTAATTATGTTTCAGAAAACCCGAACCACCCAAGAAACACGGTTTATCTCCATTACTCTATATTCTAAACGCTGCATCTGAGAGCAATCATAACCAAAGCCACCATCTCTAGACTGCTTCAAGCATACACTCATCATGTGTTAGCATACTCTTTTTACTGTTTGCACCTCTTTCTTTTTCATTATTTCCACCTCATCTCCTCCACCAACTTTTTGAAACATTATATAGAAAGGGTATATTGATTATTGATTTATTCGAATATTGTATTATAAATAAAATAAACACAAAAATAAGATATAAGATTATAGATAAAGGAAGACTAGTTTTATACACTTGATAAGAAAGGGTCCAATGCACCCTCACAATTGTAACTCATAATAAAAGAGTGACACCATCAACCACTCACTTTCTTGTACTTCTTTCACTTCTTTCACTAACATACAACATAAATCATATTTGTCACAAGGAGACAAAAAATGTTTCATATAGAATAGAAGTGTACATTATGAAAACTAAAACAATATAAAAACTTAATAAATTACCCTATGTAAAATTGTTTATTAGTTAACCATTTTCTTTTAAATCTAAAAGAAACTTTTATATAATCACACATTTTTTCTTAATCTTAAAAGCTAGTATTAGTGCATTAAAAGATTAATTTCATTTGCTATATATTTATATCCTTTATTGTACGAATAATCCCTTAAATGAAAATAGAAAAATGAAATAGTAAAATTATATTTTTTTTTTCTCCATCAAAACTGTAACAAGTTTAGAAAAACAAGAAGAACACAAGTATTCATTCATGCACTTGCATTGTGCTGGAAATAGAGAAAGGTTTAAAGAAAATAAATCTTTTCACATCGAAGGTATGATTTTTGAAGGTGCAACACAAATTCACCCACCATTATTGTGCGCACTCTTTCTTGGTTGAAACTTTAGATAGAAATGGAAAAATGAAATAATACAACTTTATATTTGATTTACTACAAAACTGGTAACAAAAAATTTTGATTGTATTACCACATGCTGCATGCAAAACTATAGACAATATTCTTTGCACCAACTTCAATAAACTTATATAAATTACTAATAGATATCTTATGAAATAAGATAGTCAAACTGCATACAAAGAGCAATAGCAAAAAAACAATTTAAATTCAAGGACAATTTCATTATTGATGAAACTTTCTAAAATAAACAAAAATTATGATCATAAGTAATATCTATTGTAAAAAAATATTAAATAAACAAGAAAAATAAACAAATCAGTAACTTTAGTTTGAGATAAAGGAAAAAATACTATTGTTTCTTGCGTAAAAAATATTTGAAGTTAAATGGTTATTTATATAATTTATTAGAAATTTTCAAAATAATAACTTAAGTTAATTAATCATTTCATTTTATTTTATTTTTTATGTGTATCAAAACTTTGTCTTAAGGTCCTTTTGTAGCTTTACAAGAAAACTAGTCCATTCCATTCTAGTAGATAACTAACAACTTCTTAAGGTTAACAAATTCTCTTGAAAAAGTTACAAACATCATATGCTTGGTTAACAATAATTATAAAGAAGTAAGCTAATTAAACTCTTGCAAATATGACGTCAAAATACCTGTCATAAGCTCTTTTTACCTTTCATAAGATGTATTTTATATGCTATTTAAATATTATTTATGCACTTATATTGTGGTCAACTTCATTTCATTTACTATTATTTTGCTTTTTTATCGTGTAGACTCTTCTTTCACTGAAATTTTGGATAAAAATAGAAAAAGAATAATAATGCAACTTTATTTTGGTTTACCGTGAAACTAATAACAAAAACTTTTATTGTATCATCACATGAAAAAAAAATATAGACAATATTTTTTAAACCAACTTTAATGGATATATATAAAATGTGTGTATACATATGTCCCACTTTTTTTTCTCTCTCAAACTCATCCAATTTTTCTTTTCAACTTAGTACACAATACAAAGTAAAAAGGAGATCGGACACAAAACTCTCTTCTCCCATCAAATCACCCACCCTACCAAGCTACTTGTCTCCTTCTGATAGATCATATTTTATCAATAACAACGCTTTATTTCACTCCATATTTTGGATCATTCTACTTCTCCTCCCATTTGTTATATTCTTCAGCACCTTTTTTTAACTACCACATCACATTACACCAAGATTTGGTTTTTATCTTGATGAAGTATCACTGAGTTTTATCTCAGCTTAGGGTTGGGATTTTGTGTTGACTTTGGAGTGTTTGTGGAACTTTGATCGTTAAAGGTTCATGGAGACATTTAAGTTGTTCGTTAATGTAGTTGATTGATTGGATGAATGTGACGGTAACCAAAATAAAAACAAGATTCTAAATTCAATACGTTCTAATTTTCGACATATTTTATTATGTCATAATACCATACCAATTAAGTTGTTGTTGTCCACAATGCTTGTTTAGAATTTGAAATTATGGCATCCCGTTTATTTTAATATTTGGTAGGAAGACCTATGGTGTGAATGATATGATGCAATGTTTTGGTGAATTTGATTGAAGGAGGACATCAAAATCCATTTAAAGTTCATCGGAATGATATCAATTTTTTATTTAGCCACATAAAATATAGTGTGTGCTCTTTTTTCACCTATCTCTTTATTTTTCTCCCTCACTCATGCCTAATATTAACGTGGCCAAAAAATTAAGAAAAATTAAATAAAATATTTGAGATAAAGAGGAGAATAGTAGGTGAGTGAGTGCATAATCATTATTTGACATAAGAAGAAACACATTGCACCCAATCAAAACATTAAAACACATAATCACGTGAGTACGGGAGATTCTTTATTAAAGTAGTGCTCCTTTGTTTTGAATTAAAGTTGTGGAGGAAGCACAGTTGTCGACGAAGGAGACTCCCACCGTGGTGCCACGGGAGTTCTCATGGTGGTGGATTTGAAACAAAAGTACAAATGATAATTTTACCGCATGTCATTCTTTAATAAAGCAAACGTTATTCACTCAATGGCCTCACTTTTTTCTTTGGAGTGAGAACACCGAGATACAATTGAAAATTCTGTGCAATTACTTCAAACATATAGGAGACATAACGTTGTAGCACCAAAAAAACATTCTAATTTTTCTACTTTTACTTTATTTTAAAAGCAAATTATCAACCAAATTCGTCAAATATAAGTTTTTTCTTCTCTATATGAAAGTTGTTCTTCCATTGTCAGACATAGTAAAACAGAAGAAATGTGTGCATATTTGTCATTATAAGGGTACATTATTCAGCCTTTTCTTATCCCATGAACATAAACCTCTTTTAAGTCATTATGAATTTGAATAGTTCTTTGAAACATATTTATACATGAAAATTCATTTTAATACTTATTAAATATAAAATAATCATTTGATCTCAAATTTTTATTTTATGTGATAAGAGTTATTATATGAGTAAAGACTTCCAACTTCTATCCTACAAACAATTTCTACTTTTTCAAACTCGAAAAACTTAGTTTTATGATCTAACTCCTCTTCATACCTTATTTGCTTGACACCACTCAAAAGAGTAACCCATTTTATAAAACATCTTGTAGAAAATCCAAGAGAAGTCTTCTTTTTTATACAAAAGGAGACAACTACGATAGCTCTAAAACTAATATTGTTTTAAAATCAATTTAATTTAAAACATTAAAAATATTTTTTTATATTAATATATCATATTTGCGGAAAAGTTAATCATAAGTGAAAATACCTATCATGCAACTTGTGAAGTTTTGATTCATAAATATGATTTCATACACATGATGATTAAGTTAAAAGTATTAAAAATACAAATATTTAAATAATATTTAAAAAAATATAAAATTTTACCATGATGAATAAAACACTATGAGAAAGTAAGCACTGTGCAAAAGTTTCTCTTACCAGTTTTACGGTAAACAAATTATAAAGTTGCATTATTTCATTTTTCTATTTCTATCTAAAGTTGCACATTCAAAAATCATACCTACGCTTGAAACTGAAAAACTTAGCTTCGTTTTCTTTAAACCTTTCTCTATTTCTAGCACAGTGCAAGTACATGAATTAATGCCTCTATTTTTCTTGTTTTCTTAAACTTGTTACGGTTTTGCTCGAGAACAAATATATAATTTTACTATTCAAATGGTGGTAGAACGTTTATGGAATGAGTAAAGAATATATTTTGGTGCAATAAATAAAAAAAAGAAAAAGAAAACATCAAACTGGATGGCATTACGTCAAAGTAAAAAGGTATTTCAATTTTGCTCTCTTAATGTCTTCACTATGTTGTTTACTTTATAGATGACCTTAACCAATCGAGGTACATTGAACAGTTTGAGTATCTTATTTTATAAGAAATCATTTACAAGTTTATGTCTACTAAAATTGTTTTATAAATTACTGGGTTTAGTTCTGCATACAGTTAGAGATGGCAAATAAACCCGTCCCCGTGGGTATTGCTCGAACCCGTCCCCGTTTTGACGGGGAATCCCCGCATTGACTGGGTATGTGTATGGGTATGGGGAATCCCCGACTTTTTCAGTTGGGTATGGGGATGTACATATACCCGCCATAATACCCGTCCCCGCCATATCTCCATTCTTGTTTAAATTATTAAAATATTCACAATTAATCAAGTAACTCATATATATATATATATATTTTTTTTTTTTCTTTTAATTATTTCATTTGTCATGAAACTCATTCTCATCTCCAATATATTTTTTATCTTATCATAACCTTTATGTAATTATGTTAAA
>Ga0214544_1003107_pt1 | contig 34682 bp, 23 predicted proteins | sample CNSS3metaG_FD_160074 | JGI IMG/M metagenome (GOLD analysis project Ga0214544, IMG submission 160074) | Root nodule microbial communities from cowpea collected in UCLA plant growth center, Los Angeles, California, USA - CNSS3 | ecosystem: Host-associated > Plants > Roots > Nodule | place: USA...
AAAACACACACACACATATACACACACACATATATATATATATATATATATATATATATATATATATATATATATATATATATATATATATATATACATATGTTTTAAAAGACATACGTTATATAATAATATGAAAATAAAAGTAATTAAGGTTTATACCATATGAAAGGCATGTTCATGAGTGGTAATGGAACCACCTTTGTGTAGGGTCCCACCCTTTTATGAAGCTTTATTCCTCTCAATTGGAGCACATTTATTACGATAAGAAGGAGAATCCCAATGTTCTTGCAATCGATTCCAGATATGGTCCCCCATCCAATAAGCGCGCTCTCTTGCAATCCTGGCATCTCTAAACATCTCAGATATCATATGAGATGCTCTATTGTGGAAATTCTTTTAAATTTGACCTTCGTGCTTTGGTCTCTACTGAACCTTCATAAGTAAAAATAAATCGAGTACAAATCATCTTCACAACACAATATGCATTGTATTTAAAGTCTAATAGCAGTGAACATCTATTTTACATTGAAATAAATACTTAAATAGGGAATGAAAATAAGTTTCATGATGTTTTACCTTAAATAGCCTACATCTATTTTACATTTTTGAACATTTTTATTTATTTTATTATTCAAAGTTTCCGCCTGAATTAGTAAAGAATCATGGGTTCTAAACAATGTAAGTCTCTTGGGATTACAATATTTGGACTTTCCATTTTATTACTAGAACGATTTGGTACGCCCACCACTCTCCTCTCACTCTCGAATTTTCGTTCTCCTCTCAAGCCAAAACAGACCAAAGTTCAGAAAACCCTTCTTTCTCCTAAATTTTACCTTTTATACAAGGTGGTTTTCAGACCCTCTTGGCTGCCCCATTCTGCTAGAATTTTCTCTACCTTTCCACATGCACTCCAAACTGAATTTGGTAAAAATAAAGGTTAATTTCTGTCCATCAAGGTTTAAACTCGTGACCTTCCACTCATAAGGCCAAAGCACCACCACTATGCCAATTCACATTTAGTGATAATTATTATAATTCTATAATTATGATATCACTCCCTATTCACAAATATATTAAAAAAATGATAATAAATCAAATAACACACAACAAGCGTACTTAGGACTCAAACCCAAGTCCTCTCCCACACAATTAAGTACTCTCAACCACTTGAGCTAGTACTTTTCCACGTCACATTAAACAATATCTAATGCCATAAAGGCTCTTTCTACCCACATTTATTAATTAATTAATTAATTTTCATGGGTCTTACACGTGGCGCCTAGTGGTGAAGTGTGTTCCGCCAGGCAATCCGTGCAAGGGCAGAAGGATCAGAGGCACTAGGAGCCTGGCGGCACGTGTCCCCCACCAGGCGGTCTGGAAGTGCGTTTTGCTTGGCAGCTTAGGAGTAGTGCCAGGTGATAATGCAGAGGCAGAGTATGGGCTGTAGCAGGTTTCCCGCACGTACTGTACAAGTTGTGGCTTATAGGTGTGGCAACAAGACAACTTGAGATATTTGTCTAAAGACGTAGACCATGGATGACATGGTGGTGGCCATGTGATATGGAATCCAAGGATGTAATTCCTTTGGTGTGTTTGTATGTATATATGTTTTATGTATATGATGTTTAACTGTTAGCTCACCCTATCTGCTTGTGTTTGACGATGATGGTGTACGCGGTACACGGGACCAGAGGATGTTGCAGGTGTATCTGGTGAGGCCTAGAGCCGGTGCGGGGCTAGTTTAGGAGAAAGATTTATCATAGTTTTTATTATGTTTTTGAATCAGTTGTAAACTTTTATATTATCAGAATGAATATTTTATGTGATTTTTTTATAAGTATGGATTTGAATTTATTTTACAATGAACTAAAGTTTTAATTTTCCCGCGTTATGGGAAAAGTCAGTATAACAAATGATGTTTTAATTATTATCTCTATTTCATTTTATTAAAAATTCGTAATATCCGGATGGGATGTTACAGAAAGGACTTCAAGGATGGAAGAGACACTTCAATAGTTCATGCAAGTTTCCATCTCAAATCATAAAAGTACAAAAGCCTTTATTCACAATATAGTGACCCAATTGGGTCAATTGGCAAAGTAGATGGAGGAAAAATTTAAGAAAAATTTTATTGCTAACACTGAAGTAAATTCAATTGAGCATTGTAAGGCTATCACAACACTAAGTGAAAAGGATTAGAAGAGAGGGAGGAAAAAAGGAAGGTTGCGAAAAGTGAGAAAAATGAGAAGAAAAAAATTGAAAAAAAAGAGAATAAAATGAGATTGAAGAAAAAAGGAGTGTAAAGAATGAAGAGAGAGTTGAAGAAGGAAGTCAAAAGAAGGAAGAGGTGGAAAAATTAAGGAGAAAGGTGTGGAAAAATCTCTTCCTTACCCACTAGTTCCTTCGAAGAGAGACAACGAGAAAGAAGTAACATACTTCATTGATATTTTCAAGATGTTGAAGATCAACCTTCCCCTTCCAGAAGCACTACAACAAATGCCTTTTTTTTTTTGCTAAATTCATGAAGGATTTCCTCATTACAAGGAGTAAGTATATAAAAGTGGAAATTCTTAAACTTTAAGGAATTTGCAGTGTTATTATCTAGAAAACTCTTCCTCCAAAGTTTAAAGACCCCGAGAGTCTTACCATGTCTTGCACCATTGGAGAATAACACATGCAAAAAGTTCTCATTGACTTAGGAGCCATTATTAATCTGATGCCACTTTATGTACTAAAGAGCATTGATGGACTTGATGTCAAGCCAACAAGGATGATGGGTGAGCAGAATGAGCCTTTGTCAAATATTCTTTGAAGAATTGAAGAATTTTAAAAAAGCTTTCTACCAATCTCAAACCTTCTATTTATAGATTTTTCAGAACTGGATTGGGCCTCACTCGTTTGCCCAGCCAACACCACCTCCTCGTCCTTCTTCTCCTCCTCCTCTTTTTCTTATCCTCCTTCTTCTCTTCCATCTCTCCTAAATATAATATAAAACTTCAAGAGATTAGGCGGGAAATTTGTCGCTCAAAGTGCTAACGAATTTAATGATGGAAGTATCCGTTAATAGTTGTGATGATAAGTTAACAATAGAATAAAACCTCCAATTACTATAATTGATAGCAGATTTTACAAACTCATTCCTTTTCGATGGATGTCTCTGCTAGGAAATTTAAATGCCAAATCTACTAATAACATCTGTAATTAAATAAGAATTTACTGATGAATTATAGGTCGTCAGTAATATTATGTCGAAAATAAACAAAATTCGTGTAGTGTTCTTAATATTATGTTGAAAATAAACAAAATTCATCTATATCAACCCATGGTTCCTGTTATAAACATGTATAAATGATCGAAGATTTTCCGTTAGACTTAGACATGTTTTTAAGTTACACCTAAAATTGCTTTGTTTTTCCTTAAAGTTGATCCTTTGATGTCTCTTTGGTGTAAGATTTAACTCCTTAAATTCTTACCGGCCTTAAGGCTTTCAAGCTTAGATTCAATATATTTGAAACAAAGATATTTTGTAAATTACCCAATAAAAACATACTATAGTTAGTTTAGTTTGCTATTTTAAATTTTAATTTAAAAATGTTTATGTAGTTGTCAATGAGTTCTTCACTTTGTTTTAAAAAGTCACTATGTGGAATATGAAAGTTGCTACATCATTATGTGGAATATCATTACTTTTAATCATTGTGTCTAGGGGTGGGCATGGACTGGATATTTAATGATCCAATCCACATCCATTTTATATCCAAATAATTGGATTAGATTTTTGACCCAAATCCATTTTTTTAGCAAAAGTAGTTTGGATTTTTTTAGAATCCAGATCCAAATATTTGGATCAAGTTTAAATTCCAGAATCCATTTTTAATAAAAGAAATTTAAATTGAATTTCTTAAAACTTGTGTCATTAAGGCCCGAATGACTCGGATGAGATCGACGATCCGAACGGACCCGACAGCCCGGACGATCAAGACCGGCCCGATGACCCGAACAGGCTCGACAACCCGAACGGGCCGGACAATCCGAACGGGCCCGAAAACACAAACAGGCTCGACGACGCGAACGGGCCGGACGACCCGAATGGGACCAACGACCCAGACGGGCCAGACGACCCGAACGGACAGGTCCAAATAGTCGGGCCCAATCGGGTAGTCGGGCATGTTCGAATCGTGGGGCCGTCTGGGTCGTCAGGTACGTCAAGGTCGTCAGGTACGTCAAGGTCATCAGGCCTGTCTGAGTCGTCGGGCCCATCCGGGTCGTAGGGCCCGTCCGGGACGTCGAGCCCGTCTAGGTCGTAGGGCTCGTTCGTGTCATCTTGTCATCCGGGTCGTAAGGCCCGTGTAGGTCGTCAAGCTCATCCGGGTCGCCAGGCCCGTCAAGGTCGTCCAAGTTGTCATGTCCGTCCGGATCGTCGGGCCCATTCGGGTCGTTCGGCCCGTTCGTGTCGTCGTGCCCATCCGGGTCGTAAGGCCCATGTAGGTTGTTAGACCCATCCTGGTCGTCGGACCCGTCCGGGTCATCAGGCCGTCTAGGTCGTCGGGCCCGTACGGATCTTCGGGCCCGTTCGGGTCATCGGGCCATATGGGTCGTCAGGTCCATCCGGGTCGTCGGGCCTGTACGAGTCTTCGGGCCCGTTCGGGTCATCAGGCCGTTTGGGTCGTCAGGTCCATCCGGGTCGTCGTGCCCGTCCGGGTTGCCAGGTTGTCCGGCCCATCCGGGTCTTCGGGCCCGTTCAGGTTGTCAGGCCTGTTCAGGTTTTCGGGCCTGCCTGACTCGTTCGAGTCTTTGGGCTGCCTGACCTGTTTTCGTCATTGGTTCTGCCTGGTCCGTTCGGGTTTTCGGGTCCGCATGACTCATCAGGTCATTGGGCCTGATCGACTCGTTCGGTTTGTCGGGCCCGCCTATCTCGTTCATATCTTTAGGCCCGTCCAACCTCTTATGGTTGTCGGGCCTGTTCGATCCGTATAGGTCGTCGAGCAAGGCCCATCCAAGTCTGAATTTAGTATAGTTCCTCTCAACCTTTAGTATAACCCAACTAAAAATTTAAATTGAAAATTTGGATTGGATTTTTTGGATTATCCATATTTAAAAATCTTGATTTATAAAATGGATATCCAATCTATAAGATATATAAAATGTAAATTAGATTAAAATCCATATCCATTAAATGGATTTTAAATGGATTAGATTTTTAATAAAATGGATTATAAATGGAGTGGATTGGAGCAAAAGTGGATTGGATCAAGAAAATTAAATTTTTTGCCCACCCCTAATTGTGTCTCTCTGTCTGAAACTTCTGTTTTCATATAAGAGCAAACTTATATGTCATAACACAGACAAGAACAAAATACCCAAAAGCAAGTGTGTTTATATCTTGACACGATATTAATCATAAAAAGGGAAAAAATTAGAAAAAATAACAACGAGAAAGGAAATACTATAAAGAACTCAAGGCCAACCAATATGGTATATTAATGCGAAGAATGAGAAACATGGTACAATAAAAATTGAATTTCTTAACTATAAACTACTACTCAACATAAACAATGAAATAATGCAAAGAAATAGATTTTGAACAAGGACCGTAATCCATATCTCCAGGGATTCTTATTTGTTCCCAAAGAAAACCAATAACTTACCAGAAATCACACATTACTATTTTCTTAATGAATTTATTCAGACCATTTTCCTCTGGCTCCGGGCAAGGCCCCATTTCCAAGCCATTTGAGTCACCATATATCAAATAGACAATTGTGTTCTTGACCACCAATCCGTGATCAAAAGTCACAAAAATCTCCACCTTATCTCCGGATTCTAAATTTGATATTATGCCATGCCAATCTTCATCATTAAAGGAGATTACTGTACCATGCTTGTGTATATGCAACGTGCACTTTGTGTAATTAACAATTGAGACACTTGCAAGATATTCGGTTGCCACAATTCCATGGGTTGATAAATACACAACACACATAATAATTCCCTTCATGTGACAATCTTGAGGCACAATGAAAGAAACAGAATGCCCCTCACCCATACGGGCCAACCAATAAGGATGGTTGTCACTTGGAAGAGAAACTTTACAAGACCCACTGCTTGCCAATCCCTGTACCAACAGATCAAAGGCTTAGTCATGTATCTATATTTCCTATTCAAATTATTGTTGTTTAATTGGAGAGAATGATTTATGCTTCATTTATTTGCTCATTTTATACCGCTGGAAAGTAATGTATATAAAAAGTAGTATATCACAGTATCTTATATTTCTAGGCATAAATATTGGTAAATAATGATCAGATATTTAAACCCATATGTATAAGAAGCTAGCAATATTGCCAACAATAACAGGTTCAACTATCATAGGGATTTGAAAGGAGTTTCAATTAGTTTATATATACCTTGGAACCATAGGCAAGTGAAACAAATGAATGATGAATCAACCATACAAATTGTAATCGGGGAACTGCTGCAGGCAGGGAGTATAACAATTGAATTTTGGTACGCGTAATGAATATGTTTTCCCTTCCATGCAAAGTGCTAAGACCAACATCGGATGAATGGAGACTAAGAATAATTGTTATTAATGTATATATAGGTCTTTAAACATGAAGTAAGAGATCCAATGACAAAGAACTTTGTACATATTTTTTGTATACGGGTTGGACATCCCCAAATGCTCGAGTATATATAAAATTCTTATACTTTGCTGATTAGATATTTAACAACTAAAAAAACCCAAAGGACTGAATATATACAAAACAAAATTGAATATAAAGACATAAACAAAAAATATCTATAATAGGTCTCCATTTATAAGTTTTTCATTAGTACATGTCCAAAAAAGTTCATCAACATAAACAGAAAATATAACTAAATCACCTCCTATCATTATTTTCACATATAATTTAGCTTTACTTGGACTTTTAATAAATCTAAGTTTTTAAAGACAATGATGAATTATAACATACCAAGCCATTAGAGTCAGTTTAAGACCCTACAAGGCCTTTTCTTCTTTTTTTTTTTTCAACAAAGAATGGATATAATTTAGAAAGAGTACTTAAGGGGTGTTCTAACCCTTATACAAAACAATTTTGTACATATTGATGCTCTAGCTTGGCATCATAGAACCATCAAAACAAAAAGCTAGAACAATAGCATAACGGTGAACAAAAACTATGGAATAGACTTGTGGATCCAAACACAAAGATCTAGTAGATTCTGCATAAAAGAGTTGATCCACCTCCTTTGAATTGTTATTCTAAACCCTAAACCCTAAACCGTACGAGGCCTTATTTAGCTCGTGTATGAAATTTCATTTGTATACTATTTTCCATTGTGAAACCTTATTATTTGCATTCTTCAATCACTTTGATTCTTCACAAATCCATTATATTTATAGAAAATACTAGAAACCTTAATCATTAATAATATTTTAAAAAATTGTTATAATCATAAAAAGAATTATTGCACTATTTATTTTCATTAAAGGACAATACGCTTTGAGGTCTGCCAAGATCTGTATGACCTATACTGACCGGGAAGGCCTAACGATCCTGATGGTACGGATAAGTCCGACGATCAGGATGGACCCGACGACTTGGACGACAATGATGACTCAAACCACCCCGATGACTCGGACAGGCACGACGGGTCGGCTCGACTTGGTCTGACAACTTGGACGCATCTTAGACATGTCGACCCTGCGCTGATGACATAAACCTTAATAATATATTTTAAAAAAATAATATATTTTTTATGTTTAAGAAGAAAGCCTATGGGCTGGCTTTGACCCACAAGGATGTGGATTGTCGTCGGGTCGACCCGGTTTGTCTGGCTCATTGTGTCAGCCCAACACGATCAAGTTGTTGTACCAGACTAGCACGATAGAGTTAGGTCATCGTACCTGCTTGGCCTGTCAATGTCGTCGGGCCTGCTCGCTCCGTACGGGTTGTCGAGCACGACCTGTTCGAGTCGTCGGCTTAACTTAGCTTGTTTGGGTTGTCGAACCCGTCCGAGTTGTTGGGGTCGTCCGAGTCGTTGGGGTCATCCGAGTCGTCAAGCTCGTTTGGGTCGTCGAGCCCATCTAGGTTGTCAGGCCCGTTCGGGTCATCGGGCCCGCCCGTATAGGTTATCGGACATTACCCGTTCGAATTGTCGGGCCGACCCAACCTATTGTGGTCTTCGGGCCCATACATCCCATTTAGGTTGTAGGGCCTACCCAGCTTGTTGAGGTCGTAGGGCTCGACCGACTCCACTGGGTCATTGGGCCACAAAACCCGTTCTGGTTGCTTGGCCCATCCGGGTCATTGGGCCCGTCCGGGTCATTGGGCATGCCCAATCCGTACAAGTCGTATATGGATTTAGCCTACTCCATTTCAACATTTAGCCTACCCAACTAAAAATTTAAATTGAAAATTTGGATTAAATTTTTTGGATTATTCATATTTGAAAAATCTAGATTTAGAGAATGGATATACAATCCATAAAATATATAAAATGTAGATTATATTAAAATCTAGATCCAATAAAATAGATTTTAAATAGATTGAGTCGAAGCAAAAGTGGATCGGATGAAAAATTATGGATTTTTTTGCCTACCCCAATGAAACATCATAATTTGTTTTTCTACTACCTCCAAAAGCCCATTGGTGGTGAACTCCGTGCATATGTATATCTCACTCCATTAGTGTTTCTCTCAACTCATCCGTCAAAATAAAGACTCTTGATACAAATTTGTTTTTTTTTTTCTTGAACAGGAGACAATGATTTGTTTTATTAATTTACTTATTTCATCGAGCTGGAAAGTAATAAGATACGTAAATTGTATATTATAATATATATATATATATATATATATATATATATATATATATTTCTATGAGAAATATTGGTAAATCATGATTACAACATAAAAAATATTCAAACAACTGACAATTTAAAAACAAAACAACTCAATACAATCACAAACTAAATAAAAAGTATCAATATTACAATTATTCCCACTAGTGCAGCACCCCATTTTGGACCCGATTATTTTCGAGATTTTGCCTCGGTAAAAGAACCGAGGCATATTAAAGTGAGGCCAAAAGGCACTCCCTTTTGGCCTCGGTCATTACCTGAAGCCATAGATCTTTTTTCTGCCTCGGTTGCAGAGAGACCGAAGCCATAGAGATTCAATATTTTTTTAAAAGAAAAATAAAATTTGCAGCCTCCACGAAGCTTCCTCGCGCACCAACCATGGCAGTTCACGTTCCACCATTGCTGGCACCCACCGCTTCTCCATCCTCTCTGCAACACGCAGCCATCGCAACACCATACCCCATCGAACCACCATGAGCAAGTTGCCTGCACAACAGCTAAACCATCACCACCGCGCTTGTAGCAACAACAGCGTTCAAAACACCATTAACGCTCCACCATGGAAGCAACGAACCAGAACCATCACGCCGAAACAGTTGCAGCAATGAAACAGCAGCGGAAACGCGAACCTTTCAGATCTGCATTACGTCCAACCTTTCAGCCACGCAGTCGCGCATCATCTTGACGCTGCCATCACCATCGAGAGTTCATCTTCACGCTGCCACCACAACCATTGAAGACGAAGCATCACCACCTTTGCACATCAAACCAGATTCGTGACCACCATTGCAGCAGTGGAGACGTATCCTCCATTGCAGCAGCGAACCAGAATAGCGCCAACAGCAATCACGCGAGCACACACCAGAGACGCGAGTTCAGCCACCACAGTTTCGTTCTTCATCTCGCCGGCAACACCCATCGCGACCCAAGCAGTGACGAGAGAATTGGGGTTCGCTCGCTCAGAGAGAATTGGGGAAGAAGATGAATAGTGATCGAGATTCGCGATTTGGGGATTTTAACAGGCTCAATGGCCTCGGTCGAAGGGGACCCGAATCCAAAGGGGGCGACGCTGATGAAATTTATAAATTAGGGTTTTTGGATAGGGTTATAGGCTTCGCTTCTATTTCAACCGAGGCCTAAATCTGCCCAATATTGCCTCGGTCGAAAAGCAACTGAGGCCAAATGTGTTCTCGCTGGTTCCAATTTTAAAATTTTCATTTTTGAGCTGCTTAATAGGCTTCGGTTCTTAAGGAACCGAGGCTTAAAGCTGCTTACGGCACCAGTTGTTTGTAGAACCGAAACAATATAGGTTGCTGAAATTGCAAAATTGCCACCGCCTCCTTATAGGCTTCGGTTCTGCCATAACCGAGGCCTATAAGGCGAGGTAAATTATCAAATCTACACTAGTGTCCAGGCATAATTTTAACATAAACGATCTCCTACAACCATTATTTATCATTCCAATTTTAATCCAAGAGAAAAATGTAGTCATGGAATTAGTCACCTCAGTAATATTTGATAGTTACGTGAAAATCCCAAATATGAACAAGATGGATATTTAATGTTCCAAACATTCTTGTTTGTTCTAATCCTGATAATGTTGACAAACAAGTTTTTCTACGTAAAACAATGTGTTATATGACTTTGCTATGTGAAACTTTGAGTAATATATGTTCTATTTATAAACCCTTTAACTTGGTCTTTCTCAATCGCATACATTTAATACAACTACTATCAAAATACAATTAATTCATTTATCCAAGTACAACCAAATTACTATTAATGAACTTCTAGTCATAAAGGTAGCTATCCAACTACTACCAAAGTACAATTTAATGAACTCCTTAATTATTACTAAGAAGCACTCATTACATTTTCCCACTATCCTCATTTAAGTTTACCTATCAAAACTCCTTCATAAACTTAAATGGAGCTTTTATTATTTATCTCGTCTTGCCACAAGCACTAGCTCTTTTTCCATTTGTTGATTGGTCACTCTTTGATGATCGAAAAATACCTCAATTTCCCATGGCACACATAAATCATTACAATTGTCAACCTTGTTGCCACCACTGGTCACAATAACTTCAACTCTTTTTTGATTTGTTTTTTCTTCCTTATAGTGATTATCCTCACACTCGTTGCATATCTTTCTTACCACAAAGCCATGGTTTCAGTTTATGTTTCTGCTCACTTCATTCTCCTTCACCTCCTTTGATCTCTAGTTGTTGCTTCCTGAATTCAACTTACTAGGGACAACCCTACCGTGATGCTTGTAAGACCTGAGGAATTTAAATAATTATTTAATAAATGTGGGTAATTATTAGTCTTTATGATGTGGAAAAGTATTATCTCAATTGGTTGAGAGTAGATGATTGTGTTGAGAGGACTTGGGTTCGAGTCCTGTGTATGCGAAATTGTGTGTTAATTTAATTGCTTGTTATTTTAATAATATATTTTATCTTGGTGCGTGATATTAAATTATTAAAGGTGTAGGAGTTATCACAAAACATAAATTGCTTGTGCATTGATTTTGTAATTGAGTGGTTGTGTGTTCAAACCTTCCTAAGAACGAATTAAACTTTCTTTTTGCCAAAATATCTTTTGGCATGAATATGAAAGGGCAGAGAAACCCTAGCTACAAGAAGGGCAGCCTAGTGGATTGGGAAGGTAGCCAATAATGGTCTTTGAATGACCATTAACACCCAATTCAAAGCCATTTTCATTTTCTTGTCATTAACAAGCATTAAAGGTTAGTTAATGGTCTAATTAAGGTGGTTTTTGGAGAAGAAAGAGAGAAAACGTGAGAGAAGACATGAGAAACTGAATTGGGCGTGTGGAAAGGGAATTCCGAAGGTGAATTGAGTGAGAATCCAGAAGATAGAGTTCATTGGAGAGAGACAAAGGCTAGAATAGTGGTGGCATAAGAGAAGTTCTAATTCTTTCAAACAGAGCAAGAATTATTCAGGTTAGGGGAGTTCCTTTATGTGTATACCTACTATGTAATTCTTCTCGTATTGTAATGAATGAATATGATGCCTCTGCATAATCAAAATCCTTTTGTTTTCGCGTTTATTGAAAAATTCCCAAAAATCGCCTGACGATTTTGAATATGCCGCCAGGCGACGCATGAGTGACGAACCCAATTCTGGGTTATCGAGATGAACCACCTTGCGGAAAGGGTGAGCCCGCCAAGCGACGCAAGCTTGGAATATTTTTTGTATTTCTTTGGATTCTATGATTGGTTGGTTTCTCAAGAATCGTTTATGTGCTCGATGTGAATTCATGAAAAGTGTGAAATTCACGAATATTTATGTGTGCATATGAATCTTAGGGGATCGAATGGGAAACATTCATTTGCGGTAACCTTGTTAGGGTTTGAGGAGATGGTTTATTAATTCGATTTCTTGAGTCTAATTAGGATGAAATTACGATTGTATAATTTTAGTGGAAGTGAATGGGAAAAGAAGAGATAAAAATTGGTATGAGTTCATGTAAGAAATTGATTGAAATGCGAATTGGGGATTGGGGATTTTGGATTGTTTTGTTGGCGCGAAAGAAATATGGGCTTGCCCACTATACTTTGTGCCGCCTGGCGGCGAGAATGTGCTGTCAGGCGATAGGTGAGACAGTAGTGCCAATTGTCTTTTTCAATTAATGGTGCACGTTTTTGGTTCTGTGAGGGAAATTGAACATACTACAAATAATAATAATGCTAAGATGAATCAGAGAGTATGAAAGGAGGGTGAAAATAGGTTTGAAAGATGAAAGCATGGGTTAGATGTAATATTTTAATTGGGTGTTGGGAACCACTGTTTTGGTAAACGAATTTGTTGTGTATGTTTGAAGTATTTTAGAATGTTACCACATAAGTATTTTGATTGGGATTGGCTGCTGGAATTAAATTCATGTAGGAAGTGGTTGATGGTAAATTTTTAAAGTGTTAGCATGAGTATAAGTGGCTATGCAATTGTGATCTTATAGTAAGTAAAGGTACAATATCATAGTTGGAACTTTGAGTTAAGTTGCAAAATAAAGACATGTAAATAGTTGGTATGATACACATCGGTGAGCTGTTAAGTACATCAACCAGGCTGAGATGCTAAACCAATGACTAACACATTACTGGTACAATGTTTGGCAACATGGGGAAGGCCGCCAGGCGATAGGAAGGTCAGAGGGGTACCTGGACTGAGGGGTGTCTAGCGACGAGGTTTTCCCGCCAGGCGGGTCTGCGCAAGATTTTTGCCTGGCAACGCTTAGGCTGCGCCAAGTGATAGCGTTGCAGGTAGTGGGTTTTTCTTGTATGTGTTTGTGTGCTATGATGCGAGGCTTGGATAAGGAGATGTGCCATGAGCGGGTAGGTTCATGGATGGTGGTGAACACGTGATGATATGAGTGGGGAGGTTCATATCCTGATACTCTCGTGTGAGGATACAAGCGGGAAGTTTCATAGTTGATGGATCACGTGTGTTGGACTATGGGCGGGGAGGTCCGTAGAGTTGGACTACGAGCGGAAAGGTTCGTAGAGGCAAAACTACGAGCGAAAAGGTTCGTAGAGGCAGGACCACTAGCGGGCAGGTTCGTGGGAACATCATGTATCCTAAGTCCATAGTTGAAAAAACTTGGGGTATTAAGGTCTTGGCCAAGAACTAAGTAGAATAAAATAGTTGTGTCTATATTTATGTTAATAACTTATATGTTAAATGTTATGAGCTCACCCTTTTGTTTGTGTTTGGCAATGATCGTGTGTCTTATCACACATGAGCAGATGATATTTCAGGTGATGTTGTTGATGGATAGCGACAGAGAGAGGGCTAGCTTAGGACTTTGGACCAGAGATTTTAAATTATGTTTTGTTTTAAATTGCTAGTTTATTGGAACTTTTAATACCTTTATGAATTGGTTTCTTTAATTTTAAGCATGTCGGATAATTTTCAATTTTCCCGTGTTTAGGAATAATAAATTATGATGTTTGAATTTCAATTATCTTTTTAATTATTTTATTTAAGTTATTTCCAGTAGGGACGTTACAATGCTAGTTCTCCTTACTAACATGGCAAGTTCTTGTTTCAGATTGTTTTGTGTCAACTCCCTCCGTATCTAATTGTCCACACTGAGACTTTTTACTTGTTCTTGAAGAACCCAATTGAGCTTCCCAAGCACCTAATCTCCTCATATTTTTCTTTGAGTTTCTTCTCCATGGCCTCTTGTATCATCTTCATCAACATTATTGATTGCCTCACTCGTTTCACATCGAGCTTCATCCACACTCTCTCCATGTGTTGAGCGATGAGACGTTCGATCTTCAATATTGTATCATGCTTTAGCTTGAACACGTTTGTCTATGGGTTTGCCACCCTTGACGTTACAACCTCAACAACCTTTGGTGCCTCACGCGACTGCATAATCTCTCGCTGTAACTCCTCAATTTTCTTTCTGCACGCTATCACTTTGCAAACTGTCAAGCTCCTCTTTCAACTAGTTGATCTTTTCCTTTGCAAAACAATGATCTTTATCGTTGATACCTTATTGTATTCATCATTTGAGATTTCAAGTTCGGTATGAGAAGTCCCTGAACTTAGACTGATTTTAGACCTTTCCATCATCAACAACACACCTTCATCTTCAACATCTTTTGTGAGAAGGTTGGACAATTGTTTGTTCTTAATGTCTACTGGTTCTTGGTGGTCGTTATCAACTACATCCCATACTTCTCAGGAACCAAGGAGGGCCTTCATCGATAGACTCCAATTGTTATAACTAACACCTTTTATTAAATTAGGTAGGGGCATATTGTTTGCTAGGTTGGAAATCTCGCTCAAATTCTCTACCTCTCACTTTCTTAACTCCAATTGTTATAACTGAAACCTTTTATTAAATTAGGTAGGGGCATATTGTTTGCTAGGTTGGCAATCTCGCTCAAATTCTCTACCTCTCACTTTCTTAAGCACTAAGACACTCAGGCTCTCAAGCTATGATACCAATTTGTTGATAAACAAGTCTTTCTGGATAAACACTCTCTATATTAAGACTTGTTGTGTGAAACTTTGAGTAGTACATACACTATTTATAGGCCCTTTAACTTGGCCCTTCAACCACATACATTTAATACAACTACTACAAAAATACAATTAATATAGATACCCAACTACTACCAAAAATACAATTAATGTAGATACCCAACTACTACCAAAATACTATTAATGAACTTCTAGTCTTATAAGGCAGCTACCCAACTATTATCGAAGTACAATTTAACGAACTCCATAATTATTACTAAGAAGCACTCCTATCTTTTGTATTTTCCCGACTATCCTCGTTTAAGTTTACCTAATAGATAAGCCATGGAAAACAAAATAGGCTTTGTGATCAAATTACAATGTAATATACACAAATCAAACTTAACAAAATTGTTCTTAGTTTAGTTGTGTTCTATTTAAGTATTATAAGTATTTCAACTATATTTTTATGATCAATGTGAATCTAACAAAATACGATTCAATTGCAGAATGATCACTTGGCTTGTTGATCATTAAAGTTGGGTATTTTTGAATTAAGCATTGCTACTATAGAACAACGTGTTCAAAAGGGTAAGTTTTGTAGTTTCCTTTAGATATTGTATTAGGATCATTTCATGTCGTCTTAACTAATATATAAATGGTGAAGGTCTATGCATAAAGGTAAGAGCTAGAGAACAAACCTCAGAAATTCTATCATTGAGAGTGTTGAGGAATTTAATGTAACTTCCAACTCCAATCAACGAAAACCTCAAGTGATGATTCGAAATTCTTGATTCTGTAAAGTTTACTGGGTATTCGACAAGAATTGTTTTCACTTTCTTAGATAGTTGAAACTCCGTCTTACATTGAACCAAAATACTTCGAAGACTTGCAAGGCTCCTATGCAATAGCGCAAGGACACGCCAATCATTATTCTCCATATCCATGCAAAACGGAGTATTCAAATATTGGTCATTCATTGTTGGTGACATCCAAGATCGAATGATTGATGGAAAAGTATTACGTAACAATCCTTTAAATCCACGTAGGGACATATATGCAATACTTTTTACAATTGAACAGGGCACTTGTTTCACAACTGTATTTTCAGAAACTATAGCTATCAAGGATTCCATCCGCACTATGTCTTCTTCCAATATGTCAATCTTGAAACAACCTGAGAGAATGAAAGTTCTTAAAGATTTTAGCTTATATACCTTTCTGGGGAGACTGCTTAGACTTGTGCAATCCTTCAAATTTATCAGTAGTAGATTGCGGAGATCTCCGATGGATTGGTGTACCTTGCACAAACTTGGGCAATCTTTTAGAATGAGCTGTTCAAGATTTGGTAGTCCTGAAAAGTCAGGTGTTTCTCTCAAGTACTTGGAGTGACTAAGATTAAGGAATTTTAACCCCTCTAGAACCTACAAACATAGTTTTTAGACAAAATTTTAGAAGAGGCACTAATTATAACTTGTAATATGAACCAAGTATTTTAGTTAAGCTATGAGTTTTAAATGAAAACAACATGCAATAAATACCTGGGGTTGCTGCCAGACGAGTTGAAGGTAACTATGTTTTAAATCAATTGCAATTACATTTTCCATATGAAAGTTGTTTGGCATGTATTTTGAAGGAAACCCTTTCCAACAAATCCATCTCAGTTGTTTAGAAAGGTACCCATAATCTCCAGTAAGTTGTACATGATCCAGTTGTAGAAGTCTTAGTCTCTTCATTTCCTTGAAAGCATGAGCTTCAAAGCAATCTTTGCTGGTTGAATGCTGTTTCAGGGACAATCCCTGAGTAGCTTTTGTTCCCTGTGATGAAAATAGGAAAGAGAAACAATTTAGAAAACCCTAAATATATGTTGATCATTAATACTTAACGCTGAGTCTAGCAAGTTAACAACTTATGCATGGCACTAAAAATGGAAATACTTTTAAAAGAATAGTTTCAAAATCTTACAGTATTCCTTTTCAGTACATCTTTTATATCATCTTCAAACAATAGTCGACTCCTTTTCCCTGGTTCCTTTGGGCATCTTTGACGAATAATTTCTCTTCCCATGTCTCTTAACAAAGGATGCATTTCAAGTTTGTTGTTTCTTTCAACTTTTATGAGGCCACGTTCTATCAGAACTGTTATTCCCATATCAGCATACAGTCCACAGCCATTTAGTATTTCTGTAACATAGCCTCTATCTTTACCAATAAAGAAACAACATATATCAAGAAATATATCCTTTTCCATGTGATTTAAACCATCAAAACTTATTTCCAATTTCTCTTGAATTTGATTAAAGGGATTTACATTTAGTTTTGATGATACACTTTCCCACTCTTCCTTTGTCCTATCACATAAGTAGGAACCAAGGAACTGAAGAGCTAAGGGTAGTCCTGCACAATAAGCAACTATGTTTCTTGCAAGTTCATTCAATTCTTTTCTTGGTTTTGCTTCTCCAAAGGCATGCCAACTTAAAAGCTCAAGGGAATCATTTTCGTTCATAACATCCATTTTATACACGTGATTAACTTTTAGTCGGTTCAGCACGGTAACATCTCTAGTTGTGATGATTATCACAGTTCCTTGACCGAACCATTCTCGATTCCCGCATAGGTTTTCTAATTGGCCAAACTCATTCACACCATCAAGCACAATGAGCAACTTTTTTCGTGAAAGTTTAGTCTCGATCATAGTTCTTCCCACCCTATCGCTTTCCACCTCAAACTTGGATTTTAAGACATCATATAGAAGATTTTCTTGCAAATGAACATGCATTCTGTTTACTCTATTCTGAAATTGTCCAATATTTTCAATAAAACTCTTACCGATGAATGGATGATAAATTCGATTATAGATTGCTTTGGCTATGGTAGTTTTACCCGATCCTCCAATTCCCCATATCCCTATCATACAGACTTTAGTGGATTGTTCTTCAATAATTCCAATCACCTTTTCCACGTGGGACTCTAATCCGACAGGAAATCGGGTAATAGACAAGTCTGTATAGTCCAGCAATGTCTGAACGCGTCTAACAATTTCATCCACTAATTCAGCATCGTGCCTTCAATATGAATGGTAATGTATTACGAAAATTTAACCACGAAAAAACTACGAAGAATTCATTTTGTTTACCTGAAATCTCTAAAATCCCAACCAGTGATACCTGCAGCTTTGGTTAGTGCTCTGCTCCACCTGGACATTGCATGCTCCAGTTGTTCTCCTGAATAGCTTCCTGGTGTAGCTTTTTCCAACACCTTTACAACCTTCTGATGGCTTTCATGCAATCGGACAATATCGTAAATTACTGGCAGAACTATTTGTCCAAAAGTTTGGCGGCATTCAATGATTTTTTCAAGCTCAAGACGCCAACAGCTAGATTCAGTGTATGTTTTCGAGAAAACAATTATTGTAATCTTAGAACTTTCTATTGCTCGCATGTGTTCTTCCAGCTTCATTCCCTCTTGCGGATTCTCCTTGCTAATCAAAGTTTTGACTTGAGAAAGTGAAAAGGCAGAATGGAGATGAGAAACGAACTTTCTACAGATATCTTCTCCCCCAAAGTTAATGAACACATCGTATATGAACTGGGGTTCTGATTTTAAGAAGGATGAAGATGACGACGAAGAAGAAGAAGCAAACTCCATCAAAGGAATTGAAGTCAACTCTTCAAAAGCAAAGCAATAACGATAAGAGATGTTAAAATGACAGTTGTTTATAAAAAGGGTTCCGTTGGTTAATTATGCCACGTTGACCTTAGATTGTGAATGCTGTAAGCTATTAAGACATACGACCTTACATAATTTGTGTAACCCACAAGGGTTGCTCCCTGGTCAACCTGTTTGAAAAAAGAAAAAGAAAACAAATTACAGTTGTTTATGGAATTATCGTCGCATCTAAGAATCTGATGATAAGAAGTTTCTGGATAAAAAAACCTGCAAAATTTAAAAGTACTTCACGAATTCAAAGTTGTCATAAAACGAAGAATGCCAATAAAAAGGGTTGAATAGTGGGTGAAGAGATAGACTTTATATACTGTATAAGCAATTCCTACTGGCAAAAGAAAGTGTTCTAGAAAGATCCCAATGACTGTATATTAAATTCCATGTATGTGTTATATTTTCTCTCCTGAAACAACCTCATGTGCATTCTTCATTTTTCCCTGCGACATTCATGTTGAGTGTTTAGAAAGACACTTTTAAAGAAAAAACAATAGATATTGTGTGGAATTCATAGTTTTTCATTCTATCACAAAAAAGGATGACTACCACTGAAAATTGGTTTAATTCATTAAAGTGCTTAGCTCAAGCAAAAATGTATTTCCAGAAGACATATTCGATTTTTAATTGAAGGTTTTATCTCAGGTTTGTTAGGTAACTTTTCATATAATTTTGTTTACGCTTCCTGTGATGCAGTGACAAGGAGTTTAGGATTTTTTTAATTACGTGAAGCTGCCTCTCTTAGATAAAAATTGGTACCTCAAAATCCATCTTTAAGCATGGTTACAATTCATGAATATTTGATAAAGATACTGAAATCTAATGCAAAACAAAAAAATGTATAAATCAAGCGGCATAACACAACTCATTATTAAGAAATAGAGGAGCAGTTTGAGGAACATGTAACATGCGGTGATGAGCTGGAAAAAGAGGGAGAATTACATAGACCCTCGGGACACATGGAGGAGGATCCTTAGTGGGTGGAGAGAGCAAAAGTTTGCGGAAAAAGAAAAGAAATTAATTTGAGGATTTGTTTTTTTATTATTTGTCAACCCCAGTGATGTTTTGATTCTATAAATTTATTAGGAGCTTTTTTTTCCCATGTTATAAGAAACGGAAGCAGAGGGTTTCGGATTTAGTGATTTGGTGTGGATAGTGTGAAGTTTTATTGAGGGCAGTGGATAACCTATAGTATGGATACAACAGAGTAGTAGATTGTACCAGAATTTGGAAATTTTAGTTTTAAATTGTTTTAATATAAATTTTCGAAAGCTAAAGATATCATATAATAATAAAATTAATGTAATTTTATTAGGAATTGGATGTACTATTTTGTTGTATTTTATTTACTTGAAAATACTTTAGGGATACAAACGTTATTTAGTATGATTATGATGATATGCGTTTGTTTGGAAACATGAATGTATGTTTGTGTGTGGTGTAGCGAATCGACGAAAGATAGCTAGGGTAATTTTGCATAGTTGTATTATACGTCAATTTCGTTGAGGTACTCGAGAAGTTCGTCCAGGCTCTTGAGAAGAGTAATAATAAAAAGTTTTATATTTTGCTAGAGTAATGAAAATTTGTATATTTAGTCGGAGCTTGTTAGAAGATTAATGGGAAGTTGAGGGTTTATTAGTAAGTTGTGAGTCACTGTGACTATGTAAGATTTGAGTGAGTAATTATATTATGATTGATGTGTATTCTAGTTATGATATTTTGACGTTGTATGTTTGCTCACTCTTATTTTGTTTGTGTATGATTGTGATGATTGTATTTTTATACAAGAGCATATGATTAAGCATACGTAGATGGATGCACAACGATTAGGAGACGTGTTGATGTTTTAGTGAAATTTTTTTTAAAATAATGTATTAGGGATATTTGAATTCAATGCATCACAAGAATACACTATTTTAGATTCCAAATCATGGCGTTGGACTTGTGTGCATCACAAATTATGTTGGACAAAACGATGAAAACCGACACAAAATCGACGTTAAAAAAAATTTAAATAGCAAAAAAAATCGACTATTTCTGAAAATGTAAAAAATTATAAATTGAAGCTTCACGTCGGCTTAACGCAAACACATCAAATAACTATCGTAATATAGTCGACCCTTAACAATTTGTTTGCATCGGCCGGCCACATATACACTGCACAAGTAAAAAATATATAAATTTTATGTTAAAGTACAGGGGAAAACATCACATTTCACTTTTCCCCCTTAACCTTTTCGCTCTCTTCAGTTTTTCACCCTCGCTTGAGTGAGATGTAGTTTTCCCTCATGCATGGTATTTCTTCCACAATGGGTGAAACTCAACGAGGCGAAACTCCAACCAGCTTCTTCAATGAAGCAACCTGCTGCTACGACACTTGGTTCTACAGCGTCACAAGCTACTCCTGCAAGACGACTACAGTGACGAGCGTAGATGTTTTAGCGAGAGAGGGCGCGTCGACGAGCTCCTTCACCCGGTAACTTCTCGTCAGCAACGTAATGCAAAATCTCTCTTCTTAGTGATGAATAATTTTTCCAGAGGTGCGGTTTAGGGTTTTTGTTCGCATCCAAGTCGATGATCGTACTTTGTTGATTGAACTTTACTACATTGTTGATTGAGTTCAAGTTGACTGAGTAGTTTTTTGGTTGTGGGTCGAAATTAGGTTTGCAGAATAAGCGTTTTGGGTGGATGGGCTTTGAGCTAAAATCTTGAATCCGAGGTGCGTGAGTTACTGCAATTTGAATATGCATTGAATTGTAAATTATTTGATGTTTTGATATTATGATTGAGTATAAGTATTAACTTTTGGGTATTTTCTTAGATGCATAACTGGAAATGATTGAGAGTTGAGTGGCTTATAAAATTGTGTGAAAATATAGATGAGGAAAATTGTTTCTAATGAGGGGAAGAAAGTTTCAGATGTTTGAAACTGAGTTTTGGGATGTTCACTTGTTTAAATTGAAGAGTTTATTTGTCCACTTTGAAGCATGATGGCCATACAAATGTAAAAGCTGGTTGATTTATCCTTGTTCCTTTCGGCCTCGATTAATATTAATTTTTGAAACCAACAGAGCAAATTATTTTCTATATTTAGTATATTAGAGTGCAATGAGCGAAAAGATAAAGTGCATTTTACTTGCTCTATTGTTCACTTTAATCTAATTCTAGACGAGCCTCTTTAAGCTTACTTGTCTCCAACCTTTGGAACCATCTATGAAATCAAAGTCGATGACAATGATGTCAAAGTCATAGCCTTACAAAGGGACAAGGAATTGCTTAGCAATTTGGAGAAATTGTTTAACATGTTAAGGAAGCAGTTCATTCAGGTGGGAGGAAAGGTTGAGTTTAGTGAAACCATTTTGGCATATTTGGTGATTGGCAAGTCAACCTGTCATTTAGGTTGTTCGAGTTCACTAAGCGTTTGAGTTGATAAAGTGTCTGCATAGAGTTCCAAACAATCTTCCCAAGCCAACTTGTATCGCTTATCCTTGAAATTATTGATGTCCATGTTTCAACGTAATTTCTGCACACAAAGGGGTAGGGTGTTTCATTGCATGGAAATGGTTTTCCATGCACAAGCAAGAGAGAATAAAGAAGATAATATCTAATGAAATAGTTGAAAAAGAGGTTTTCCATATGGAAAATGCAATGATCGAAATGGCTTTTGAATTGGTGAGCTTTCTAGGAAACAGAGGAATTTCTTTGAATGTTTGTGAGTTAAAAGTGTAAGGAAAAGGTGTTAAGCCACTAGTTTATGAACTAAGCGTGTGATGCAATTTTTCTGCCACGTAAATTCACTTTCATAAAGTCGAAGTGACAGACGCAATATAACAATAAGATGCACTGTTATGCCTTTTCTATTTCAATGTATGAGTTTAGTCGTCTAACTACAATAGGCATTTAGTTTTTTATATGGACGCAAGTGATGTTGCATATTTTGGGATTATATTTGGGCATGCAAGGAGAAGTTTGCCTCTGCTCTGATTTTTGGTATTTTGATGGAAATGTGATGTTCATGCCATTGTGAAGTGATATACATGTTGATAAAAGTGATTGGTTGTGCTTAATTGGTTGGAGAATACGGTGTTTCCTGTCCATTTTGTTTGAGTATCTTAAAATAATGATGAGTGTTAAAATTTCAAAAGAAGTGGTTGCTTTATGTTTATAAATGGGTCATCAGAACGCCACAAATTTTTGCCATGACTTTTTGAAATTTTGATGACTATTATGTTGGAAATTTTTCATATCCAGAGCTCATTCTTGGCATTTCGTGTGAGGATGTCTTCATTTGGATTGATCACTAGTTTTTCGGAATAAGTTTTTGCTGAGAATTTCTTTTTGTGTTGTGAAGATCAGAATTTAGACCATATCACATGAAATAAATCTTGATCTTGTGAAGCTTGTCTTCAAAGGAGGCTACAAGGGCCTTTCAGAAGACAGTTCAACTCCCTCTTTTAAATGCATTTAGGTCATCTCAAGTGAAAGAAATCTTGAATTTTTTCTTTGTTGTCCCTACTAACCCAATCATATACCATTAAGTTATTGTGTTTCAATTTGTAATGCCTTTATCATTTCATTGATTTATTTGTTATTTGTTGGTTATCATTTCACTTAGCAAATGTTCAATGTCCATGAGATACCCATTTCTAGGTTTATGAAGATGAATCTTATGAAGGTGGATTGTGGCTTGGAGGTGGCTTGGTGGTGGCTGCTACTAGGTTCTATAGGCTAAGTAGGAAAACTTAGAGTGAAAGGCCATTGTGACTATAATGACGATATCAAGACTTGTTTTATTTGGATCTTAGACTCGTGGATTTTATTTGAATAATTCTAAATGAATAAAATGATATCCTGAATTGTGGATTGGATTGCTTGAAATGTGTCTGGATATAGTTGTATTAGATGTGTAGGTTCTACTATTGTGCAGGATCTGGGATGTGCTGGAAACAAATTTTTCATTTCAAATTTAGCACGTATTTGCATTGGTGAAGTCCACGCAAGGCAACGCTAGTGAAAATTGTTTGCGTCGACTAAACCCGCCTATGGTTGACGCCAACGTACGTGGGTTTGACCCATGCATATGAATTTTAATTGTATTTTTTATATGTTTTCGTCAGTTAAGCCGATGATAAGTAAGCAGCAAATGTGCGTCTCTATTTAGACGACGCAAATGAGCTTTGAATCCAGGGAATAGGCATGGTCCATGTGGCCATCGCTGGACCGACGCGATCATCTTCTGATTGTCGATTTTGTGTTTGTGGCATCCATTTTTGGCCAGCGAAAAAAGCCTACATTCTTATAGTGATGTATAGTTACTTTATTTGATGTATTTGATGGATTACATTTTGGATTTTGAGTTTGATTTTGAGATTAAATAAATGATTTTGAAATTTATGAATTTTACTAAGTATCTTAATAGCATCCGAGTCAGAGTGTTACGCGATTCCAAGAATGCAAGGTTTACAAAATTTCATAGCAATACCATTGAGAAAGACTCCATGTCAAGCTAATATAGATTGTTATATAGTTAAATGTTTGCTCCAAATTTAACGAACTTTCACATCTCAAATTCTTCCATGTAACAAGCTGTCCTAAGTTGGAATCTTACCCTCTAGGCGGGTTGCCCATACCCAATCTGCATAAATTTTATGTTGACACATGTGAGAATCTCAAGTGTCTGCCAAAACAAATTAACACCCTCATTGGACTTCAAGAATTGAGTGTTTATGAGAGCTTTCATGTCTGCAAACATTTCTCTTGTAGATGTTGTTGAAACCAAAATCGCAACGAGATGACATTCTAAAAAAAACAAATAAAAAAAGAGGTTTTTGGAGTTATCGTCATAGTTATTATAAGAAACTATGGAAAATCAAAAAAGAGTAAGGTCTACGAAAACAGATTTTGGGTACGGAAGTTGGTTGCGCGTAGGGGAGGTGTTAGCATCCTACAACGTCCGTTCTAAGACGGTACCTTTAATTAAATATAAATATGGATGTGGTTTTCTTTAAAAGTTTATTTTATAAAAAAAACAACTAAATAATAATAAATAAAGAAGACAAAGAAAATTCAAAAGAAACAAAAAAAGATTTTTGTTTTTTGGGCCCGACAAGGATTAATTCTTACTCTTACGTATCTTCGTTCATAATGGAGAATCAAGGTCAGGTAGTTCTTTATGATTATTTTGAGAATGTGTTGATTTGATTGTTTTTGTATGTGAAAGTCTTCTTATGATTTTGGTATTTTGAAATATCGGAAACGAATGTCATGTGGCACGAGTGGCTGGATAGACACTAAAGATAAACAAAAATAAGAAAAGAAATTTATTTTTATTCATTATAGTTCTTTTTTTTATATATAAATTTTTTAGAAAAAGAAAAATTTTAAAATAAGTGTCACGCGGTGCGGACGATCGAATAAACACTTAGAGTAAAAAAAAACTCTTATTTCTTAAATTGTATATTTTCTATTTTTTTATATGTTTTAGCACGTAAATGTGATTATTTTTAATCATCATTTTATTTTATGTAGATTCAGGAAAAAAAAACTACGTATAAAAAAAGAAAACAAATACCTTTTCAAATGGATCTAGAAACTATACACGCATACTAAAAAGTATGCAAACATAATTTATTTATTATCATAATAACATACGTGGAAAACATTAATCCCCAATTAGCTTTGCATTTTTAATATGGAAAATCCATAAGAAAGAAAACGAAAAGTTCCCTCAAATATAAATCAAATGCATGCAAAAAGTGAATTAATCTTGGCATGGCATTATACCATAATTTTATTATGTCATGCGAGAAGGAAAAAAAAAAGAATGGCCCACATGGAAATATCATAACTGCGTAGCTTGGACCACTAATCAAAGCATGATTGCAATAAAGCATTAATCCAGATAATTAATTAAAACACTCATACCCAACAGTAGGACCCACCCACTCATGGCTTTATTCAAAAATCAACTTACGTTCTAAGCCCAAAAAAACATGCACTGGAAGTGAAGCAAAGAAGGCAACCATCAATGTAACCAAAACATCTTCATTTTCTACACATATCTCAACACCGACAACCATAGCCTCAAACAAACAAATAATCAGGCATTGAATGGCGTTAACAATTAAACAACAACAACAACACAAAATATAGCATCACTGATATGGCGTTAACAATAAAAAGGGATAAGGCACAAAAACCTGACTTATGCACTTCGTAACCACTCACAAGCAAAAGAAGATCCACACAAACGATGCACTGTGGTTCCAACTCCTAAATTTGATTTTGAAACACATGAACCAACTTTATTGGAGCTGTCGTAAAAAGTGAAGGTCTTGGCCGAGAGAGAGAGAGAGTCCAGATAATGGATGTGTTTAGGGTTATAAAAGAGGGAATGCCCAAAATCTTTTTTTTTTCTCTCCTTTTGATATGTTTATATATAGTCTTATAAACCTAGCGTAATCTTACAAAAAAAACTCACATTTGAATATTACCAAGAAATTTAAAAGGCAATAATTGGTCTAAATATTATGGGAAGCAAATCATACAGAAAAAAAACAGAGTATAAAATCAAAGGTGATCACGAAAATTAATTGTAATTAGAAGAAGATATTCTTGAGAAACATATTATTACTTTTTTTATCTGGAAAAAAAGGTATCATAAAATCAAAGCACGAAATCAAAATAAATGATTCTAAATATTAGAACAAATTTTGTTTCTAATTATTAGATTAACTTCTTGATTTGGAGTAGAAACGACAAAGCATAGAGTAGGGGTGAGAAAATAAAATTTTGGACTGTTGTTAGTTGCAAGAACAAACGGTGTGAGTGTATAGAGTATTTGTGGCTAAAATAGAAACAAAGCCTCAAAAGAAAAAACATAAAAGATTAAAACAGTCTCTTTTTTCTTCTTTTTATTTATTATTATTATTATTATTATTCTATTATTATTATTTAGACAAAGAAAAAATTTATTTATTTATTTTTTGAAAAAATAAATTATTATTATTTATTTAGCCGGACGAAATTGGATGTTGATAAATGCCTTGATGGAAAAGCAAATAATGCTTCCAAGTTCTCTTGTGTCTTTGTGCATCAAAGACATTTCTTTCTTAAATGGTGATGGACAACATCTCATCTCTATTGAAAATATGCAAATTGAAAACTGTTTGAACCTTAGGTTGTTACCACCAAAAGAGTTGCTCCCTCTTTCTCTTTTTGTAGTTAGCATCAATGAATGTCCACTATTTCATTTTTTTTACAACATACCAATTACAACAGAAAAAATATTAGGCCAACTCCATTCGTTTTGTATGAAAGAATGGAATTGGCCTAATATTTTTGCATGTGTAAAAATAAATAAATAAGTAATGATTTGAATAAGCGCAAAGATTTTATCCGAATTTATAACTTATCTTACTCATGTCAACTTATGTTTTGTTCATTTTAATTAATTTTTATTGTTGAACTTTTAGGCCTTGATGCTCAAACGGCCCTTCTTATTCTTATTAATATGTTGTTCTAGGTTTATACATTTATTATTTAGCATTAGACATCAATATCCTCCTTAATTATCATATATTCATTCATTCTAATTGTGCATGCTTAAAGATGATGGATTTAAAATGGCTTTTGGAGTACCATTTTGTCATAAAAGAGAGATAACTTTTTCCGTAATTAAAAAAAGATAAACTTTTTCACTCCATCACAAGAAACATAAACAAAAAATAAATGATAAATAACCTAAAAAACCTAAGACAAACCTTATTGGGTATTGGGCTCCCTTCCTATGTGGAGAAAAGACCTAAAACTTGAGAAGTTCATGTCTCACTTAACCTAGTAGAGAGGGAGCTACAAAATAAAAAGCGAGACACAACAACAAAATCCACTGAAAATCCTAACACATTGAGAGAAAGGTAGATGGAAAGATCTGTTCACGTTTTTCATAGAGTTGCCACCGTAAAATCGGCACTACAGATTCATTAACTGTTGGATCGTGTTGACAATTTTACAATAGGTTCAAAACACATTTTCTTCATGCTAACAGGTTGGATCGTCGATACGAGGTCTAAGTTGTTAGAAATTAATTTCGCACTACAATAGTGATTTTATAGGTTTTTTTCTCTTTGTTCTTCTCTATTTGAAAGCTTTGTTGCTTTGCTATTTGGTTGGGTGTTGACACTAATTTGGGCATTTGATTGAGACTCATTTGTACTCTTGTTGATTATAGTGAAGCTATTTCTTTGGTCTGGACGACCGGTAGTTTTTACCTTTTGTTTGAATAGGTTTTCCACGTTAAAAATCTTAGTGTCTTTATTTGTGATTGTGGTGATTTATTATTGTTGTTCTTTGATAGTTGTTCATCATAGATTCTTGCAAGTTAGGAGAAATCATATTGGCTGCATTATCTAGTAAATTGGTTGTGTTGTTATTTTCCCTATCAGAGTGGCATTAGTTGAAGTGCATAAACCCATAGCTTCCTAGAACAATCATCAATAAAGATAACAAGGTAAAGTGACCAACTAAATGACTTTACCTTCAATGGGCCACAAACATCATAATGCACCAATTGTAACATCTTTGACTTCCTTGAGGTCAAATGCTTCTTGAAGGATACTCTGGTTTGTTTACCATCCATAATATGAGAACATCTCTCCAATTCTGCACTTTTTATCCCTTGAAGAACATTTATTTTAGCTAAACAATTCAACTATTTATTACTTATATGACTAAGCCTCTAGTACCACAAAGATGACTCCATATCCATGGCATTCACAATGTCTTTAGCAACCAAAGCTTTTGTCCAATATAGTTTGGATGATTTTTCTCCACTAGCCACAACCAAGTTACCTTTGGCGAGTTTCCACTTTCTAGAACCAAAGTGACTATATATCAAAAGATAAAAGATTTCAACAACATAAAATATAAGGTGAAAGTTCAATCAATGCCTATTTAAAGAGACCCAAGGGAGCAGAAGGGGGACACTTAGCAACTCTCTAGTTTTGGCAGCTACCGTCCACCAGATCTCTCATTTTTCCATCCTTTTTATTTTTATCTTTTTCTTTCATTCATCATTTATCATGTATTCCATCTAATCCATGGAGGGCAAAGCTTTTAAAGTTAGTTCTACCATAATTTCATTATAGATTCTGAGATTAAATTAAAATAATTTTTTTGTTCTTTTGATTATTGTTGTGGATTTTATTCATCTATGTCCTTTACTTCTTAATCGAATAGAAAAAATGATTTTAAATCTAAATGCGTGCTAATCATGAGTTAAAGTTTTTAAATTCAATTGAAACTTTTCTTTGATTTTATTTAGAATCTTTCATGTGATTAAATACGTTTTTGCCAATAATTGAGACTTTACTTTGATTAAAGTTAACTAAAATTAGTCAAGACTTTACTTTGATTAATTAAGTTTTCTATTTGGTGAGGAAACAAAGGAATAGACATGATTAGGCATAGTAAAATTTAATTGAGACTATACTTTGATTGAATTTACTCTGGATAATCTAAAAATTCTCACTTTTAATTGAGAATGTACTTTGATTAAAACTGAGAATGCAACCAAATGAATTGAGACTTTACATTGATTGATTTGTAATTCAACAACAATAATTAATTTAACAATAATATTTAGGAAACCAATGATGAATCCTATTTTGGGAAAGTAGTGGAATTGACCTATCTTCTATTATTGTGTTTACAATCTTTTATTTGCATGTCACTTATTATTTGCATATCAAAACCCTATATTTTCATAGTTACTAGTTTTAACTACATTAGGATAGACTTTTGTAAGAATCAAATATTAAAAATCAATTTTATTCTTGTTGACATATGACTTAGGGTTAGCTTAACCCTGTCTAGTTGGTTCACTATTAACTTGACAATACTGAAGTTGCTAGAGTTGAGTAGTGTTAATTTGATCACTTAACGACAGTGATATCAAATTTGGCATCGTTACCGAGGAGTACAATTAGTATTTTCTTTATTTTGATTCTTATTCATTCATTTTGTTTTTATTTTTTTTTATTTTTAACGCATATACGTAATAGAATTTTAGTTTTTTTTGTACTCGTTAGTTGTTTTAGATATTTCTAGCAAAATTTCTATTTTTGTTTTGATTAAGAATTTCTTTTGTGAAATATTTTGATATTAGTTAGGAAAACTCTGGCTAGGAAAGACTTAGTATTTAAGTTGTCCACTATAACACGCCTCTATTCCCTAGGAGTGCACCCAACAACATCTTAACCTTTTTCTTTCTTGAAATCTTTCTACAAAAAACTAACAAGAAAGAAAATCAAAAAGAGAAGAACGTCTTTAGGCGGACTACGTATTGCATGCCCCGAGCCAACCTGGGAAAAATCTATCAATTTGATCCGAAACTTGAATGGAACTTGCGCAAAGCACGCAGAAGACTTGAATTCGGGTGTGTTATTGAGGGAACACCTTCTACATTTGAAGCCACTACAAAAACAATACCACTTTCATCCTCTTTATTCACAAACACATCTTCTGATCCAGATCCAAACATAATGGAGGAGAGAACCATCCGATAGTTGGCCACATCCAACAATCCCATCATAAACAACAACCTCCAATACCCAGAAGGGCATTGTGTGCTCAAGACTGGCCTACTGAAGGCCTTGCCACAATTCCATGGGTTATTAGGAGAGAATCCACACAAACACTTGAGACAATTCCTTATGATTTGTGAAAACTTTAGATCTCCCACGATCGTGCTAGAAACCCTCAAAATGAGAGCTTTTCCTTTTTCTCTTCAAGTAACGACAAAGGATTGGTGGTACTACCTTTCGTTAAGAATCGCTAATTGGGCAATTATGGAAAGAATTTTTCTTGAGAAATATTTCCCTACATCTCGAGTAGCCGCCATTCGTAGAGAAATTTAAGGAATTAAGCAACAAGAAGGAGAAACCCTTAGTGAATATTGGGAAAGGTTAACAAACTTTGTGCATCTTGTTCGAAGCATCAAATGCAAGAGAATTCCCTCATTCAATACTTTTATGAAGGAATGAGTTTTTTAGATAAACATTGGGCAGATGCGACAAGCGGAGGATCTCTTCTGGATAAAATGCCACAAGTTGCTAGAGAGTTAATCAAGGATCAAGTCAACTACATGCACAAACTGTGGTCAACCTGCATAATGTAAGTGTTATTACTTTAAGAACATGTAAGTAGGTATGAGGACTTGATGAACAAGCCTCCACAGTAGTTCCTATTAAGCTAGGACATTCATTCTTATAACGGTTTGTTGAAGTACAAATTCCACCTACCTTTGGTATTTTTGGAGTTGAAGTTTTGAACATGCTTGCAATCTCATCAAGATTCTTCTCTAGAAATTTTAATCAAGGATGGAAGTCTCATCCTAGCATGGGACAAGCTAGACCATCTAATAGGCAGCAACAACAACAACCCCCCTTGTACGAAAGGCAAACAAAGTTGGAAGAAACACTCTAAGAATTCATGCAAGTGTCTTTCATATCACAAAAGCCGTAGAAGCTTCACTTCATAATTTGGAAACTCAACTAGGTCAATTGGCAAAGAAAGTAGAAGAGAAATTTGAGAAGAACTTCACAACCAACACTAAAGTAAACCCAAGTGAGCGTTGCAATGCTATTATAACTAGAAATGGGAACGTGTATGAAGAAAAAGAAAAGAAAAAAGAGGAAGAGAAGGATAATGGAGAGAATGCTATGATGCACAAATACGATACGTGTATCGGATACGACACGTATCTGACACGTTGATACGTTTAGTTTAAAAATAATATGATACGATACGTGATAGATGCGCACTATATGAATATTGAAAAGTGTACAATAATTCTTAAAAACATAATAAATATATGATTGTCATTGTAAAAATACCACTATAAGAAAACTTTCAAATAGTGACCAATTTTAGTAACAAAAAATATGTTAGAGACTAATTTTCTAATTAGAGACCAAGTATTTTAGTTGTCCAAATCTTGATAGCTAATGTTAGTGACCAATTTAGACACCAATTATAATTTTTTTGAACTATTTTAGTTGCAAATAATTTTTAGTTTTTAAATTGGTACTTAAATTGATCACTATATAATGACTAATTATTTTTTGTCACTAAAATTTGTCATTATTCAAAGATTTTCTTGTATTGTACTATGACTTTAAAATTAGATACTTCACTACTTCACTGATAAATAACAATAAAGTATCCTAAAGTATCGGACACGAACACGTGTCGGATACGTGACCTAAGGTGAAGTATCGATGCATCATAGAGAGAATGAGAATAGAAAGGAAAAAAAATAGAAAATGAAAAAGAGGAGGAGAAGATAGAGAAAAGAAAAGAAGAAAAAATGGAGAAAATACTTCCATATCCTCTAGTACCATCCAAGAAAGATAAGGAGAGGCAGTTGGCTCGATTCATGGAGATCTTCAAGCAATTGCAAATCAAAATTCCTCTCTTTGAAGCAATACAACAAATGTCGACATATGCTAAATTTTTGAAAAATTTGTTGACAAAGAAGAGGAAATACATAAAAGAAGACACCATTGAGGTTCAAGGGAAGTGCAACACTTTTATCTTTTCCACTTTTATTCAATAAAACCTAAAATATCAAATAAAATCCAAAAATAAAATATAAATAAAATATAAAAATAAATAAAACAAAAATATGATAATGTCAATTATCAACATCAACAAATAAAACACATTTAAATGGACATGCACTTTGAACGTGAAAAAGTTGCTCATGATGAAATTTGTGTTCTTCATGTTTCATCCCGCTATCAAATTGCTTATATTTTCACAAAAAAACTTTTTATGCATACTCTTTGATGATTTTCTGAACAGTCTAAACATTTGTCAACCTCCCACCTTGACTGAGTGAGTCTAATAGATATTATGACTTTAAATAAATTATTATTATTTTGAGAATATCCTATAATATTAATTGTCTAAACATTAGTAAAAAAACATATAGCTTGTCAAAATTGTAGTGACAATCTAAATTTTCTCTTTTATATTTTGTATATATTCCTCGTTAACAGAGACAACTAACGTATAATTTCTTACACTTCACTTGTTCTTAATTCTCTTTCGGACTCCAAAGACCAACCCCTCTTCCGACCAAAGAACCCAAAATGATCAAATATTGGGCTTTATATAAGAATCTATATCTATATACAAATGGGAACTAACAAATAGCAACTTTTTCAATTAAATAATATATATCACACACTTCAATTCAAAAAATTTTATGTACAAAAAGAAAGAAAGCTAACATGTCACATTCTCATCATTTTGACACTTCAAAAAAAAATATAAAAAAAAAATTCAATTCTCTCTCTTAAACTTCTTCTCTCTCTTTTTGACTTTTCGTCTCTCATTCTCAATTTCACACCTTCAAACTCTTCATCTTCTTTTGAATTTCTTTTGATTTTTGTCTCTCTTTCTCAGGCCATCGAAACACCATGGACTCCACATAATGTTCATCTTCAGATCTCTCTGTATTTTTGCTTTTTTTTCGATTCTTGATCTCAATGTGTTTCTGTAACATCTTCAAATATGTTATTTACTTTGTTTTATTTCTATTCTTTCATTTTTTGCAGGTTTCTGAAGGAAATAGTTGATCTTTTTTTACGCATGTTTCGTTGTATTGTTTCAGCTTCTTCTTTGTCTTCCTATTTTTCTAACCTTTTATCTTTTTTGGAATTTTTTTCAGATGCATGAACGAAGTAGAATATTGTTCACGGCCAGATTTCAATTGATTGAACTAAACATTTGATGTTTTCTTTTATTTTTACCCAGGTTTCGTTGTACGGTTTCAACTTCTTCTCTATCATCCGATTTTTCTTCGCGGCAAAGTTTCGTGTGATTACCTAGATTTTGTTTTTGGTTCAGCGTCATATTCTTCTTATATTTTAACCAAGATTTCGTTGATGCTATTTTTTAGAACTTACAGGCTTGAAATGAAGAGTTCCAAAACATGCAAGAGTCTTAAAGACCAAAAAGTGGTCAGTCTTTTCTGTAGATCTCTTTGGATTTTTGCTTTTTTTCCGATTCTTCATCTCACTGTGTTTCTCTAACATCTTCGCATATGTTATTTTTTTTGTTTTATGTGTTCTTGAATTTTTTGGTGATCAATGAACTGACTCTTCATTCTTCTTATATTTTAACCTAGATTTCGTTGATGCTATTTTTTAGAACTTAGAGGCTTGAAATGAAGAGTTCCAAAACATGCAAGAGTCTTAAAGACCAAAAAACGGTTAGTCTTTTTCTCTACAAATCTCTTTGGAGTTTTGCTTTTTTTCTATTCTTCATCTCACTGTGTTTCTCTAACATCTTCGCATTTGTTATTTTTTTGTTTTATGTGTGTTCTTGAATTTTTTGGTGATCAATGAACTGAGTATAACATTGGTCACGACCAGATTTCAGATTTTCGAAGGAAATAGTTAATCTTGCTCAAATTTTTTGATCATATTATCTTCTTCTTCTACCTTTACCTAGATTTCTTCTTTTTAAATCTTTGATTCTCTTTTTTTTGTGTTTTAAATGTTTTTATTCAAGCCTCTTGAAGACCAAAAAACCGTCAGTCTTCATGTCAATGTGTGTTCTTTAATTTTTTCTTCATGAATGAACTGCGTATAACATTAGTCACTGCCAGATTTCAGTTTTTCGAAGCAAACAGTTGATGTTTCTCAATGTGTTTCATCTTATTCTTCTATCTTTACCCAAATTTTTATTTTGTTTATCTTCTTCTTCTATCTTCATTATCCAAATTTATTTTTGTTAAAGCTTTGATTTTTTTTTGGTTTAAATTTTTTTATTCAAGAGGTGGAATTTTATTTCTTCTTATTCTTATTAACCTCTTAAAAGTTAATTATGATTTTACGAATTATCATTTTATAATTATCATTTTATAATTAATATTTTGTTATATTTTAAATTCTTTTTAACATTTTTTTAATTCGTACTTCATTTTAACTTTTTTATTCCCAAGCGACTGCATTAATTATGAAGCAGTATGTCCAGTAAGTACGGACGCTTCGAACATGTATGACTTATCCTATTCTCTTTATAT
>Ga0214544_1003108_pt1 | contig 34675 bp, 28 predicted proteins | sample CNSS3metaG_FD_160074 | JGI IMG/M metagenome (GOLD analysis project Ga0214544, IMG submission 160074) | Root nodule microbial communities from cowpea collected in UCLA plant growth center, Los Angeles, California, USA - CNSS3 | ecosystem: Host-associated > Plants > Roots > Nodule | place: USA...
AAGTCAACTTTGGGAATCAAAAATAACAAACACAAATGAAAGGGATGAAGGATTAGTGAACTTCCTTTCCATGCTTATTCTTCTTAAGCATGTGCCTCCATCCTTGGTTGGGGTCAATCCTTCATCAGTAAGGGTGGGGAACTTTAACGAATTAAGCAAGAGATAAAACACATAGAGAATCATAAAGTGGGGAACCCTTTTTTTTATTTATCGAATAGGGGTGCCTCGTTAAAACCTCCTTTGCCAAAACCCTCCTTAGGGAAAAAAGACCAAGTGAGGAAAAAGAGTACACCCGGGGTTACAAGTATTGATTACAATACACATTCAGCTGAAGTAGAACTTGAGGTGGGATATTTTCCATGTGTTGGGGATCTCTTCCCCAGACAATTGTTCCAGGCGATAAGCTCCTCCTCCCGCATCTTCTCGTATGTGGTATGGGCCGTCCCAATTGGCGGAGAACTTGCCATCCTTCTTTCTAGCACGGCTGGCCATTCTCCATACTAGGTCCCCGACGACAAATGATCGTGGGTGTAGATTTGCATTGTATTTCCTGGCAGCTTTTTGTTTGGCAACGAGGTTGCGTATCTAGGCTTTTTCTCTGAGTTCGGGTAGAAGGTCGAGATGTAAGGCCATGTTTTGGTGGTTGTGGGCTGGTTCGTATAGTTCTGCGCAGGGATGGTTCGCCAATTTCTACTGGTATCATGGCGTCTGCGCCGTAGACTAAGCTGAATGGGGATTCGTTTGTTGATGATTGGGGGATGCATCTGTAAGCCCATAGTACTTCTATTAACTCTTCAAGCCATCGACCTTTGACGATATCCAACCTCTTGCACAGCTCTACGAGGATGACTTTGTTTGCTGCCTCTACTTGCCCATTGGTTTGTGGATGTTCTATAGAGCTTGTGATGTGCTTGATGCCTAGGCCGATGTAAAATTTGGCTAACTCTTTGTCGATGAATTGTCGGCCATTGTCTGTGATAATGGTATGCGATACACCATATCTGCATATAATGTCCTTCCACACGAATTGCTGGACTTGCTGGGCTGTGATGGTGGTTAGCGTCTTGGCTTCCATCCATTTGGTAAAATAGTCGACGGCTACAATTAGGAATTTTACTTGCTCCTTGCCGGGTGAGAAGGGGCCGAGGATGTCCATTCCCCATTTAGCGAATGGCCATGGGGATAGTATGTGATGTAGTTGTTCCTGTTTCTGATGAATAAGGTTGCCATGTTTCTGACATGGTTTGCAATTCCTGACATGATCCTGGCAGTCTGCTTCTATAGTGGGCCAGAAGTATCCGGCTCTGAGAACTCTTGTAGCCATGGTGCGTGCACCGGAATGGTAACCACAAATTCCTTCGTGTAGTTCTTTGATGATATATTGGGCTTGCTCCGCCATGACACACTTAAGTAGGGGTTGGCCGTATCCACGTTTGTAGAGGTCATCGCCTATCATGGTGTACCTGGCGGCTTTAGCCAGCCAGGTTTTGTCTGCGTCGAGGGGTGGGTTGCCGATTTTGAGGTATTGGATGTAGGGGATGGTCCAGTTTTGGCTTTGGGAGGGGGTGACGCTGTTAGCTGGGGTGTGGGTTAAGTTTTGGCAAGTGTGTGTGATGGAAGGTGTGGATAGTGTTTGGTGTAGTAGGGATCGATTACGGTTTTTGAGCTTGGTGCTGGCCAATTTGGAAAGGATGTCGGCCCTGACGTTGTCGGTTCTTGGGATGTGTTCGACGCGGACTTGTTCGAAGGCCGATTGAATAACTGCACGGACCAGATGGTAATATTGTAGAAGGATGGGGTCTTTGATCTGAAACTCGTCATTTAGATGGCCTATAGTGAGTTTGGAGTCGATTTTGCACGTTAACTTCTTGACTCCGACTTCACGGGCTAGGGAAAGGCCGGCGAGGATGGCTTCGTATTCAGCTTGGTTATTTGACGTTTTGAAAGCAAAATGAAGGGATTTTTCGATGAGGATGTCGTTAGGACCTTCCAAGACGATGCTGGCGCCAACGCCCCTTGGATTTGAGGAACCATCTACATGAAGTGTCCACTGGTCCTCAATGGGTGTTTGTTGTAGGTCGTTGACAAAGTCTAAAAGGCATTAGGCTTTGATGGGGCCGTGGGGTTCATAGCGGATGTTGAATTCTAACAGTTCCATGGCCTATGATGACATGCGTCCGGCTAAATCTGGTTTTTGTAATATTTTTTAGATTGGGTAGTCGGTCTTAACGGTTATGGTATGGTTTTGGAAATACGGGCGGAGACGGCGTGCCACGTGGACCAAAGATAGGGCTAGTTTTTCTACCATTTGATATCTGGTTTCAGGATCTTGCAGTGTTCTGCTCACAAAATACACAGGATGTTGTGTGCCTTCTATTTCTTGAACAAGCGCTGCGCTGACGGTATAGTCGGTGGCCGTGATGTATACCAACAGGGGTTGGCTGGTGTCCGATTTGTGGAGGATAGGTGGTGAGGTTAAGGTTGTTTTGAGTTTTTGGAATATTTGTTCACAATCATCAGTCCACGTGAACCGGGTGGATTTCTTTAGGAGTTGGATTATGGGTTGGGTTTGTTCAGCTAGTTTGGGTAGGAAGCGAGAGATGGCTGTGAGACGGCCAATGAGACGTTGGACTTCCTTGACAGTAGTGGGGCTGCGCATTTCGATGATAGCCTTGCATTTTTCAGGATTAGCCTCTATGCCGCGTTGGGTTAACATGAAACTAAGGAATTTACCCCGGTCAACGCCGAATACGCATTTGTCGGGATTGAGGCGAAGGTTATACTGCCGCAGCGCGGAGAACACTGCTGCCAGGTCTTCAGCGTGTTGATGATGGCTTGGGGACTTAACAACCATGTCATCGACGTATACTTCGACACAGTGCCCTGTTAGGTGGCTGAAAACTTTGTCCATTAGTCGTTGGTAAGTTGCCCCGGCGTTTTTGAGGCTAAAGGGCATGACCCTATAGAAGTAGTTGGCATCGTCCGTGATGAAGGCGGTTTTGTGCATATCTGCTGTGGCCATGGGGATTTGGTTATACCCTGAATACGCATCCAAAAAGCTAAGCACCTTGTTTCCTGTCGCGCCGTCTACGAGTCGATCAATGTTGGGTAAGGGGTAGGCGTCGCGAGGGCAAGCCTTGTTCAAGTCCGTGTAGTCTACGCACATCCGCCACTTGCCATTGGCTTTCTTCACCAAGACAACGTTAGAAAGCCAAGTGGTGTATTGAGCTTCTTCTATAAATCCTGCGCTCAGTAACTTGTCGGCTTCCACCTTGGCTGCTTGCTGGCGTTCTTCACCAAATTTGCGTTTTTTCTGGGATACGTAGCGGGCTTCTTTATATATGGACAACTTGTGGGATGCCACCTGGGGGTCTACTCCAGGGAGGTCGGCAGCCAACTAGGCGAAAAGATCTGTGTTGTTGATGAGTATAGGTGTGATTGTGGCACGCTCGTCAGAGTTTAACCCGGTGCCTAAGTTAATAGAGTGACCATTGGGAAGCTCCAGAGGAGTGGTGTCCTCAATTGGTTCGAGGCGGACATCCCAGCCTATTCTGGGGTCAAGGTATTCGCCAGAGAGGGCTATGCTGGAACCAGGGGGTCATTCGATATGGTTGGTTTGTTGGATTGGGAGTTTTTTGGTTGTCGTGTGTGGTCAGGTCGCGGGGGGTGGCGGGATCGAGAGGAGGAGGAATGGTCATCTCTACGGATGAAGCGGCGAAAGTGGCCAGCACAGACCAATTCTTCTATTTTATCCTGGAGTGCTTTACATTCTTCTGTAGTGTGGCCATGGTTGTGGTGGTAGCGGCAATATTTGGTTATGTCGGCGTTGGGGGGTGTGGTTGTCTTGCGTGGTGGAGGGATTAGATCGGCTTGGAGGGCTTCGTCCAGAATGCGGGAATGGGCTACTGTGAGGGGGGCGTATCTGGTGAAGCGAGGTTGGCGGGTATCAGGGCGTGGGTTAGGTTGTGGGGTGGGGTTGGAGGTGGTGGCGGCGTAGTCGTTGCAAAATTTGGTGTGAAGTGTTTGCATTTCCTCCATGCGGACGTAGTCGGCTGCACGCAGCTTGAGTTTGTGCATGTAGGCAAGTGGGTGGAGATAGACGTTGTTGGCAAAGGGGCAGGGTTGTAGGGTAAGAGTCATGCACTGGAGAATCATCTCCTGGTTGAGGTGCGGTGTACGAAGGGCGGCTTTACTAAAGCGATCGATGAATGCTCTGAGTGGTTCGTTAGGTTCTTGTTTGACACCCAGTAGGGATATGGTGGTGGTTTGGTGGGGACGGCTTCCGGCGAAGTGGGTGGAAAACATGTGGGAGAGGATTTCGAAACTGTCGATTGAGTAGGGCGGAAGAGTTGTGAACCATTCTACGGCAGGCCCCTTGAGGGTGGTGGGGAAAGCTTTGCAGAAGACGGCGTCCTGGGACATGTACAAGGCGACATGGGTGATGTAGACTTTAAGGTGCTCGTCAGGGTCGGTTTCGCCAGTATAGCGGTCGAGGGTGAAAGGTTCCCACTGGGCTGGGAGAGGGGTGTTGGCGATAAAGTCCGTGAATGGGTGGCGGCGTCTGGGCTGGTGGGGAGGGAGCATGTGAGGTGGAACGGGGTGGTTGATCATAGCGGGAAGGTGGAGGTGATGTTGTGAGGGGGAATGTGGGTTGTGGGAAGATATTGTGGGTTATAGGGTGGAATATGTGTGGTGTGGAGGGCGGTGGGAATGTTGTAGGGGATTTGGGTGGTAGGAAGGGTGGCGGCGGGGGTTGGGGGTGCGGTAAGCCCCGGTTGACCAGATGGAAAGTGGTGGGGGTGGGTAAAGGTAACGGGTGTCTGTTGGGTGGTGGTGAAGGTGTGGGGGGTGGGATTGTATTCACTTTCTTCCTCTGTAGGCTGGAAAGCCGAAGACTTCACAGCTTCAGAGGTTTCTTTGGCTTTTCCCTTCAGGTTGGGATCAGCCTCGATCCTTCGCCTGAGGCGGGAGTTCTCTTGTCTCAACGCCTCCATTTCTTCAGCACTATGCTTCTTTAGGTCTGCGAGTTCTTATTCCATCTTTGCTTGGCCGTCTAGGATGACGGCCAAATCAGGGGTGATGCTAGGAGGTCCAGAGGGACCAGCATCCGCTTGCTTGTTCGCTCCAGCTGCGGGTGGAAACCATCTTCAGAGAAAAATGGGTACTAAAGGTGTTCGTCTCGTGCCCCACGGTGGGTGCCAATTGTTCCTGTAGAGAACAAATAAGATAAGTTAGGCACGAGTATCACCTTACCATGTAGTCCGCTATCTCTTCAGTTGGCCTTTTCCCATTCGATACATGTCGGCTTGAACCCAGGAGGGGTTACCTGCAGAAGAGTCTCTGAAGCTCAAGTAAGTCAAAGCTCTCAGAGAGTCAAATCAGTGATTAATGAATGCGTACCTTTAATTGCTAGGGTCCACGTGTATTTATAGAGCATTAATGATGCCTGATCATCCCATGGGCTGGGCCTCGACTTGGGCTCTAACTTGGGTTGTGAGTTGGCCTGGGCCCTAACCCATGCCCTTAAGGTTTATTGAACGCGGGGGCTTCCATCATACTGAGTTTATTGAAGTGGTCGGCCTAGGCTCTAATCTTATTGGATATGCTGGAGTAGTCGGTCTAGGCCGGCTACTTGCCTTGATGGCTTATGTTGGTGATATGAGGTGCAGGTTGTCCCCTTAGATGTTTAGTTTAGGTTAAAACCGGTACAAGTTAGGCTAACTCGGCCTAGGCTGGATACTTGGCTGCCTTGATATGCACATTATTTACTCATTTGGTCGGGTTTGGCTAGGTGCGGTACACCAGTCCCCCAACCTTGTCCGATATGAGTTGTCGGTCAAGGATGATATGTATTGATAAGCTAGCGGAACCGGCTAGGTGTGATACACTACTACTACTGCTCATAGTAATTCAAATAATAATATGATCATGTAGAAAATATGCATATAATCAAAATATGGTCTCGTAGAAAATAAAAATAACATGAAATTAATGTTAAAATTTATAAATAAAAATATATGTATATATCGACAAACATATACAAAGATATTAAAATATATGATATATAAAATCAAAGATAATAGTACTATCATTACTAATAATAATAATAATAATAATAATAATAATAATAATAATAATGTTACTACTAATGCTCATATTAATTCAAATAATAATATGATCATGTAGAAAATATGCACATAATTGAAATATGGTCCCGTAAAAAAATAAAAATAACATGAAATTAATGTTAAAATTTATAAATAGAAATACATGTAGATATCGACAAACACATACAAAGATATTAAAATATATTGATATATAAAATAAAAAATAATAGTTCTAACACTACTACTACTAGTAATAATAATTTCAAGAATAATGATGTTATTACTATTACTGCTCATATTAATTCAAATAATAATATGATTATATAGAAAATATGCACATAATCGAAATATGGTCCCGTAGAAAATAAAAATAACATGAAATTAATGTTCAAATTTATAAATAGAAACACATTTAGATATCGACAAACACATACAAAGATATTAAAATATATTGATATATAAAATTAGTAATAATAGTACTAACAAAGAAACTAAAATTAGTTATATATTATATTAAATCAAAATGTTTATATAAAGATTGTTCTGAAAATAAGAAGTAGGTATATTGTGAATTTTGTTCCCGTACAAAAAAAAATCAATAAAATTACTATGAAAATGAAGTTCAAAGTGTACAACATATCCAGTAGACCAGTAATGCAACAAAAATGTTGAATATGTTTGCAAGAGAATAAAAATCGAGGCCACTAGTGCAATACTATCATGTGTTTTAAAATCATAGTACCATTTCAATAATTTATTTCAAAATGTCGAGGACAACAACACATAAACATGAGTAAGTTACAATAGCTTTATCCACATATATGAAAAAAACATAAAAGCCATGTACTGATGATTTGCTAAAAGACAATATATTAGTATTGATGTTGTCCTACACCTAGGCAGCTCATCCAAACTGGCCAACACTAAGCTAAAATGCCGACATCGATCCCTCTTACAGTAAACACTATCCGCCCCTTTCACAACAAACACTTGTCATACCCTAATCCAACACCAAGCCGACAATTGGACAACCCCCTATATCCAATACCTCTGAACCAGTAATCCCCCGCCTGACGCCAACAAGAGTTGGCTTGCTAAAGCCGCCAGGTACACAATGATAGGCGATAACTTGTACAAGCGAGGATATGGCCAGCCGCTTCTCAAATGTATCACGGCCGAACAAACCCAGTACATTATTAAAGAATTACACGAAGGCATATGCGGCTACCACTCTGGCGCACGCACTATGACTACCAGAATCCTCCGCGCCGGTTACTTCTGGCCGACCATGGAGGCCGATTGCCACACCTTTGTCAAAAAATGTATACCCTGCTAGAAACACGGTAACCTCATCCATAAAAACCAAGAACAACTCCATTCTATACTATCCTCGTGGCCCTTCGCAAAGTGGGGAATGGACATTCTCGACCTTTTTTTCCCCAAGGAAAGGACAAGTAAAATTCCTTATAGTAGCCATCGACTATTTCACCAAGTGGATTGAGGCCAAACCATTAGCCACCATTACAGCCCAACAGGTCCAACAATTCGTCTGGAAAGATATTATATGCCGATATGGCATCCCAAATACGATAATCACCGATAATGGTCGACAATTCATAGACAAAGAACTTGCTAAATTCTATACCGGCCTATGCACCAAATATGTAACCAGCTCTATTGAACACCCACAGACTAATGGACAGGCCGAAGCAGCAAACAAAGTTATATTAGTGGAACTACGCAAACGACTAGATAACGCCAAGGGCCGATGGCCAGAGGAATTAGTGGAAGTGCTATGGGCCTACAGGTGTACCCCTAAATCAGCAACAAACGAATCTCCGTTCAGCCTAGTATACGGCGCAGACGCCATGATACCAGTCAAAATTGGCGAACCATCCCTACGCCGAGAACTGTACGACCCAATTCAAAATCACCAAAACATGAGCACCCACCTCAACCTCCTATCTGAATTAAGAGAGAAGGCCTAGATACGCAACTTAGCAGCCAACAGAAAGCGACCAGAAAGTATAACGCAAACTTATGCCCAAGATCGTTCACGAAGGGAGACTGAGTTTGGAGAATGGCCAATAACGCAAGAAAGAAGGATGTCAAGTTCTCTGCCAATTGGGACAACCCGTACTGAATACGCGTAGATGCCGGAGGAGGAGCGTATAAGCTTGAACAATTATCAAGCGAAGAGATACCCAATACATGGAACGTGTCCCACCTCAAGTTTTATTTCAGTTAAGACATTTATGGTACCGAATACTTGTAACCCTAGGTGTACTCTTTTTCCTCACCTGGTCTTTTTTCCCTAAGGAGGGTTTTGGCCAGGGAGTTTTTAACGAGGCACCCCGAACTTCATGCATAAAACAAAGGGTTATTAACCTCACATCTACTCCTTGTACTTCATTTTAAATCGTTTGAGTTCCCCACCCTTACCACAAGTAAACAGCCTGGGTCGAACACCCTTAACTTCATTCTAAATCGTTAAAGTTTCCCACCCTTACCACAAGTAAGCGGCTTGGGTCGAACACCCTCAACTTCATTTTATATCGTTTAAGTTCCCCACTCTTACCATAAGTAAGCGGCTTGGGTCAAACAACCTTAACCTCATTTTAAATCGTTTAAGTTCCCCACCCTTACCACAAGTAAGCAGCCTGCGTCGAACACCCATAACTTCATTTTAAATCGTTTAAGTTCCCCACCCTTACCACAAGTAAGCGGCCTGAGTCGAACACCCTTAACTTCATTTTAAATCGTTTACGTTCCCCACCCTTACCACAAGTAAGCAGCCTGGGTCGAACACTCTTAACTTCATTTTAAATTGTTTAAGTTCCCCACCCTTATCACAAATAAGCGGCCTGTGTCGAACACCCTTACCTTCATCCTAAATTGTTTAAGTTCCCCACCCTTACCACAAGTAAGCGATTTGGGTCGAACACCCTTAACTTCATTTTAAATCGTTTAAGTTCCCCACCCTTATTACAAGTAAGCGGCCTGGGTCGAACACCCTTAACTTCATTTTAAATCGTTTAAGTTCCCCACCCTTACCACAAGTAAGCAGCCTGGGTCGAACACCATTAACTTCATCCTAAATTGTTTAAGTTCCCCACCCTTACCACAAGTAAGGGGTTTGGGTCGAACACCCTTAACTTCATTTTAAATCGATTAAGTTTCCCACCCTTACCACAAGTAAGCGGCCTGGGTCGAACATCCTTAACTTAATTTTAAATCGATTAAGTTTCCCACCCTTACCACAAGTAAGCGGCCTGGGTCGAACACCCTTAACTTCATTTTAAATCGTTTAAGTTCCCCACCCTTACCACAAGTAAGCGGCCTGGGTCGAACACCCTTAACTTCATTCTATATCGTTTAAGTTCCCCACCCTTACCACAATGAAGCGGCCTGGGTCAAACACCCTTAACTTAATTTTAAAGCGATCAAGTTCCCCACCCTTACCACAAGTAAGCGGCCTGGGTCGAACATCGTTAACTTAATTTTAAATCGATTAAGTTCCCCACCCTTACGACAATTAAGCTGCCCGGGTCGAGTACTCTCATTAACCAACAAACATTAATAATACTCATCCCGGTAAATCGGCATAAAACGTAACATATAGCCTACATAACAACATTATCCAATAAGCGCGTTCCTATCACGTATGCTATCGCCAAGAACTATAATATACATCACGTTAAAAGCAATGAAAAATATTGTACGGGTTATTATAGACTTAGGATTCATTGTGAATAGAAATCATAAAAACTACATCCTAAGCCGCTTTGTTGTCATCACCCCCCACAGCTGCTCCCGCGTTCATGTTTTCATCTGCCATGGTCTTCTCTAACTCCTCCTCAGGATTGCTCTCGGCTTCATTGATGAGCTGGCTGTCCACCACATCTTTGTTCACATCAAACCTCGGATCCACCACATCCACAACCTTACAGAAAAAGGCTGTTGCTCACCGCTTTCTGAAACCCATTTATATGCTCTTGGATGATGCTGCTTTTCAGGTCCTCGAGCTCGACTTCTAGCCCTTCATGTTTCTCCTTCAGCTCATCATAATCCGCCTCAAGGTCAGAAATCTTCCCTTTAAATTTCTCCTATGAGTCCAAGCAGCTAACCTTCCAGGTCCCCATCCTTTTTTTCTCCTTCTTCCACTCCTTCCTTTCCTTCTCCCACGCAGCCTTTTCTTCCGCAAACTTATCAACCTTACCTTGCAGCTCCTCCATCTTGTCACAATTTCCTTCCTTTAGCTCTCTTCGGTACAACGACCCAACTCGACGCCCCAATATTAGCGCCTTGCTGCTAAACTCCACCATAGTTCTCACCAGATGGTCCAACTCCATGCTATCAATTGAATTGATCAGCTTCTCCAGCATGGTGATCTCAATATCCTTCCGAACAGTCGTCTTCGGCAGCTCAATCAAACCAGCTTCCGGCCCTTTCGCACCACTAGACGACCCCTGCCCTAGCAAAGCGGCCCTCACTTTCTTAACATCTTTGCCTCTGTTAGGCCTAACCAGCAACTCGACTTTCCTCTTTGTGCCGCCATGTACATGTACCTCTACCAATGACTCTTGTAAATTTTGAACTTTAGTGTTCCCGGCAGCTTTCGCCTGAACCGCCTTCTCCTTCCGTAGCGCTTGGAAAAGGGTCAGTTTTTTCTTCCCAACTTGAGCCATATGTCCTGCATTGTACACCCTAAATGTCGATTAGTTAACTTAGACACATTGAAACATTTGAAATCACAAACAAATACCTTCAATATCAATAATCGGATGAATCGAATTATAAACCCTAACTAAGTCCTTAGTGGGCAGTCTATTTGTAAACTTCATCAGCACTTCCACCACCTCCCTATCCGCTATCGATAACTCATCAGTATTCATGTCCTTATATCGCCAGGGGTTACCCGTCTAACTAAAAGGAAATTTAGTACTCCCATCTGCGTTGAAAAAATACGACCTCCCTCCCTCCTTCACCACCACTTTGAAAAACCCATCCTTGAAGTGTTTGAATGATAGAGCAAAAGCATCCAGCCTGCTTATCCTCAGCCTGCTCACCAAGGATAGTCATGTTGTCGGTTGTCGTGGCCTTGTGTCATAGAAGTATAAAAACGCAAGGGGAGAAGGCTGCAGATACAACGACTAACAAAGGACACAAAAGGCCTGCAAATACACCCAGTTATTCGGATGATGTTGGGTAGGCACTACATTTAATAGGTGGAACACCCCCATAGCAAAGTCGTGTAACGACAACCTCACATGTAGCTGCGAAAAATGACACATATACATGTAGAAGAACTTGTCGGCAACTCCTTCTTGCCCATGGCAAACGCGCTTAATAACACTCACCCGCTCTAACGATACTATATCACAGTCCACGCCCCTCGCTATGACAGGAATGCAATTCAGCCATGAGTTCAACAGCTTGGACCATCGGAACAACGAAGACTGGTTTCGAACATCAGCCGCAACCCAATCGTAATTGGCCTTCGCCGATCAACTACTCTCCGCTATCTCCTTAGGAGGGTCTTCCCTCACTTCAGTTATCATCTCCATAGGAATTCTCCCCACCCCAACCGTTGGGCTAACACTCCCCTCCTCAGGATGTCTACCTATATCCTCCTCTCCAGACCGCATACTCCCACTACTCGATGATGACAATGACACACTATCACTAATACTAGACATAACTTTTGAGAAAGAAAGATGCCGACAGGTACAAGGGACTAATCGGACAGCTCTAACGCACGCAGATCTCTAATTTCAGAATTCTTACAAATGAGCCAACATAAACAAACTCTCCACGCAACCCTCAATTATAAATGATGATTCCAAATGACACAACTCCTTCCCGCCAAAAGTCACAACCCATATGAAGCGTCACAATGCACACCAAAGGTCACAAACCTTAAAAATGACAGCGCAAAACCCCTTTGGATTAGACCTCTGACATTTGCCACCCTTTCACCTGCCATAAACCTCTTCACATTTTACGCCTTAACACTGTTTATCACATTTAAAGGCTGGGGGACTGGTGTACTACACCTAGGCGGCTCAAAAAATACACCTAGGCGGTTCAACAAAACACACCAACACTTCTCATCTCATCCTTTGCCGCTATAGATACACCGACAAAGGCTGGGGGACTGGTGTACTACACCTAGGCGGCCTAGCTCGACTATAGCCATAAGACCCATCCACATAGCTGCCAAGGACGCAAATAGTCACCATACGTATGTTAAGCAAATGAAAGTAACCGGCCTAAACCGCTATAAGAGCAATCGATCTAAGCCACTAAAGAAGTAACCGGCATAAGCTGGTATCTCAAAGAAACTAAACGAGAACTTAGCAAATTCTTAGCATAACCAGCGAAACCCCTAAGGCCCGCGATAATCGAACTAAGTGACCTGGACTAAGGCCCAGGCCCACCTACGACCCAAACAGAGGCCCGACCCATGACGTGGCCAGACATAATTAATAATCTATAAATATGCATAGACCCTAACAATTAAAGGTACACATTCATTACTCCCTTAATTACGAGATTTGACTTTCTGAGAGTTTTTTGCTGACTTGAGCGTCAGAGTCTCTTCCGCAGGTAACCCCTCTCGGGGCCAAACCGTTCCAAACCGAGATACCCACAGATGGCATATGGCAGCCGAGAGGAAGCCTACTGAGGAGATTGCAGATTGATGTAAGGTAACGCTTGTGTCTGACATATCTTATTTGTTCTCCGCAGGAACATATGTCGTTACAAAATATTTAAAATTAGTATGAACCATCGAAATGTGGATAAATTTAAAAATAAATAACAATATTAGTATGAACCCAATGCTTGTTGCAAAGGTTCAATCTCTTTTATTTTTTCATCCATAATACTCTAAAATTGTATACTATCACCTCTTAGGGACTTGATTTGAGAAATCAACTCATCTCATTATGACTGCAATGAATATATAATTATGTTACATGCTCTGTTGAGAAATAATCATCATATCATATCATTTCATTCTGAAAAAATAACTCCCATGGAAAGGATGCAAGTCCTATAAATTTCCAGTGAACTTTGTTCCACAACACTTTCCTATATGCTTGTTGGCACTAAATGTACCATCAATGGGCTAAATAAATGTTCAAATTACATAGTTGCGGTCAAACAACACTACTATCAAGAGGAGGCACCAAAATCCATATAAAATTTCATGGAAGAGACCTCTAATCAGAAAATAAATATTTAATTTTTTTTTCTGCATAAAGTCTGGATATAATTTTGAAAACAATTGTTTGCTACTGGTTGTGTTGTTTGTTGCTTGGCATCTCAAAAATTGACAATTAGTTTTTGCCCATTCATCCATGTCACCCAAATTTGATGGCCTCCACAACTCCTACAACTTTTTCCAGTTTTCCATTCCCCTTCTTCAAGTTTTAATCCTTTAGCACCATTCTCTACTGGTCCTTGAATCATCTCAAATCCCACAACCTCAACTGCCATGGTTCCAACCACAAGATAGCCTCACAGAATCCAAGGAACATAATAATTCCAAGACAATAACGAAAAGATTCATGAGCATATGCAATTCAATATTTCAATCCACATGGGATTTGTAAGAAAAAAAAAGAGAGAATAATTTAGGAGATTTGTAAGCCAAAAAAAGAATAATTTATACCAGCTTCCTCAGCCTATACCTTCTTTGAGAGTGGATCTACAAAATAAACTGAATCAAACATGCAATTAATAAGTTTAGACTAATGTGATTACAATTATGAGATGAAAAACAATCAAGAAAAGTTCCTACTTTGCCAACCGAGTTATACTCACTCGTCGCAGCGTTATGTTGACGCGCCGCCTGCTTGTCCAGCTCAGCTTGGTTGACCTTAGAATCCTTCTTCTGGGTTGCTAATTCCTTTTGCACTAGATCATGTGTTGTCATTCTTTCTGCTTGGTTATAGCACAAACACATTTACAATGTGATAGTAGTATTAATATAATGGTTGAAAAATAAATGATTGATACCTTCTCTTGGACAGTGGCCTTGGTCTTCTCCATGTCAGCTTTGACAGAAGCACCAATGTTTGACTTAGAGCACCTACTCCACCACCAGCGGCGATGCCAGGTCACGGAACTGGGCAGCCCACGGGCCACATGACTGAGGGAGTGGTGGGCTCGCATCTCGTAGGAACCAATTGAGGCCCGGGAGGGACAGCTACGGTATGTTTCTGGGTATTTATTTTCATATTCAGCCAACCCACACCCTTATTTTAATTAGAAAAGGTTTTCTTCGCTTACCACTGCTACCATAGAACCACGGTCTCTCCACCATCATCGCTAACGAAGGGAACCACCATTGCTCATTGTTATCGTTTCCCTTTTTTTGAAACATGAAAACGTAGCAAACTCGTGTCGCGACCAATAAAACTATTTCTGAAATAGGATAATGGAAAATAAGCACACAAAAAAAGAAAAAAAAGGAAACTTAGGAACCCAAGAGGACAAAAATCTAAACGCACAAATAAAAAATTAAATAAAGAACACCATCAAGAAGAACAAATAAAACTTAACCTTTTGACTTTCAAATACTACTAACCTATGACAAAAAATACAAACTTTCATGAAGAAGAAGTAGAACTAACCTTCAACAGGAAGGATTTTCTTCTGCTCTTCAAAATGCCCTTTGGTGGAAGAATGAAGAACGAAAATAGCTTGGCTTCCTGGAGAAGAAGACTTGTAATCTTCTCTTGGCCAACGTCAATCACTCATTAAATGCACAATCACGTTCAAATTTTATCAACCTTGTAGCAGGAAACTTCAAAGAATAGCATAAAGACCAATAACCCTTTATTTAAGACACATGTCAATAAAGTTTGGTAGGAAAATGTAAAGGAAGTTGAACAGAAAGGGTAAAATAGTCATATGGACAAGTAATTAACAAAGGGTACACAAAAAGCTTCTTCATTACACAGAAAGCTTCTTCAGTACATAGTAATTGACGAAAAAACCTCTAAAATGAATATGTGTCAACGAATAAAGTTAGGTTATTTCAGTAATATCCAGATGTGCTTTTACAAAAAAACCTGTAAAATGGATAGGTGTCAATGAACAAAGTTGGAGTATTTGGATAATTTCTAGAGGTGATTGTTTTCATATATATATATATATATATATATATATATATATTAACCGATACAAATAATAGTTAGCATATGATTTATTTATTTTATTATTTATATGTGCTTAGAAAAGTTCGCATTTTTTTATATTTTTAATAATTTTATATAAAGATTTTTTTTTTTAATTTTAACCACTTTGTTAATAATATAACTAATGGTTGTTCAAAATTTTCTTATCTTCTTTTATTATTTATATATTATGTGTTAATATATAACTATCTCTTATCTTTTAAACCGTATGTTTATATATATATATATATATATATATATATATATATATATATTAATAAACTAAAAATAATGTTTTACTGTTTTCTTTTGTGAAGAAGACTCTGATGATCAAGTGAGCAAAGACTTTAAAAGTCAAATATCATATGATTGTACTGATGAATTACGTATCTCTAATTATTGGGGTCAACCTTTATTTATAGAGGATTAATTACTTGTGGTTCCTTTACTTAGTTAATTTGTGCGCTGGACATTGACTAGGTTTAAGTGCTTTTGACCCAACTTTATTATTGGGCCTAACTAGGCTTAATTGGGCCTACGCTGTAGGCCCAATATTATTTTGAAAATGCTTCGTTAGATTTGCCTTGTTTTTGCCTAAGAGTAGGTTCGCCAACATATCGGTATAAAAGATTTTACTGCCTACGTACCTGTCATCCATGGATATGTCTGGTTAGTATGCGTATCTGTTCTTTAACTGATGGGGTCGGATAGTTGACTAGTTTTGCCACTATATAGGCAACCTTATGGATACATGATGTAGTTAGCGGCCAGGTGCCTTGCTTATTTGTTGTGCTATTATGTATCTGATCGTGGTGTCTGTGGTATCTTAGGTTTAACAGCCACTTGAGTTAGCGACTCTTCAAGTTGGCGACCATTTGGGTTAACGACCTTTTCGAATAGCAGCTACAAAATTAAATTTAGTAAATATTTAAAAACAAAAGTTATCTAAAAGATTCAAAAGAAAAAATATTTTCACATATAATAAGAAAAACATAATTTTTTTTCTAAAAACATAAAATTTTTTAAAGACTAGAAGAAATTAAAAAATATTTTTAACTTTGAAATTAAATTATTAACAAATATTTAAAAATAATGAATTTGTAGAAAAACATATATGATCATACAAAATTTTAAGAAAATAATTTTTAAAAAAAAATGTATTAAAAAACAAATTTTAAGATTAAAAGATAAGTCTATATAAAAAATTTAAAAGAACATAAAATTATAAGTATTAAAAAGAGAAAAGAACTATAAAATATAAAAATAAGCTCGAACCTTACATTTTTCCTCTCCTTGCCTACCCCTCTCTGAGTGGGTGGTGCACCTTTTTGCTTCTCACTACTAGACCAACAAATGTCTACCAGAGCATTCTTAAAATTAGGAACATTTGGGTCACCGGATTTCTTGGCCTCTTCCGCCAACTGGTGCCTCAAGTTCCAAAACATGTTTACCTCGATCCTAGTCTTCTTAGCGTGTTGGGCCATTTACCCTACATCAAAATAACAAAATGATCAAGACATGTACAGGCAAGGAAAACAATAAGGGGTTGGGTAGACAAATAAACTCTAACTAGGCCTTTAGTAGGTAGCTTATGGGAAAACTTTTCAAGTACCCCTACAATCCGCCTATCCTTAACCGAAAACATATTCTTCTTCATATCCTTATGTCGCTAAGGATTATTGGTTCAGTAAAATGGAAATTTTGTGTTTCCATTATCATCATAAAAGTGGGTACAGCCAGACGACTTTATAACAACCTTGAAGAAATTGTCCTTGAAATGCTTAAAAGATTGAGAGTAAGCATCTAAAAAGCTTATACCCAGACGACTAACCAATGATAACCAGGTAATTGGGTCTTTTGAATGTCTATCATAAAATATTGAAAACATTCATGTGACGACAGTAGATATAATGTCCAACATAACAGCCTAAACACCTACAAATAACCCCAACTATTAGGATATAGTTGAGTGGGCGCCACATTTAGAAAGCGGAGTACCCCCATGGTAAAATCATTCAAGGGTAACCAAATATGTAACTGCATGAAGTGACACATGTACATATAGCAGAAATCCCAGTTGTATTGTTCTCGCCCATGATAAAGATTGTTTACAATAATTACCCTCTCCAATGACAATGTATTTGGCTTCATCCCACTTGAACACATAAACACTTCACAACCAAGAATTTAAGATCCTAGACCACCTATATAACGAAAATTGCACCCTAACCACTATCGACACTAATAGGCTCCTCCTCAAGCTAGGTTGGGCCAAAGCTTGAAATGATGACTATGGTGGATGGTGTATTCGCGGAAGCTTGGTGTTGAGAGAAAATGGCTCTCGATTTTGGTGATATAATGGTGGGTGAAGTTGTTTGTGTAGTTCTAAGAGAGGTTAGGCCAACTGTAGAGAAATGGGTGCTACAGGGACCTCTTGGGATGCTCTAGCAAGTGACTAAGAGAAGAAGTATGACTCAAAAATAATTTTGGCAGCATAACATTATCATTCTCAAAGTGAAAAATACATGGGGGAGACACCTCTATTTATAAAGTAAGGTGTCTTCAAAATGGTTAAAACCCTAGAATGCTAACATGCACCAAAACCCTAAAAATGCTATCTTGGTGAAGGAGAGTTTGACATGTGGCAATCCTTACTCTCACAAAACAAACCACTCATGTGTTGCCATGTGAAAATCTACTTTATGAAAAGCCTCTCCAATAGGATAATGACACATGGCCACTACCTATGTAAGAGAACTCTCCATTAAAGAGCTTGCCACGTGGCATATTGGGGATGCTCTTCCTAAGCAAGCTTAATTAACATAATTAAACATCAAATAGTTGCTTAAGTAGACGCATATGATACTCCCTACTTAAGCAAGATTGTTTTTAAAACCCTACATTACTTAGCCCTTAATACAAGGCCTAGAAGAAACCTACACTACTTGACCTTTAATACAAGGCCTAAATATTCATAATTTACTAAAGATACTCCATTGTGGCCTAAAATAGAAGAACTTTGCTCACCTTGCAAAGATGACTCTATCTCTTCATGCAAATGATTGGCCATGCTAGGGGTATGCCATCATCCCCTCCCTTTTCAAAAGGATTTGTCCTCAAATCTTCAAATTGTTAAGTTCTCATACTTCCTTCTCTTGGAGATGTTTGGATTTCTTTCCACTAGGGTCAAATATCCTTCTACAAAAAATAATAGACAAGGTAAGTGTAATAATCATTTAAAGCATGAAGCTCCCAAAGATTATACACCTTGGATCAAATGAATGATCAAGGGTCTGGAGTTTGGGAGCCTTTCTCTTTAAACTCTAGTGTGCCTTGTGTGGAATCCATGTGTTTTTGGAGTAATTTCCTTTTCCAACACAAGGTCTTATTTGGTCTTGTCTTTTCATTCTACTAAAGGAAGGTGGAAAGAAGACCTCTTTTGAATCTTCACACAAGCCTTTGGCCCTTAACATGAACACTCTTTTGTTGAGGCACTCTTTAGGTCATTCCAATACTCTACTTGGGGGGAGTTGGAGAGTCTTCTTTCTCTCACTAGGGAAGTCCACCAATACATGGCATTACCTTGGAAGCTTAAGGTGGCTAGGAATACCTTTCTTTCCTTACTCACTTGATGGCACTGAAAAAGTTGTTCCACTTTCATTTCCTAATCTAGGTATGCCTCTACATTTTCCTTGCCATGGAAATGAGGAAGGTCAACCCACACTTATCCTTTTGCACTCCTGGGCAAAGTTAAGAAATTTTAAAACTTTGTTCTGAGGTATTTTACTTCAGATTTACACTTGATCAAAGGAATTAACACATCTGGAGACAAATCAATCTTCTAGAAATCAAATTATCATGTATATACAAAATGGAAAAGTTCTATCTTTTAACACATGAGTTAATATTTTGAATTCACAAGACAATCAATTATGAAAGAGAACGCTCAAGTTAAATGTATATTTTCTCACCAAGAATTGCTAAGTGTTATGGCTTGTGTTTTCACTTAAAATACTCCTACAAGTAATATTCACAACTTTCAGAAAACATGCAATCAAGGAGGACCTTTTACAGGTTATAATGAGGTCAAGGCAAGGTAGGAAAATTTTTTAATATTTTTTTTTGGTTTTCTGAAATAAATGTAGAAAGAACAAAGGAGCATGATTTCTAAAACAACAATTTTTCTTCTTCTGCTCTACTGAGAAAACAATTATTTTTCTACATTTTTTTTTCAAAACTCTTTCATTATTTTTCCTTTCTTTCTGCCATTTTTTATTAATTTATGGGTGAGGTACTCACCCACACACTTTATTCTCAGCCATTCCTGGCACAATTCACTAGCTCTTTCTTTCTTCCTTAGGTAAGGGAAAAACATGATCCTTTCTTTTTAAGGATTTACAATGGGCTTAAAACAAGAAAAATAAGTTTAAAGCTCAAAGGGGCTACCAATGGATTAATATCAAGGTGGGCTTATTTAGCCAAGTAGTTAAAAACAAGAAATGCCTCAATCATATCAAATCATGCACATTCACCTAAGTTGCAAAACAAAAGAATCAAGTTAAACATTTGAGTATAAACAAAGCATGAGTAAGTCACTCAAGAAAAATAAGAATGGCACATGACAATCCATCCTTTATATTAAGGCTCAAGACTCACAAGGTCAAATTATTTCACAAAAGATCTAATCAAGAAATTCTCAAATCAACTCAATTAGCAAATCACAGAAACAATCCACTCATATCAACAAGACACCTATTTTTCCAGAATTATGATCATCCCAGTTTCTGAATCAAATTCTAAAATTCAATATCAATATGTTTTATTGAATGGATTTCTTAAGAGACATATTATTTAAATGTTTCACTAAGTAAAAAATTAATACTTTCACAATTTTCACAAAAAGAAATCACAATTTTTCTTCTTTTTTTTAAATGCAAACAAAAAAACAGAAAAAAGAAAAATCCTACCTACGATTTGTCTCCCCCACACTTGTTTCAGAAATTGTCCTTAATGGACTTATTTTGGGGAGCAAATGGAAAATCTTGTGACTTTTGGCTCAATCTGGCCATAGGTCCAAAATTTATTTTCTTTAACTTTTTTAAGTACAAGTCAGCTTGTACCATTTTTTATTTTAAAATTAAAAACAAAAACATATATTTTTGAAAATTCTTTATATTTTTATTAAAATCAAAAACAAAAAACAAATATGCACACATTTTTAATTTTCTATCAACAATGTTTTCAAAAGAATTTGAATCTAACATCTTTTCCTTTTGCAACAACCTTTCTTCTTTCTCCTCAGCCAAGTCAACATAGACAGCCGCTGCAAATCGATTTTCATCATTCACATCAACAAACTTAATGTGTGGAGCGTGTGACTTTAATTCAATTTCAGCATCATCAAGTGCATTAGGATGATTAACTAGATCATTAGTAATCCTCATAATCTCATCTTTTGAGCAAAAATTTTCACCTAACGTAGTTGACTCTACTGCTTTATCATTAACCAAACTAGTTGCAGTAATAAATGCTTCATATGCATCTTCAATATTGTTGGTTCTTCAACTGCACTTGGTTCCTCCATTGTATTATTCTCACAACTTCGCTCATGAAAAAGATAATTTGTACTCATATCATCATTACTTGCAAGTAATTCTACAAAGTTGTTGTTACTTGCAACCTCCATCATGTCGTATAGTACTTTATCATTTCCATACCATTCTTGCTCAATATCTTTGCATCGTTGATAAACTTTTAACCTTTCATCTATGGTGTCTAAATTCTCTCTCAATCCATCCATTAATAACACAACTTCCCTATAGGATGGTTCATTGATTGCTGTAACTTGTTATGGTGGTGCATGTTGTTGCTATTGATAACCAAATGGAACATATGATGGCTAGGGTTGACACTTAAAATATGGTTTTTGCTCATATTCCAAAAAAGATGATCTAGGATATAGATAATTAAATTGACATATAGTTAACCTACTTATATCAAGTGCAGAAGTAGGTGTGACAATTTGTTGATGATAACCATTTGGTCATGTGCAGAAGGTAGGTGTGACTATCAAGTGCAGAAGATAGGTGTGTCTCAATGGACAACTTAAGTACATTGTCTTTCCTGAGCCAAAGTGTTTTCAACTTGTTTCACAAATTAAAACTACTTATCTATAACAACTTCAGTATTGTTTAGATAGTAGTCAACAAAATAGAAAGGGTAAAGTAACCCAAAGTCGTCTCCTAACGAGCACGGAATTGATTTTTATCAAATTAGTTCTTATAAAAACTATACAAAAGAGTTAGTCAAATAAAAAAAAATAAGAGGATTAAGATAAACAAAGAAAGAAATGAAATTTAAAAGATAAAAAGAAATAAAAACAATAGTAAAGAAAATAGATTGATTTCACTACTTTTTCAAAATAGATCCATCATCAGTTATCTAAAGATTATTGCTCAATTAATTATTGTTGTAAATTTGCAAATTAATCAATGTAAATTCTCAATAAATTTGTTGGCATTCTCACTATTAACCAAAGTAAATTCTCAATCAAAAGCAAGAACTTTGTAGATTAATCGTAGTAAATTTAGCCAAAGCACATTTTCAATTAAATATTACTAAGCTTAATAATGTCCATTCTTTTACCTCTAAAATCAAGCAAAAAGCTAATTAACCAAAGTACATTCTTGATTAATTCTAGTTAAAGTTTTCACATCTAATCAAAGTAGGTTCTCAATCATTGGCAAAAATCCATTCAATCACATGAAAGTTTCTAAATTAATCAAAGTAAATTCTCAATTAAAATTAAAAACCCTTGAACTCATATGATTGATTGCATATAAATTAAAACATCTCACTAATTAGCTATGATGTAAAAATCATTACTTTTTACGTGATTCAAAGATAAAAGACAAATGAATTAAAACCTCAACAATAATGAAAAGAACAAAGAAATTATTTCATTCTAACCTTGGTTTAGCAAATTACAAAGAAATTACAATGGAATCAACCCAAGAAGTTTAGCACTACATGAAATGAAAAATAAAATAAAAATAGAAGAAGAATAGAGAGAGAGAAAGGAAACAAAATTAGACCCCCTAAGGGTTCCTAAACTCCGAAGTCCCGAGCTTTACTTCTTTTGCTCCCTTGGGTCTCTTTATATAGCCTTGATTGGACTTGAATGTTATATTTTTAGGTTGCTGAAATCTTTTAACTTCTGATATAATATCTCTCAAATAATTAACAAATTTTATCAGTTTCTAAAATATTGGAAGATTTCCTTTGTTGATAATTTGAGATATATCAAAGATAATTAATAAAAAATCTTTAATTAATTATTCAACAACTTAATTTCTGTCAAATTTCCAATTCAGCCCATCTTGTAATCTACTCCAATTATCTTCTAAATAATCCAATATCTTCAAGATATATTTGTTTATTGGGGAGATCTAATGAGATTAAAAAAAATCTTGTCATATTTAAAAAGATTTGGTAGTTATTATCTTTTGATATTTTATGATATAATTAAATAAGATAATTATTTAAAAATATCAAATAAAATATCTAAAGATATATTTTCCCAAATTATCTTTTATGATAAATATTTATCAATTATCAAAACCCTTCTTCTGGAAAAAGATAGAAAAACCTGCATGGTCCAATTTTTGTTGCCCGTTCCCTCTTCTTGGCTTAGCCAAACTGTTTCACTTTTTCAAACTTTTCTTGCTGTCTTCTTGCAATGATTGGCTTGGATTTTTGTGATTTTGATAATTTCCTATTCTTTGATTTATCTTTAAGGTGTCATGAAGTTTTAAGCTATGTATTTCCACACCTCCATGAGCTCAAGTTAGCTACAACTACACTAACACACCTCAAAATATCCAAAAAACATTTATGCAACTGAAAAGCTATTTTTAACACCTTTTTTGTATCTCATGCTCAATAAACCCAAATTATAAGAAATCCCAATTAAATCAATTTTTTAAGAACAAAATTCAATTAAAAATCTAGAAATAAACATTAAATGAGGGAAAAAATATGCATGCATCAGTATGCCTCTACATTTTCCTTCCCATGGAAATGAGGAAGGTTAACTCTAACTTCTCTAGGCTCTTGGTGTTCATGGTCCCTTCTTGGCCTTCTAGGTGGAGGAGGTTGATAGTATTGGTTCAAAATCCTACTATCGTCCTCATAGTGTGTGAGTTGTGTATTATGTTGGAAGCTTCGCCTTGAGTTGCTCACACTCTTACTCCTACTTTTTCTTTGTCTCAACTCTTCTTGAACTTTAACTTATTTTGCCTTAAGTATCCTAAGCTCCTCCTCTAAGGTTGTAAGATATTCATCCCTTTCAACTTTTTCTTTTTCTTTTAAAATGGATTCTTGTCTTTGCCAAATTTTTAATAACTTTAGTTCTTTAGCCAAGTGTTGTAAATTAGGCACTTCACTAGAGTCATTACCAATTTGGTAAGATGGAGCCTTAGAAGGAGCTTTAGACATCTTAAATTTTTCGAAAAGATGTTATGCAACAAACAAACTTGTATCTCAAATTCTAATTCCTTAAGAGATTTTAAGAAGCAAAAGAACTTTGAATTCACTTCTAGGAAAAGGAGGAGAATAACTAAGGATTACTTAAAATCCAAGCCTTTCCTTGCCAAAGCTACCTTAAGTCCTCTTACAACTAACCTCTCAAAGGGAATTAGGTTTGAAAAGCTAGTAAACTCACACTAAACTACAAACAAAAGGAAATCAATCAAACTAAACTATGCAGCCTAATGGTTGAGTTAGAACACACTTTGGAACCTTCAAACCTCACCAACGAAAAATGAATTTAATAAGAGATTAGAGGTTCGAGTTAGGAGATGGGATTGAGTACCTATGACTCCCCCAAGACACCTAACTTTGCCATGAATTACAAGTCCAAACAAATACAAGATTACAAATCAAAAAATTGTAATACAAGCAAAGATGTTGTGTATTTCTCTCCAAGTGTTTTACTCCTTTTTCTTCTTCTCTCCAACTCAAGCTTTGAGGTCCAAAGAGGTTTCCAATGCCTTTAAGGGCTTCCTTTAGTCTTGGACAAATCTCAAAAGTTCCTACACCACATTACAATTCCAAAACCGGGAGTAGAATGCCAAGGATAAAGCAAATAAAGGCGAAAAAATGAACAAAGAAGCTGTTCAAAAGGAATTTTAGGATGACAAAATCGTGAGTTAGGAAGGAGATAAGCAAGAAAATAAAGGCTAAGAACAAATGTTAGGCACACAAAAGAAATACCTAAAGAAAAGCTTTAGAATAGATCACAAAAAAAAAAAACACTAGAGTAGAAAATGATGCTTTTTGTCTTTAAAAGCCTTAAGCTAAAGGTGTACTATGGACACTCTTTTGTTTGCATCAAATGCATGAAGCTTGGCTACTGGACAAAGCACATATATCAAGTAAATCAGCCGACCAAATCAACATTATAATGCTTACACGACTTTTGGTGGTATTGGTCCCTTTTTCTACTTCTTCTTTTCACTTTTTGCTTTTGCTTTTCTACTTTTTCTTGCTTTTGATGTATCAAATGTTGTGATTTTTTTCTCTCTTTCTTTTCACATTTTCCAGCACCAACACATGTAAGACTCGAGAAATTTAAATAATTAAGTAAATAATTATTTAATAATGCGGGTAGTGAGAGCCTTTATGACATTTAATACTAACATGTATCACATGTAAAAGTATTAGCTCAAATGGTTGAGAGTACTTGGTTGTGTGAGAAGACTTGGGTTCAAGTCCCATGTATGCCATTTATGTGTTAATTTATTGATTATTTTTAGTAAAATGCTTGAACATGTTGAGTGATAATATAATCTTAGAACTATAAGAATTATCATGAAACATGAATTGGTTGAATGGTTGTGCATTGATTTGACATTGGAATGGTTATGGGTTCAAATTTTGGTAGATCCAAATTAAAATTTCTTTTTGCCAAAATTTCTTTTGCCGTGAATGTGAAAGGGCAAGGAAACCCTAGCAGTTAAGAGGGGCTGAAAAAACAACCACTAATGAACCTTGAATGGCAATTAAACTCCATGTTTAATGTCATTTTTGTTTTGGAATTTATGGTGCTTAATCAAATGAATTAAGAGCATTGTGAGAGAGGAGAAAGGGTTTTCTGAAGCTACCAAAGAGGGAGTACTATGGAAAGTGTGTTGAGTGTGTGCAAGGAGAGAAAAGAGGGAGTGAGAAAGAGTCTTGAAGGAGGAATTACAAGCTAAGGTTAATTAGGACCAAGAACTCAAAGATTTACACACTTTTGGAGGAAGAAATCCATGTTAGGGGAGCTGTACTGCGTGTTTATTTTAATTGTATTTTTTCTGGATTGAATGGAATGCATGTGAACCTTGAGTTTGCCAAAAATATGATAAATTGTTCATGTTTATGGAATTTTCGAAAACCGTCTGGCGACGTTGAAGACCCGTCAGGCGACGCATGCTGCAAAATCCAATTTCTAGGTTTCCTCTATGAACCGCCAAGCGGCTGCATGTGTCCCGCCAGGCGACGCGAATTGGTTTGGCCAGTTTCTCGTGGTTTCATGATTTTCTATGATGTGGATGATGCTTGAATTAGTTATTATATATGAAATTGCATACTTGTTTATTTAGTTACGTGTTTGTAATTATATGACTAAGGATAATTATGATTATGGAGATAATTGGGTGTTAAGGTTCATGTGGTGCTTGCGGAGGAATCAACCAACATGAACTATGTGTATCATTTATGATATGATGCATGAAAGTAATTCCGAATTGAACAAATATGATGTGTGAACCATATAATTATGTCAAGACGAAGGTGGGAAGGGTTGATTTGGGGTTTTAGGGTTTACGCAGGTGCAGAAAAATCTGTGATTTTTCTAGAATGGTATTCACTGCCTGGCGACAATTCATGTTAAACAACCTAGTTGTTGGGTTTCTGTTAAGAACCGCCTTATGGTGAAGAGTTGCCTCCAGACAATGCGGGTGGTTTTTTGTTCACGGAAAACATTGTTTTTCATACTTTTCGTGCAACAGAAACCGCTGGGCGCTGTTTTATACCGCCAGGCACCAGGTTCCTGATTTTTGGGCGCTAGGCACCACCGTTTTTCCTTGTTCGTTAACCATTTGATTTAGGTGAAATTTTGATAGGTAGTCCATAACATGTAGTTCTTCACTTTGAACGGTGGAGATTTGATTTGGAGGTCAGTAGCTAGAGATATATGTTACTCATTATTGCTGGTTTTGAAGTCTTTAAAATGCATGAATAAGCTTTTGAAAATTTCAAGTAACTTCCGATGAAGCATGATTGGGTTATCTTGTAAGTCTCTATGAATTTGAATGTTCCTTTGGATAGTCAAATGTTGATAATTGGTTTATTGGTGCATGCATGTGTGTCAATATAAATTAACTTGTTGCATATGAGAGGCGATAGTGCTATATTAATTTGCATTGGTGCATAGGATCATGTGCTTAAGTTGTCAGAGTGCTGCTGCTCTATATTTGTTTGAGCATACATCATTCATAAGTTGGAATTGAAGCGCATGGCGCCTGGCGGTAAGGGTTGTCCCGCCAGGCGATACTTGTAGAAATAGTAGCATTAGAGGCGCTTGGCGCTTCGAGGCACGTGTCCCCCGCAGGCGATCTGGAAGCGAGTTTCGCATGACAGCTCCAGGGCAGCGCTAGGCGATGATGCAAAGGCATAAGCTTTGTTTGCTTTGGATGTGCGTGATCTACAAAGCTTTGGTGATACCTTGAAGGTCGGCTTGTTAGGTTCCTTGAGTTGTGGCTTAGGATAAGGGTTAAGCACATGACATTCCTTGAGTTGTGGCTCGGAATGGCATCTCTTAAGTTGTGGCTCAGGATGGCGGATGAACACGAGGAACTCTTGAGTTGTGGCTCGGGTTGGCGAGTGTTGCCGGTGTGAATGTGCATGTTGTAGCGTGTATGGCGGGTCCAAATAGATTGCCCTCCTTGGTATGATACCAACAAGTTTGGTAGTCTTGGGACGTTACGAATGTTATTCGTATTGGGAATTCCACCTGGTGTTACAGAGTGTGGTTCGTAGCATGGTTTCTCGCACGTGCTTTACAAGTTGTGGTTGGTAGGTGTGGCAACAAGACATCTTGAGGTACTCATCGAAAGACGTAGAACACGGGTAACATGGTGGTGGCCATGTGATATGGAATCAAAGGATGGAATTCCTTTGGTGTGTTTGTATGTATGTATGTATGTATATATATATATATATATATGATTGTTTAATTGTTAGCTCACCCTATCTACTTGTGTTTTGCGATGATCGTGTACGCGGTACACGGGAGTAGATGATGTTGTAGATGAATCTAGTGAGGCATAGATCCGAAGCGGGGCTAGTATGGGAGAAAAGAGTTTTCTGAGTTTTATGTTTCTAAATAAATTGTAATATTTTATATTACTAGACTTTGATGATTGTAATGAAGCTTATAATTATGGTTTTAAAGTTTATTCTATGATGAATGAATGTTTTAAATTTCCTGCGTTTTGGGAAATTAGAATTATATTAAATGAGGTTTAATATTATTTTATTCTATTTTATTTAAAATTTGTAATATCTGGGCGGGATGTTAATTTCGTATCAGAGTAATGGTTTTCAAAAGATTTTTTAGCCTTGGGGAGTGAGCTTGGTAGGCACACTTCCAATTGATATTACCTAGTGCGGGATGTACAATTGGCTACTGAATTGCAAAAATCATTAGAGGAATGTGTTCTGGGAATTTTGGAGAGAGTGGCACGTGTAACAAAATCTAGGATTTCCCTAGAAATTGATGCACCGCTTGGCGGGATGTAATTTGCCACCAGGTGCACGAGGTTGACTACCAGATTGATTGTTGACTTGATAGGGGCAAATTGGATTGCGGTGTGGAGGCGTATTGAGTAGTGAATCAAACCGTAAGGTGATTTATATAGTGGGATCGGTAGGGTATTGACAAGGGACTTTCAGACTATAAAAATTAAGAGTGGGAAGCCATGGAAGAGGTTTAATTTTAAGTCTTGAGATAAAATTGGACCATATGATGACTGGATTGATATCAGTATTGATTCTAATTGATTATGATGTTAGGTTAATATTAGTGGTAGAAAGCCTATTATTAACTTAAGGTTGTGTAGCTAAGGATTACTAATTACATGATTTTAAATAGGGATTACTTGACGTGGAAATTAGGTTGGTGGGAAGGTACTGTAGGCACTCCTAATGTGCAAAGAAATGAAAATTTCACTAGTTGAGTGTCAATTTTTTGTTTAGCACAAGTGGGTTGCATTCTTAAGGGAAATTGAGGGATATCATATTTTAAGTTGTGAATGATGGTAGATATGGTACTAGGGGATATATTTGTATTTAGACATTTATATAAAAGAATTCAACAACCTAGATGCATGATATTGCAGGACTAAAGTATTGAAACTTAGTTAATAGTGTGAAAAACCAGTAATGTTTGTTACTAGTGTAGCGCCTAGCGGTGTTATTTTACTTGCTAGGGGATAGCTACATTTATAGTGGCTCTAAAAGCATGTGGTGCCTGGTGGTGAGGGTTGTGCAGCCAAGCAACACCTACAGATAGTGGGATCTGAGGCGCTTGGCGTCTAGCGGCACCTGTCCCCTGCAAGGCGGTTTGGAAGCGAGTTTCGCTTGGTGACTCCAGAACAGCGCTAGGCGATAATGTAAAGGCAAGGCTTGTGTTTTACTTGCTTTCGATGTGCGTGGTCTACAAGGCTTTTGTGATATCTCGAAGGTCGGCTTGCTGGTGTTCCTTGAGTTGTGGCTCGGGATAAGGGTTAAGCACGTTGCATTCCTTGAGTTGTGGCTCATAATGGCATCTCTTGAGTTATGGCTCGGGATGACGGATGAACATGAGGAACTCTTGATTTGTGACTAAGGTTGGCAAGTGTTGCTGGTGTGAGTGTGCGAGTTGTGGCTCATACGGATGAGTCTAGATAGATTGCCCTCCTTAATATGTAGCTGACGAGTTTGGTAGTCTTGGGACGTTACAAACTATGTTCGTATTGGGAACTCCACCTGGTGTTACAGAGTATGGTCTGTAGCTAGTTTCCCGCATGTACTCTACAAGTTGTGGCTTATAGGTGTGGCAACAAGACATCTTGAGATATGCGTCTAAAGACATAGACCATGGATGACATGGTGGTGGCCATGTGATATGAAATCAAAGGATAGTGTTCCTTTGATATAAAAGTGCTTAAGATGTATGAATTATATATGTTTTATATACTGTTAGCTCACCCTATCTGCTTGTGTTTGGCGATTATCATGTACGCGGTACATGGGAGCAGATGATGTTGTAGGTGAATTTGGTGAGGCATATAGCTAGAGCGTGGGCTAGTCTAGGAGATATTTTTTTATCAGAGTTTTATTATGTTTTTGAAGAAATTGTTAACTTTTATATTATGTGATAGACTTGGATATTTTGTGTGAATTTTTATAAGCATGGATTTACGATAATTTACAATGAAATAAAGTTTTAAATTTCTCGCGTTTTTGGGAAATGGAATTATAATAAATGATGATTTATTCTTACTTCTTTATTTTATTATTTAAATTCGTAATATCCGATCAGGATGTTACAGAAGATATCATGGTATAACATGTAGGTTGTCTACTAGCAACTTTAATATTCTTAAACTTTGTGTTAAGAATTGTCAAACCGATCCTTTAGTTTTTTTTTTTCGTTTCAATTTGGTCATGATTTTTTAATTGGATTAAATTTGGTCCTGATATTTTTAAAAGTGATTCAATTTGGTTTTTACCGTTAGTTTTTGACAAACAATGCTAAAGTCAGTGTTATACTATGATGCACATATACTTCAAATTGGGTCACGTATTCGTGTATTTGTGTCTGATACTTTAGATATTTAACCAATACTTATAAATAAAATATGTAACTTATAAAACAATAGTACTTTTATAATGACAATAATTTATAACTTTTTATGTTGAAAACGTCATTACATATGATTTTAATCTGGGTTCACACAATAACAATCATATATTTATCATGTTTCAAGAATTATTGTACACTTTTAAATATGTATATATAACATATCGGATACGTGTTGTATCCGATACACATAACGTATCTATCCGTCATAGGTTCTATGTAACTTCATAGTTATGTCACGTGGCACAATCATTGTGACGTGATAGTAGCAGTGTTTTGTGATAGTGCCATGTGGGCATAATCTCGATTTGGTCCCTACATGTAGGTGACCAATATTTTAGTCCAAATTTTGGTAAAAATGAAGCAATATTTTCCTCTTTAAATTGAGACAAAATTTATTTTTTGTATAAATTTTATATGGATATTTTTATGAAAATGGAAATTTTTATTAAATATATATAGAAATATTTTTAAATTAACTTTAAAATCTAAATGAAATATTTGGAACAGGTCACATGGGTTAATTGATATCAAGGTAATACTTAAATCTTAAGAAATTATACTATTCAACTTATTAATTTTAATTTGTTCATGTGGTTTTTGGTTGCATGATTTGTGTTCCGTTTCACATTAGATTTAATAATCACATTCAAACTCTAAGAGACATGATTTTAAATAAATTTATATAGATTTCATCGATACTCAGTGGTATAAATTGGCGCTTAGTGCCAAAGCATTCATAAAGTCATAGTGCTAAATGGTATAAATTGACACTCAGCGGCCTGAAGCTAAAATGCTCCCAGACTTGCACAACAAGGCTAGCGCTCATTGCCAGTCTGCTACCGCTCAACGTTATATCAAACATCAACAAATGCATTTTATGATTTTGAGGGTCCTTGGAGTTGTTCAATTGATAAAATTGGTACTCCTTTTTCAAAGGATTGGTTTACAATAGTTTTAAAATATGAAACTCGTACCAATTTGGTTAATTGCTCAGATTCTAAATTCTCTTAGTCAACATAAAACCAATCCTATCTAGCACAAACATTTTAACATTTAACTATCATCGTAATCATGCAAAATTCATATAAGTAATTTTAAATCAAACTAGATTTATCAAAAAAATTGATTTACCCCCAAATTCATTCTAACAACAACATGAAATCATTAAGTTAATAACAACGCATAAAACAAGCCAAGACCAGCTTCTCTTTCTTGTTACCCAACTTAACTAGCTCTAAAAACATTAAAATGCTTCTAACTACACATGATGCTCTATCTACACAGAAACATCACAAGAATGATCAAGATATACTATTATATCACTAATCACCAGTTACTCTTATAGAAGATTAAATAGACACATGTAGGTGAAAAATGCTCACATGGAACATAAAAAAGTAGACCATAAAAAGGGGTTGAAACTCAACAAACGCGAACAGAGAAACTAATTGCTTAAAATTGAAGAGCTTGCCGCGAGGATCACTCCTACGGTCTTGGATCTTCAATCAGACAAATAGAGGAGAAGAACACTTATAGAGAAGTCAATGAACTCTAGAAAAATGATTTCTAGAGGGATTGTGTGTTTTAAGATGATGAAACTCATTTATAAAACCTCCTATTTATATGAATCCTTTTAAACTACTATCAATTCTAAAATACCATTTTCTAGGTCTTCATAATTTTGTTGTTAACTAGATGATATAATCATTAACTAGATGATATGATTCTTATTATTATTTGATTTTGTTGTTATATAGATAAAATTTCATCTCTAATTTACAAATTAAATCATATATTCTTTTGTCTTCAATCTTCTCAAAATAATTAGTTAACTTGTTTTTTAAATTGAAAACAATAATCAATCAGCAAGATGAGTGTGATCAAGAAAGAAATAAGTAATTGAAGAAAGAAAGAAATAAACTAAGAAGTGAATCGAAGAAATAAAGATGTAAACTAATAAGTGAATTGAAGAGAGAATGAAGTAAACTTGCGAGTGAATTGAAGAAAAAAAATTATTACATAGTTCCATTGACGATAAAAATTATATAGTTGAATGAAAAATAAGAAAAATAGTTTAAACACATTATAATTTTTTTAATAAAAATTGAATTGGTATTTAGAAGTTAATTAAACTATTTATCAATCTTAAATGTTGATGTACTTAATTCACTTCAGTTAAATATAGTGGAGGCAACTTGATGAACCCTAAAACTATTTATCAATCTTAAATGTTGATGTACTTAATTTACTTGAGTTAAATATAATGGAGGCAACTTGATGAAACCTAGATAGAGTTGGTCGTTAACTGGATGAACTTGATGGAATGAACGGAGGAAATTGAAATCTTTTTGCCCTAGAATTGCATTTGATTGAGTGCTGATTGTCCTGCTTCCACACCAAGAACTCTAATTTTTGTTTAATTCTAGACACTTTATTCACATTTAGAAATTGTCTTCACGCTGGGTGAGATATAACTTCTGTTTCACTTCCAATTGCTCTTTCTCATTGGGTGTGTCCTTGTGTTGTTGGTGCCTAAGAAAGATGGTAAATGGCACATGTGTTGTGATTGTAGGGCCATCAACAACATAACCATCAAATTAGGCACCCAATCTTAAGACTTGATGATATGTTATATGTGTTACATGGAGCCAAAATCTTTTCAAAAATATACCTAAAGAGTGGTTACCATCAAATCTGAATTCAAAATGGAGATGAATAGAAAACTGCTTTCAAAACTAAATTTGGTCTTTATGAATGGTTAGTCTTGCCTTTTGGCTTAACCAATGCTCCAAGTAAATTCATTCACTTAATGAATCATGTCTTACAGGATTGTATAGGTAGATTTGTCGTTGTTTATTTTGATGATATTTTAGTTTGTAGCACTAGTCTTAGTTTTCATATAGGTCACCTTAGGGTAGTTCTTTCTCTTCTTAGAACTAATAAATTGTATGCCAACATATATAAGTGTACTTTCTATGTAGATAGTGTTGTCTTCACAAAAAGTGCACTTCTCTTGGTGCATGCCATTTTTCATGCTTCCCTATATGCACTCTAGGTGTAGGAGGTTGATAGTATTGATTGACAATTCTATTATCCTCCTTATAGTGTGAGTTGTGTTAGATTTTTAGAACTTTTCTTAGATTGGGTCCAACTTCTTATCCTTTCTTGCATTTTCTCTTATCTTTTGTTAAGAAGCCTAAGTTCTTCTTCTAGGATAGCAAGATGGGCATCTCTTTCAATTTTCTCTTTTTCTTTCAAAATTGCTTCTTGTTTCCTCCAAATTTTTAGTGATTTTAGTTCTTGGGCTAGTTGAGTTAATATTTTTGGAGCCTTCTCACTAAAATCACAACAAATTTGGTAACAAGGTGCCCTAGACATCTTAAAGATTTTCTATATGTTGTGCACAAATAAATAATTATATTTCAAAAAGAATTCCTTAAGAGACACACTACAAGAAATTCATTGATTACCGATGGATATGTTCCGACGGATAACTATCCTTCGGTAAAGTTTATTTTCCGACAGATGTACCGACGGATATTGATGATTTATTTATCGACGGATATTGATGTGAATTGGGTTTCTTATACCGACGGAAGGATCCGTCGGTAATGTCGTAGGTGTAAGTTACCGACAACGTTTTCATATTTACCGACAGAGAAGATCCTTCGGTAAATTCTCGGCCAAATGAAAAGAAGATTTCACTTTCCCCTCCACCATTTTCAGTTTACCCCTTTCCCCCAAAATCGCGAAAACCTAGTGCCTTAGGTTTTGATCAGAAAATCGTCGTGACCACCGCGTGTGCCGCTCCACCGTGATTCTTTTGTTCATGCCCTGACCTTTTCATGCATTCTCCGGCGCAATCTGCCGCTGTCTCATCTTCTTCGTGCATTTTTCGGCGCGAGCATCCTATAGCGTAGTGTGTGTAGGTCTTGGATGGCGACACGTTCTTCGGCGACATCAATGTTGTAGTGGTAAGTGTCAACTGCCATGATGTTTGTTTAAATTATTTATCCCAAAACTTGTTCTTACTATAATTGATTCTGAAATTGGTAAGGGGAGATGATGTCCGGTTGGGTTTAGTAGTGGCGGGCAGGCGTGAAAGCTACAATATTGTGGGTTGTTTGCAAGAGACGTGAGGCACTAGGTTTGATCAATTTTCCCTTTCTGACTTCACTACATTTCTGAATTGATTGCTTTGTTGGATCCGAATTTGATTGCTTGGTTTTGTTGTGGATTCCATTAAGTTATTAAGTTGATTGATTCATTGTGTGAATGTGTTCATGTTGTTGACATGAGAAGTCAAGGTGGTTTGCTTCTTGAAGATTTGATGAAGATTGAATGAAGCTCTTTTGAACTATCTTGAAGCCATAAACATTGGAATGAAGCCTACATTGATGAAGGAAAGGAGATTTGATGATATCCATGGT
>Ga0214544_1003114_pt1 | contig 34650 bp, 19 predicted proteins | sample CNSS3metaG_FD_160074 | JGI IMG/M metagenome (GOLD analysis project Ga0214544, IMG submission 160074) | Root nodule microbial communities from cowpea collected in UCLA plant growth center, Los Angeles, California, USA - CNSS3 | ecosystem: Host-associated > Plants > Roots > Nodule | place: USA...
TATATATATATATATATATATTAGAGTATTTGTTTAGGTGTTTGTTTATTCATGCATATATTATTTACTTTTTAATCATTACAAAATTTAGTTTAGTATTTATCATTGCGTGGGTATGCGTGGGTATGCATGGTTATGCAGTGTGCATGTGTCGGTTATTTATTTTAATCTTTAAAAAAGTTTGTTATATGTATTTAGTATTTTTAATATTTAGTATATAATATTAGTTTTTAATCTTGAAATGTTTAACTTAACTTTTTATTTTTTTAAGTAAGAAACCATCATTTATACTTCTAATATTATTCGACGAAAATCACAATCGGAAGAAGAAATAAATGCAATATATATATATATATATATATATATATATATATATATATATTAATTATTTATAATAAATCTTATAATGTTAATTTTATTTAATTTTATTGAGTTTTTCTTTCTATTTTTTTATGGTTAAGTGGACGTGCGGACGTGTTATTCCTTTATTAAATTTTTTAATAAAGTAGTTGTGTTCAATTTCAATGTTTGTTGTTTATTTTTAATCTTTAAAAACATGAGTTGTGCATATGTTTTGGAATAATATGTATTTGCACGTGTTGTTCTTTTTATTTTTAGGTTGCACATGTGTGTCTATTATTCATTTGTGCTTACTGTGTTATTACTTTTTTTAAGTTTTGGAAAAGTTAGCTTAGAATATACTAAAAGATATTTAAAAAAATAATGTTTTTATTTTATTTTTTTTATCTTTTTAGAGACAAGTTAACAAAGTTGCAAATTTGTTTAATGAGGGATACTAATAGTTGAATAAGCCAGAGTATTTCCACAGGTTAAGATCAACCAATATTTTAATTAATCATCACAATATTACACAATAATACAAACATAATTAATTTAATCACGTAAATAAAAAATAAACTAAAATTAAATAAAATATAAGTTTCAAATAAAACTGTTAGACGTTACTATAAATTTTGTCATCGTAACTATACTTAGAAAAAAAAAAGCAAAATATAAGTTCATATAATAATAAAAGTATATAATAAAAAATATAATTAGATAATCATATGGACAAGATATGATAATTGTATTACCTCATATTTAGATATAATAGTGTATTCTCTTTATCTCACGTGTAATAAACATGCAAAAATAAATAAGCATACTACCTAAACTCTTAAAAAGTGGAAACACCACATGTAACTAGAGTTAATCTCAAATAAAAATAATAATAATAATAATAATAATAATAATAATAATAACATTAATTTTAGTTTCTATTAATTTAATTTTTAATTAAATAATATGTTGTGAATGGACCTGTAAGTTTGTGTTATGCAAGTTGATGCTTGTTAGGTGTTTTTAGATTTTAAGAAAATTAGTTTTGTTTGTGTTTATTTTTAGAAAGTTGGTCCTAAGTGTGTATGCTATTCACCTTTTAGTCTTTAGAAAAAAGTATTTAAAATATGATATAAACATTGGTGGACCAATGAAGGGACAGGGGAGTCGTGGCCCCAAAATTTTTTTTGAAAATTTTTTACTGTTATATGAAAATTGTTTTATTTTTTATTTTTTTAATTATGTATAAGAAATTTGATTTTTTGGAATTTTTTAAATAATAAAAATATATATTAAGAATTGATAAAAATTAAAATAGGTATCTTTTTATTTATTTTATAAAATATAACATTTAATGTTAATAAATAATAAAGCATAAATTAAATTTAATAAATAATAAACAAATTTATTAAGATATTTTTTATTTTTTCTCTCATTATTTTTTGAGTTTCTCACATATTATACCCACTTTAGACTTTTATTTGTTTTGTTTTCTTTTGTTTACGAAGAAAAAAAAAACTTGAACACAAATTCATTATTTTGTGCTCTGTTTTTGTATGCTTTATTCTATTAATGAAGAAAAAAGTTTTTTTTTTCTCAATTGATAGTGAAATATTAGTTTAATAATTAATATTATTTTTTATCTTACGAGCATTTGGTATATTCATTTTTATAAATATAGAAGAAAAAGCAATGCACTAAGTGTTTTTTAATAACTGGTTTTTAATTGTGACTTGATTATCATATATTTTTTTTTATTAATTACGTATCGCAATTTTTATTTAGATTATGATAAATTATCTTTTAGTATTTTTTTAAAAACATAAGTATATTGATGAAGAAATAAAAGAATAAATAAATTATTTAAAAGTGATAAAATGGAAGCTACCATGAGGAAGAAAATAGACAAAATCAAATCTTTGACAAAAATAGGAAGTCAATTACATCTACTTGATTGATTTTTTAATCCGTCTCGTCTTATTTTAACTCTTCTTGTTTCTACAACTATATCAGAAAGATAATTTTCTACAGTAAAAATTATCAAAATAAGATTGCAAAATAAAACGGAAGATGAATTTTTTTGCTGACGATATGATTATTTATATTAAAAACAAAATATAACTAAAAATTTTAATATTGATTCAATTATTATTGAGTTCAATAATCTTACACATCCATAATTAAATATATAAATTTTAAGTGTATTTTGGCACCCCCATAAATATTGAGCAAGTTCTGCCACTGGATATAAATATAAAAAAGATGATATCTTTAATTTTTTTTAAGATTCATTATATCATATAAAACTTTGAAAAAAATAGTTTAAGAATATTTATATATATATATATATATATATATATATATATATATATATATATATTTGAAATACAAGACTTTAATTTTTTGTCGGGTAAAGAAGTCATAAATATTTTTTGAAAAATCTTGTAAGCTCATCCAGGGTATAAAATAAATTAGATACAGTACTATGTAACTATTCGTATAAAATAAATATCATTAATTAAACATTTATACATGAAATGTTTATTTCATAAAAAAAAAGAAAAATATAAAAGACGACTGTATAGTTATATGTGAAATAATATGAATTCATGTTATTCATTTGAGTGATTTTCTAATTATGTAGAATTAAGAAAAATTGCACAAAATATTAAATTTCAAAATTTGTTGATCGCAAAAAAATTTATAATTTATCAATAAAATAGTCAAAGGTTCTAGAAGGTAGGGTTTTTGTGAATATATCAGGTATTTCAGCTTAATTTTAACATGAATGGGAGACAATAATTTTTTTTTAACAAGTTCACCAATTAAATGACAATTAATATCTATATGTTTCAATCTTTAATAATGAAAGAAATTATAAATAAAGTGTACATGAAATTTGTTATCAGAAAAGAACATAGTAATGTTAATTGAAACTTCAAAACTTCAAAATATTTGAATAATTATTATAATCAAACTACTTAATTAGTCACTAAAGATAAGCATGATATTTTTATTACTGAAGTTTGAACATGGTATATTGTTTGACAAACTTCCATGAAATTAAGAAATCATCAAGAAAAACATAAATCCAATTGTTTTGTAGTATCAAAACAACTATGTTAATCTCCGCAACATATGTTAAAAAGTAAAAGAATTTATTTGTCGAACAAAAAAAACAATGACCGAGTCAACTTAAAATATTATAATAGGTGATGGACTACAACTAAAGATGTCTGGTTAATAAATTTGGCATATAACGACTCAACTTGTTAATTAAAAAAAGTAACCTACAACAATATATATATATATAGAATACTTTTTTTTTTATTCACATTCCAATATTTTTATTTTATTTTTAATTATTATTTTCAAAATCTCTTTTGTCTTTAACATATGTTCAAATTTTATTTTGGTATATATATATATATATGTTTCGGATGTAGGGCTAAACACCTACTAAGAACTACTTCAATTTTACTTCTTTCTCATCTGAGTCTCCTCTCTTCACAATCTACGATAACTTCCTCACCAAGAAATCTTCCTCCTCGCTTGATCGGTTGAACGGACGATCGGGGTACCTGTCTAAAAGGCTCTGATGCTTAAGTCAGTTAATTGACCGATCGGTGTATAGGTATAACTGTAGTAATAAATGCGAATTAAAGATCCTTACCAACCTTTAATCACAGCCCAATGATCATGTGATTAGGACTCTTTAATCACAGCCCAATGATCCTTTAATTAAAGTTACTGACTTGTTTAATGTTAATTAATCTAGTTGACTGGCCTCGTCTGACTGATCGACCGGTGGCCGTTTGACAAGGCTGGTTATCTTCTGAGTTTAACAACCTTAAGTGAATAATTAATCTATATGGTCGATCGACTAATGATCATACATAAGGCACTACGCTAATCACCTATGAGACTGATCGACCGATGGATCTCCATGGATTAATGCGTGATCGACCTGGGGACCGATAGACCGATGGTCCTTTACGAGGTAACGCGTGATTCGTCTGTGGGACCGATCGACCGATGGTCCCTTACAAGGTAACGCGTGATTCATATGTAGGGCCGATTGACCGATGGTCCCTTGTGAGGTAATGTGTGATTCATCTGTGGGACTGATCGACCAATGGTCCCTTTTGGGGTAGCGTGTGATTCATCTATGGGACCGATCGACCGATGGTCCCTTTTGGGGTAGCGTGTGATTCATCTGTGGGACCGATCGACCGATGGTCCTGTTTCATAGGCAAGTCCTCCCAGCCTTGTTCGATGGACCAGAGAACTGTGCGTTGCCGATGGTCCGATGGGACATACAATACAATATATATATATATATATATATATATTATTTTTCAAATTTTATATTTAAAATTTATTTTAATAATTAATTATATATTTTTTATTCATATTAACTTAAATTTTTCTGAAAATTAAGAAAATATAAACACATGCACGATACATAAATCTTTTAATTAATCTTCTAGGATTCTCAACAAAATCACCATCATTGAGACTAAAATATAACTTTTGTCATCATAAATATATTTACAATAAGTCCTTCAAATATCATCCTATAATATATCAAATAATAATTAAAACACCTTGTTGAATTAAATAAAAAATAATCTTCTAAATTTAGTAAAGCAAACAATTTAACAATTGGAAAATAAACACGAATTCGAATGCAATATATAAAGCTAAAAATCAAATACAATAAACATAGATAAATGTACTTTTACCTAAAGAAAAGACATGATCAAATATACTGAAACCCATATCCAACTTTTCTTTTACCGCCCCTATAAAGAATATATGTTGATTCAGTTATACCGGAGAGTTTTGTACCATAAAACATTTTCCATAAATGAAGTAACTAACCCCCGATTCAGTATTTAAAATACACGGCTTAGTAATAGAATGTATCTTTTATGGTGTGATGCATTAATTAGAAAACGTGGAGCCACATGCACTCATTAAATTTTATTCTTTTTGATACTATCTGATTGATGTAGGATGAACATAGCTTAAATATAAGATGTAAGATAGACAAGTATATTTTATTTAATTACAATTATTTTAATGAAATAATAAATAAAAAAACTTTAGGACAGACCGAACCCACTTTCTAATTAGATCGATAATTTTAGATATTTGAAATGGTATTTTTATAGGCATGTGTGATAATCGAAGCATAAAAATTTTTATAGGCTTTTATTGGTTATTGATCTGAGACAGAAAGATTTAAAAAATTTTAAAAATGTTACTATATATTTATAGACTTCGATTTTTCTATAATTAAGATTTATAAGACTATGTAAAAATACAATTATGCACTAGTGTTTACTTACTTCATTCTTAGACCAATTTAATTAAAAATATATATAAATTAAATATTAAAAAAAATTAAGTCTACGATGTTCATATATATATATATATATAATTAATAATAATAATAATAATAATAATAATAATAATAACTCATAATGGACCGTTTCCTACATAGTTTTTCGCCTCACGTGGTGGTGGTGCCAGGGTGCTTATACCAAACCTTAACTTTTTGTTTCTATGCATAACATATCCATCACCATGCCAAACCAAACCTTCATCACCTTCTATTTCAAATTTCTCAAATAAAACTCTATTCAAAATTAATCCATAAAAATGTATTATTATATATCGTAAAAGATATCTAACATAGTTCTTCATATTTTCTTTATCTATTAATTTCTTTTTCCATTATCCTTTTTTCACACAATCGAAAACATAAAATGTTGTGAAAGGAGAATGACACGATATTTGAGGATGGTCTCGAAGAAAAGATCCAAGAGGTCCACACACAAAAAGAGTTTCAACACTTATTCCTACTTGCAAACAACAAAAACAATTCTAGTTGTAGTGGAAAAACAAAATCATTTTATTTGTCTTTCAATTGCTAAATTTATAATTAATCATCAGAATGTTTGCCATTTTAAAAAAGACCACCGACCCTCGTCTGAATGCATTAATGTTCAAGCATCACAATTATTAGTTTATTGGGTTAATTAATGTTACTAATCCACAACACTTTCATTACTTAATCGCATGCCACCTATACTTTACTATCAAACTGCACTCCCCTGTCTTAACTTCATAAAATACTAAAATACTTCACAGAACTTTCAACGCTTCAACTATGCAAATCAAAAATAATTGAGCAACAGTAAATGACTATAATTAATAAACCACTATTTCGATTCCACTTCATCATATTATCTTTTAAAGTTTTAAAAATTCAAATAAATTTATAAACTTTGGAGACAAACGCACTACCGTGTTCTTTCAATATATATTAATATTAACAGTTAATCTTTTTAATTTTGAACTAATTCAAATTCATAAGAGTGATTGTTTCACGTCAAAGTTTTGTTTCCACATCAAATACGAAATTATATATTTGAAGATGTTTTTAATAATAACTCTAAAAGGGTTATATAATAATTTAATAATAATCTTTAAAATATACTAATATTGTTTTAGTATGTAGCTTTACATCTACTTCAATATTATAAATTATTTAATAAAGAATGATACTGAACTTATATACTATAACCTAATTTACAAACGAGTCTCCAGCACTTTTAGAAGTTTATTTTAAATTGTCTTAACTCAAAGAATCACACAACTACACACTCTGAGCGATTAAAACAGTGAAAACCGATGTTTGTAGGGGACTAAACAAGGAAGAAAGAAGAGCAAAACTTTTGAATTCATGAAACCATATCATGTCCAAAAATGTTGTCTCTTGAGACAGCATCGTAAATTACATTGCTAGAAGAGGCATAGTTGAGAAACTGAGGGAGTTCATTCTGGAGAAGGTAAGATTTCTGATCTGGGTTTTCCATTTCTGGATTCGGCATCACTGGCTCCTGCTGCATCTGGATGCAGAGTATCTCTGCTTGAGCCACTGCAAGCTGCATTTGAAGCTCAGAAACCTGGTTCTGTAAATAGGATATGGCCCCAACACAACCATACACAGGGTCCCGAACTCTTGCATGTGCTTCGTACACCAAACTACTCACAGCATCTGCTCTCTGCTCAATAGGAAGTTCCTGAACCAATAACATACATTGTCAGAATCTCACTATGAATCTAATTCCACTTCAAAAGCTAATACATACACTATTTTGATTATATCGCATGTGGGTATGATATTTTCAAACTATACAAGAAGAAAAAAACTAACTTGAACCAAAAAGTTATCAAACCCAAGAAGCTAAAATGAAATATAAATATCTGTGTGAGATACCTGCAGCATTTTGCTAACATTGCTAGCGCCAAAAACCTTGTGAACTAAGGCGAACTTTTGAGGGTCATTGGAAGGGAAATAAGGAGCAAAGATGCATTCTTTGGTACATCTGCGTCTCAGAAGCTTGCATGAAGCACATGGAGAATTCCCAGCCATTTTGGTTAGAGGATAAAAAGGGTAGCTGCAAAATTTCTTGTTTGGTTTGGGAGTAAAAGCTTAAAAGCATAATAAAGCAGAAGAAAAGAAAGTGAGGAACACAAAGAAACTGAGCTTGACGGAATGAAAGAGGGGGTGGGTGTATTTATAATGGCCAACACCGTTTGAGGCCAGTCCCTAGCTTTTTGTGCAACAGTATGAGTATCACTTTCAAGTATCAACTCCTAAAGATTTCTGATTTTTTTATCAGATAAACTAATGGGTTGGCTTATTTAATTTCCTGAGGCAAGGTCATGTGTGATTTTCTTCATTCTTTCTCAGCTTCATTGTGCATTGCACTTATATTTGTGATGTGGGCAATTTGGAAAAAAAAAGGTACTTTGGGGATGTTTTTTCACAGAGCACCAAGTGGTATACAAGTGGACAATTTGATTAAGAGGTACATATTATATGGTGATTGGTAAATAGGTTTGTCAAGAGAAATTCTGCATCAGACACAGTCACACAGTGTCACAAGTTGGTTACTGCAGAATTTCAAAAGGGTCCAAAAAGGGCTTCAGTGTCCAGATCGTTCTGAAACAAAAGGTGATGACATAGGCTTTAACTGTACTCTTACCATACTTTTCTTTAAGCCTTTTAATAATTCTGTACTTCTTAAAATATACGTGTGCTTTGTTTTTGGTCTCTGTTTTTCTCTTGGTTCTTGTCTCTGCTAAACTTTCTTTTAATCATCATATATCATCACTTGATTTACTTAGATTTATCAGTTGTTTGGAAGTCTCTTGTCGACTCAAGATAAACTAATTTTATAATACTGAAAATAAACTAATTTTATAATATATAAAGGAGGTATCACCTTATAAATCAGTTTTAAAGTGTTGAATTAGGTTTAAAATTCACTTCTAACATAATTTTATTTTTAGAAACAAGATAATAATAAAAAAAATAAAAGAAAGAAAAATAAACACAAAAAAATCTAACGTGATTCGACGTATAATGTATATGTCTTGTTCTAACATTCATCTCATATCGGACTATCTAACAAACCATCCAGAGGTATTGAAAAGGTAATAAAATTAATGCATATTGTAAAAACTTATAGGACTTGATTGAAAATGGGACTGAGATTTGTTTTACCCAAAAACATCATTTCACTGAATGAAAAACAAAAAAATCGAAGTTTATTTCTTTATATCGTTCGTAGAATTGGACTTCGAATGTTGGTCGCAAATAAGGTGACCAAGAGATTATCGTGATGGCATTGAATCCATTTTTAACAATTTCAAGAACAATGAAACAGCTGCATGATTTATTTTATATATTTTTTTTGACACTGGAAAATTGAAACAAATGTTGAAATTGTTAAGCCCCATGCGAGATTATAGATATTATGAGAAGAGAGTTAAGGAACTCTATCGATAGTTGAACGAGTGGAAACGGCGGAAAGGAAAATAATTGCGAGAAGTCAACTCTATTAATTTTTTAAAACTATATTTAATTTCACTTAAGATATTTATAATTTTAGAAAAAGGTTGTTAATACAATCTTGCTTCTTTCTTTTCTTTGAAAATGGAATCATTACTCGGACAATCACACACTATTTTTAACGATGCAAAATTTTCTGTCTCTTCCATTACGTGCAAAGTTTTCTTGAGGTTTTTCTTCTCCTCACATTAGTCCTTTTCTCTTTAGGATTTTCATTTTAATTACTTGAATGTATCTCTATTAGAGCTATCAAAACGGATAACTTTACTCATCACGGATTAACAGGTTAAACAAGTTAGCTTACAGATTCACTTAATTAAAATATATATATATATATATATATATATATATATATATATATTATTTTATTTTAAGTCAAAACTAAATTATAATTCTAATTAAAATCTAAATAAACTTTAATACAATCCAAATACAAACCAAAATAAAAAAAATACAAATTATTTATGTGTTGGTTAAAAAAAAAACCTAACATGACCCAAATGTAAAGCCTAACTTAATAAAAAATACTTGTGTAACCCTTCTATCTGCGGGTTGATAGTCAATCCGGCTCATCACGGGTTCAACTTGGATGAGCCGGGTTCTAAATGAACCGAGTCAAAAATTAACTCGTATTGAAATTTGTAAAAAAATTTCAACCCAACCCAACCGAACCCGTGGTGAGCCGGGTTGGCTCGCAGGTTCCAACCCATTTTGACAGCTCTACTCTCTAAGGTATTTCTATTAATTACTCATTTAAATTTAGTTCAACCAGCTTTCCTATCTGAAAAAACTATTTTTTATATATAATTTAGTTTACTACAATTTTTTTTTTAGTATGAAGGTGCATTATTCTCACTCCACAATGATAAAATATATATGAAACTATTTTGTCAGAGGCTGCAGATATAATAGATGACGTTGAGAAGAAGCACCTTTTGGAGATACTGATTCGAATGCGACATATGAGGCTCAATCATCATCACCACAATAATCTATCATAAGGTTCTCCCATAGTAGCAGCTTTTGGGACATGCATGATTTCCCTCCAGGTCCTTCGTTTTTTGTCTTTTTTTCAAAATTTAAATTTTAGTTATTTTGACCGTTAATCTAATTAATGATTCACCTTGAACTGGTCAGTTAAAATTGTAAAATAAAGAGAGATTAATTATACTTAATTAGAATTAAAACATAGAAATTCATGTGAAAGCACAAAATCTATGGGCACTAATATGTTGAAGTTGAAGCCCCAAGAAATGGAAGAGAAAACAAAATGATGTTATATATCGCCGGCGCCGCCAAAGGTTATGGTGGTTGTTTGACGCTTATTTAGTTAGCATGTTGTTTTTATTGATTAGTTAAGTAAGAGTTAGAAGAGTAGGGTTTATGAGAAGCAGGTGAATACGAAGAAATTCATGAAGCTAAACGTGGATGTTTGTTGGACATACAAACATTCACGTGAATCCACGTTAATATTAATTTCTCTTTCTCTACTTCTGTGCATACTTTGACTCTTTTCAATAAACGCCTTCTGCACACAACACAACAACATAACACTTCTATATCACAAACTAAACATGATTTTATGATACTATACCACTTCCTCTTTTTTTACCTATGTATTTTAAAGTTATTATTTCATAACAATCATACATATACCATTTTTTTATTTAATATTACTAAAATCGTCTTTTTATTTTAATAAATACGTAGGGTAGTCCTCGCCCATGGTTTAGCATGATTAGTGAACGGTTTTGGTTTACTTGGTTTTCTTGGGTAAGACCAATTTTTATAGGTTCATCTTATATCTTTCTTATCAAGGAAAATTCTACCCAATACCAAACACATACATCACAATCTCATCATCCAATACATAATATTTTTTTCACAACTTGAAACGTAGACAAGACTAATCTCGTGAGCTATGATTTTATAGTCATCGACTTTGGCTTCTTTATATATATATATTATTGTTTAGCTAATACAACATAATTAAAAAATGAAACATAAGTAATTCGTTTAGGAAATTAAGAAAATGGTTTATGAAAGAATTCTAAAATATCACAATTCGTTAAAACTTCTAGCAACGCACTTTCTTTTTAAATTACAATTTTGATCTCTAATTTGCTTTTCCATCACTATAGTAGATTTTGAAAAGTATACAATTGTATATAATCTCAATTTAATTCTATAAAATCGTATATGTAAATAAGATTTGTATTTATATATATATATATATATATATATATATATATATATATATAATAAATTTGTCTTATTTTACATCTTTTATATAGAGACATATATATCTTGAGATATGAAACAAAGTATTTACGAATAGATATCTTGAAATATGAAAGTAAGTATTTACGAATAGTTAGTAAAATATTTAATTGATTGTGATATTATTTTGAAAAATATATTTTATGCTTAATTCAATCATATGATATCATGTTAAAAATTAATTTTCACTTGAACAAATTTTGTAAAATTGAGTTGTGCTTTAATTTCATAAATTTATTTCTTTACACTATACATCATAGGGTTTTGGAATGTATGTTTTTTTATACTTTTTCGATCAAAATGTTTTTTTTTTTAAATCTAAAAACACTAAAATTTAAAAAACAAAAATTAAACTAATATTACAATTTTATTGTTTTAAACTAAACCAGCTTTTCCCCATCTTTCACAAATAAGGTTTCAAAAGAGACTTTTATTAGTGCCCGACAAAGAATAAGGAAAAAGAAGAGAAATTAAGATGAAGAACATTGGTACGTAGAAATTAGGAAGTAAATACACCCCCTCTCACGGATATTACCATCTTTTTCACTATTGATTATCTTTTATTTATATTTAATTGCTTCTTTAAATATAATTAATTAATTCCATGCATGCATTTGTATTCATTAGGGCTGGCTAGCATAGGTGGCTCCTACTAATGGTGATTAAACTTCAGCGGACAACTTTAGAAGAGTCTTCATTCTCACTTTCTTTTTAATTCGTCACAAATGAATGTGTAAAATGATGGGACAAATTGTGGCCATTCGATTATTATATTCTCTATTTTGTATCAATAAGTTACCCATTCGAAGTTGTTCATACATATATATGTCATTTACCTAATCTCTTATAAATTCTTACCAATTTTCCATAAATAAAACTATCTTTTTCTATTTATTAACTTAAATCGAATTAGTAATTCAGTCAAACATGCTTTTTTCTTAATCCTTTGCCTAATTCTGCTTTTAATCTTTCAACATTTTATTTATTAATGTTGCTCTCTTAACCAATGTTTCAAAAATGTTTATATATATTAAATATTAATGTTGATAATGTTTGGTAATTTTTCATGTTACAACTTACGGATTATTGACACATTTGATTAAAGTCGCATATAATGAAAAAAACTTCAAATACATTTTTTTCTAATGTTATTATTTTTTTCAACTTTTTAACTATTTTTAACAGCTATCATAATATGATATATTTTTATGTATTTATCGTTGTTAGTTTTCAATTAAAAGCAAGTTTTTCGAAGTTTTTATACTTGATTATATGTGTTGATGCAAGTCATTCATATCTACTCTATGAAATGAAAAATAGAGTTTTTTAATCAACAAGCAATATATATATATATATATATATATATATATATATATATATATATATATATATATATATATATATAAGGGCTCAGATAAAAAAATATACATATTCAAAGAGTCATAAGGTAGGTCGAGAACTTAATAAAAAATCATCAAATAGTTTAGGAACTACAGAGTAATTATTTAATCTAAATATTTTTTGGACAGTGTTTTTTTTTTTTTCTTTTTCATATCATAGCTTGGATACTTTTTTTTTTTTTTTATTTCTTTTTTTATTTTATATTTTTTTTTTTTTTTACTAATACCTTTATTAATTTATAATTTTTGTAATCGATAACAAAAAATATGGTAAATGAGTAAGATAATTTTTTCTATGATTAAAACAAACGAACAACTCGTATCAATTAATTATCTGAAGAATAGATGGGACTTTCAGTAAGTAATTTTTAAAGACAATTTTTCAGTAAGTAATAGATGGGACTTTCTGCAAAATATTATATAAAATAGTTATTGAAAGGTTAGGATCCTCTGCAGGGATCCATTCCCTTCTTAGTTACACATTAATCAAATTTTCAAATTCTTGTAAATTATTTCAGTAGTAAGTAGTATACTTTATGTTGAACATTGTTTAAAAAAATTAATTTTATTGTTGCTTGAAATTAAAGCAAAGAAATCATGGGTAACTCCACCAAGCTATTAATAAGATTCCTGACATGTAATTAAGTTGTAGGGATTATTATAAATGAAGCTCATTTCAATGGAGATTACCATTGATATTTGTAAGAGTTGGAGTTGGTGTGGTAGAAAACCTAAGCTTTCATTGCATTAATTGCATCACATGATTCAAAGTTTCATCTTATAATAAAAATATATTCAAATTTATCTCCAGGCAATAGATGAGGATTAGTATCCGTGCTAGACATTATGATACTGTATGGTAATTCAAATTAAACTAAATTTCAGTTTATTATCCTAAAGTAAAATCCATTAAATAGGACTTCATTAATTTAATCTAGCAAACAACACTTTCAATGTACAATAATAAACTTAAAAGTTCAAACAGCCTCAACAGTTAAATATTAGTGTTAAAAGAAGAATCCTTAATGTAAGACACAAACATGAGTTTCAAGGCTTCTATCCTCTTATAGAGACAACAGTCCGAATAAGAAAAAAAATAGTCTTACATTATTGAGAAATTGAAAGTCAAAGATATTTTATAAGCAGTTTCGTGTCAAGGTGTTTTTGGGTTGAAGCAAAACTATTTTTTAAATTAAAAATAATTTAAAGAAAGTGAAAAGTTTTAGAACTTCAACCCCTCGAAAGGTGAGACCATGGACATGGAAGCTGAGACAGAAACTTGTCGTGAGGTTAATTACGAACGTTGAAGACAATAAAATATGAGTCTAGAAACAGACATCTCACCACGTTATAAGGGAAAAAAAACATGAGACCTCCAAGACATACATTAAATGAGCATCGTGGTTCTGAAGATTCATTTTCGAGATGCATGATGTTTTCTTCCCATGATATGGTGAATGATTTATAACATATAATTTTTTAGATTTTTTTAACAATGTTTCTAGAATGCTCGTTAAAAAATGAAAAAGAATAAATTTATAACATATCACTTCGATATGTACTTTTTTTCTGCTCACTGGGCTGTTTTTTTGGATCCGATGGTTTGGGAGCTGACACAGTTGCAAAGCCCATTGAGCAGATTGCGGCAAAACACAACTATATGTACAAATCCTATGAGCTGATGGGCCGATGCCTTCCTTTTTAGTTGGGCTTTTCTACTCTAACCCAACTGCAACTTCTTCCTGTACCTCCATACATTATTTCAACCAGCACCCCCATACAAAATGTCTTATTTAATCTTATTTTCTTCTTCTTCCTCTTCCTCTCCTAGTGCATTCCTTCAGAGTTCTTTCCTCCACCTCCAGCACCCTCATCCTCTTCCTCAACCTCGATTGATGTCTTTTCTTCTTCCTCCACCACTGGCACCCCTTACTTCTTCCTCCATCGCTCTCACCTTCCACATTTTACCTTTTTCTTTTTTTAAAAAAAAAACATTTTAAATTGTACAATTCAAAATATAATATATTTTAAAATAAAATTTTGTATTTCAAAATATCCAATCTAAAATATAACTTTTGCATTTCAAACTATGCATCTTGAAATGTCTCTTAATTTTGTATTCTGAAACTCAAAATAAAAAAGGGGTAAAATTGTAGCTTTCACGAGATGCAGAAAGCAATTTAGAGGTGCAGGAAGAAGCGGCCTCACCCAACTTGTACCCAATAAAAAGGAGGTTATGTGACGAATGATTGAAACATGGGCCCAACAGAAAAGAAAAAATAATGAAGAAAAAACCGTAGCCACTTAAAAGATGAAAGAAATAAGGAGCACGAATTGGAGGGAAGAAGAGAAGAGTGTAGATATTGGAGCGAATGGTGATGCAGGAGAGGAGCACCCCACGCGCCAATTCCAACGTGTGCATATACCTCCATGCAGCATCATGCTTCATCATGTATCTACCTCACACTAACAACCTCATTGCTCAACTAACGCAACACATTCCTTTCTCCTCTTCTCTGCAACCATGCTTCTCAGAACCGCTTCTTCTTTCTCTCTACTCAACCCCAACGCCAACGCCAACGCCAACACCAACGCCGACCATATACTCCCTCTCATAAACCCTTCTTCTGCTATTCGCTGCAACTCTCATGCCAAAAGCTTCGTTCCCTGCGCCACCAAGGGCTCCAACAACCGTCCCTTAACCGGCGTCGTTTTTGAACCCTTTGAAGAGGTCAAGAAGGAGCTCGACCTTGTCCCCACACTTCCAGAAGCTTCCCTTGCTCGCCAGAAGTACACCAATGAGTGCGAGGCTGTTGTCAACGAACAGATCAAGTGCGTTGGGCTCCCTGCTTCTATCTTTTCTTACTTCAAAATTCAAATTCTCTTTTTAGTTATATTCACCAACGATAACCCCTTATAAATTTCACTTTATTTTTATGGGTGGAAGTTGATTAAGGCTTTTGATTCTTTCTGGGTCTATGCTGTTTGATTTCACTTTATTTCTATGCTTTATTTTTCCCTTTTGCAGTGTGGAGTACAATGTTTCGTATGTTTATCATGCGATGTTTGCCTACTTCGACAGGGACAATGTTGCGCTCAAGGGTCTTGCCAAGTAATGATTTGGTTATAATTATTTACGGTTTCTGCTCTCTGGTGTTTTAATTTACCTTGTGGGGAGTTGCTAATTAATGATTTCCATCGTTGCAGATTTTTTAAGGAGTCAAGTGAGGAGGAAAGGGAGCATGCTGAGAAATTGATGGAGTATCAGGTATAAATTAGTTACGGTTTTCGGTCTACACAAACAAATTTCGGATGCTAACTTTTAAAATTGTTTTCTAGAAAGCGATACTGAGAAATTTGCTATGTTGTTGTAATTTTCAGAACAAACGTGGTGGAAAAGTGAAGTTACAATCTATTGTGATGCCTCTTTCTGAGTTTGACCATGAGGAAAAGGGAGATGCCCTGTATGGTTAGTGTGTATGACCCTCTCTTGTTCTGTTTTTTTTTTTCATATAATTTATAACCAAACCGTTCTCTTTTGCTGCACCGTGTGCATTTATTTTAACGAGAGATCCTTGTTTAGTTTTAGAGCCTCATTTTAGGTTGAACATTTAAAGATTATGTATAACAAACATAGAACAAAAGCTGAAATAATTAAGATTTCCAGCAATTCTTCATTGTATGATTTGCAATTGCATTTATGGCTAAAAAATTGAACTGAATTCTGATAGCACTTTACGTTTAACCTGTTTTTATGCACACGTTGAGTTAATTTGGTAAGATTATAAAATATATAATTTCTTACCACAATCGTTTCATATGTAACAGATAATGTAAGACAACTTGTTCAAAGTTTTCGCTTTGCCTGAACTTCCCCTGTAAATTTGTAAGTATGACACTAAATGTGTTTTGTGTTTGTTTCTTGTTGCAGCAATGGAACTTGCTCTGTCTTTGGAGAAGTTGACAAATGAGAAGCTTCTTAACTTGCACAGTGTAAGATGAGTTTTTTTGTTTGTCTCCTTTATGTCCAATTCAATGTTATTAAAATGCGGATTCCTTTCTTTGACCTTGTTACATGTTGTTTGACAGGTTGCCTCAAAGAACAATGATGTGCAATTAACAGATTTTATTGAAAGCGAATTTTTAGGTGAACAGGTAATGTGGTGTTGCAATTTGAGGAATTTTTGTCTTCTAGTTTATTAGAGAAATTGTTAAGTGACTTTGATCAATATTCAATTTACATACTTTAAATTTTAAATTCACGAAAGAAAAATAATTTGTTTTTATTTGGCCAGGTCGAAGCTATTAAAAAAATCTCTGAGTATGTTGCCCAGCTCAGAAGAGTTGGCAAAGGACATGGTAAAAAATATTTGTTGAGCTGCATCTACTTTGATGAATTTCTCTTGTTTTTTCGCCGTTCTGGTGTAATTTCATAATGGGACAATTTAAAAAAAAATTGAATATGGATTAAGTTGGCACGATTTCGTTGCTAAAAGTAAACTTGTCGCAATTTGAGACTATTCCAAACTTAGAATAAGATGAATTGAAGTGGTGTCATGATATAACGACTTCATTTTTAACATAAGTTGTCATAACTTGAATTCGTCTCTATGAAGTCGTTTTAATTTGACACTTCGTTATGAATTTGTGCCAATTTGGGATAATTTGTCCATATTCAATTTTTTTTAAAAAAAACCTTGTACCATTATGGTAATTTCAAAATGAACACTATAGTGAAAAAACCGAATATGTCATTCTCAAATGTTTTAAAAGAAACTAATTGCATTGTTTTGTTTGATGTGAATTTTCAGGTGTGTGGCACTTTGATCAAATGTTGCTCCATGAGGAGGGAGTTACTGCTTGATGTCAATTTTTTGTTTTCACTATCTAGTTAGTTCTAATCTGGTTCTTCGAGATCGTATTTTAAAGTTGTTGGCTAGAGATGAAGAAATGGAGATATTGAATGATATGGAATTGTAACTCAACTTAACTCTAATATTATGCTTATATATGTTTTCATAACTTAAAATTTAGAAGTATAAATAATAATATTAAAACTGCTGTTTATCATCTTGGTTTTTTATTTGGTATTTCACGATAATACATATATCAGGTGAAAGTTCGATTATTTTTAGCTTCGTATACACTAGCATGATGCCTGGGAAGTTTTAATTCAAGGCCTTGTTGAAAGTCCATGTTCAACAATGACTAGATAGCAACAGTGTTTTTTGGCTTATATCTCTACCTTATGTGATTCTTATTGTTCTCATGGATGTATTAACAACCAAAAAATATCTAATTTATTATAGAAAGAGAATGTATTTTTACTTTATCTCAATATGATTTCGAATGTTTTAGTTTCAGAACAAATGTTTGTTATCTTTAAAGTTTTAATATTTTTAAACGCTGTTTTCATTTTTTTTCCCTTAATTATAAATATATTAATATTAAAAAATGAAAAATATGAATTAATATAATGAAGATAATATACAATATTTCAATTTAAGATAATTAAACTTTTTAAATATTTAATTTAATTAAATAATATATTATATTTAATATAGAAGTTGTTTTAGCATTTACTTTTATTAAAAGCAATTATAATTTAATTAGAGCTTAAAACGTGCTGTCTACATATTAATTTTGATATTATAATATTGATTAGTACAAAATATTTATATCGTAAAAAGAAGTTTTATTTCCGAAGAAAAAATAAGGAAGGATGATTTATTTTAAAATTATTAATCGTAACACTAAAAATATACATAATATAAAAGAATAATCATTATTTTTTGTTTTTACTCAGTTTAAAACTAATATAAATTAATATTCAAATATATTTAAATTCTTGTAATGTAGAAACGAAAATAAAAATAAAAATATATGGGTGCTCCAATCCTTGCTTAAAAAATTCAAACTTAAGTATTTGTTATTTCTATAAAATAAAAGTAAAATAAATGCCCACAAACGGATTATGAATATGATGCTTCCATTGTCTATAATGGGTGTTTAAAATATATAATTATTGAAAAAATAAATATAAGTTCAAATACGATACTAAATAAAGATGAAAAAGTTAAAAAATATATAAAACAAAATCATAAACTCGTCTTTGGGCTTATATTGATTCCAATTAAGAGCCCAAGAACATGTAACATATAAAGCTTTAGGATTTGTTCAGATGCTTTCCTACACAACTGAAAGAAAGAAACTAAAGGCTGGGTAAAGTAAGCATGGGTCCGAACCTGGAATGTCGTATGTACGAGGCGAAGTACCCGGAGGTGGACATGGCGGTGATGATACAGGTGAAGAACATCGCTGACATGGGTGCCTACGTGTCGCTTCTCGAGTACAACAACATCGAGGGCATGATCTTGTTCTCAGAGCTCTCCCGCCGTCGGATTCGGAGCGTCAGCAGCCTCATCAAGGTGGGCCGCATCGAGCCCGTCATGGTCCTCCGTGTCGACAAGGAAAAGGGCTACATCGATCTCAGCAAGCGCAGGGTCTCCGAAGAGGACATTCAGGCCTGCGAGGAGAGATACAACAAGAGCAAGCTCGTCCATTCCATCATGCGCCACGTCGCCGAAACCCTAAGCATCGATTTGGAGGACCTCTACATTCACATTGCATGGCCCTTGTATCGCAAATACGGCCATGCTTTTGAGGTCCCCATTCTTCTTTCTTTTGTAATTCTTTTATGCTTCTTTTTTTTCTCACTCTTTTAGTAGTTGTAGTTGCTGATTAAAATTCACTCTTTGCAGGCTTTCAAAATAATTGTGACTGATCCTGATTCTGTTTTGAATACTCTCACTCGTGAGGTCAAGGAAGTTGGCCCTGATGGGCAGGAGGTAAACGTTTTTATCACTGTAAAACTTAACCCATTTCGTTATGTCTTGTTGTTGGATAAATGTATTTTCTGTTGCTGGCCATAGGTGACTAAGGTAGTGCCGGCTGTTTCTGAAGAAGTGAAGGATTCTCTTGTGAAGAATATTAGGAGACGGATGACCCCACAGCCCTTGAAAATTAGGGCAGATATTGAAATGAAATGTTTTCAATTTGATGGCGTTCTTCACATTAAGGTCTTACTTATTTCTATTGCTCCTTTTTTTATTTTGGATAAAAGATCTTCTTTTTCCTTTAAGCATCTAATCTGCTATTTTGATTTGTTGCTGCCTATAACTTATCTACCACAGTATTCTCAGGTTTTATGATCATTTGCTTATGCAGGAGGCAATGCGTAGAGCTGAAGCTGCTGGAAACGACGACTGCCCTGTCAAAATTAAACTTGTTGCTCCCCCACTTTATGTTCTTACCACTCAGACACTGGACAAGGTTACTGCAATCTTCACATATATTTTCATATGATGATTGCCTTTTTTTACCAGAATTGAGTGCATATTCTGCCCTTGGAGATTTTTGCTTCAGTATATAAATTTTTGGATATGTGAAGTATGAGTTTGTCACTAGTGTTGTATTTTAGATAGTAGTTGAGGGTATTGGGGTTCTAGAACTAGGTTGGCGAATTTTTAACCTACTATGATTGCCTAACAGCCAAATAGAATTCACCCTGAAAAGCCTGAACATTCTCTTGCTATATGTTGTTTGGTCGTGGTATCTTTCGTTACCTGATGAAAATTAATTTTTCTTAGACATTTTTTTTATCTTGATACCCAGTGTTAATAAATCTAGAAGTAGCTTTAGTCATGGCTTGTCTGTGGATACTTTGCAGAGATTTTAATTCCAATTGTGTTGTAGAAAGACATCTCGAGAGCTCAATAAACTTGGATTATTAAAATTACATCTGCTGGACAATGTCATGTGTGGTATTTAATATCCATATACAAGAGACTATTGTAGATTTGTGTAATAAATTCCAATTGATAAACTTACCATCGAAAATAATTTGTGTATTTTGTGACGGTCTCGATAGGAGCAAGGAATATTGGTTCTAAACAATGCCATTACCGCTTGCACTCAATCAATAGAGCAACACAAGGGTAAACTTGTGGTCAAGGAAGGAGCTAGAGCAGTGAGTGTCACTTCCTCTTTTTGGTTTTTGATTATCATCTATATATTTTATGCATACAAATATTTTTTTCATCTGCCTTTGGATCCTGTTCCCTATCTTTTGATGCCAGTAAAGGGAGAGAGTAGAATTCTTGTACTTTCTTACTTCTGGGAGGGTTGACACTGAATTTTTGTTTCAGGTGAGTGAACGTGATGATAAATTGCTTGCTGAGCACATGGCCAAGTTACGCCAAGATAATGAGGAGGTAAGTGGTGATGAAGACAGTGAAGAGGAAGAAGATACAGGAATGGGCGAGGTTGATGTGGATAACGGTTCTGCGATAACAGAGTGAAAAAAAAAAAGAACTTGTGGGTATAGTAAGGCATCGATGGCAGAGTAGGGCTTTACTAATTTTGTCTTCTTTATTATTCTTTATAAACCGCTTTCAAATGCTGTTGTGTAATACAATTTTGAATTACTATTTGTTGAGTCATATGTATATTGCGAAGCGAGATTAGAATTTATTGTTAAGGAATATCAATCCAAACTAAGGAGTTTATCAGCCCTCTCTTTCTCTTCCCATGTTCTCTCTGGTTTTTGCTATTGATTAGTAGATTCTTGCGAAGGCACTTCCCATGTTCTTTCTTTTCATTTTTTCACTTTGATGCTGAACTAAGGCCACACCCTACTTTGTGATGCGGTTCTTTCTTGTATCGTCTTTGGCAATGCTCAAGCTAGATCAGTCTTTTACTTTGTCGGTATTATATAGGGGTTGTATGTGGTGAAAATTGTTTATACATACACATAAAAAGGGTACTAAAAATTACATAATCACTTAAAAAGTTAAGATTTGATGTTCTAATTACAATCATATTGGATAGATCAACTTTAATCATCAATATTTCATCACATAGAAGTATGTGAGATACACTTGATACATCTTATATATAACCTTAAGAGGAGCATCTTCAATCCATTTGCAGTTGCGGGATGTTATGTTAATATGTTGGTTTTCAGTGAAATTATCTATTAGACACAATTTATACGATTTGAATCTTAAACTTTGGCATATGTTAATTCTAAATTATTGAGTAATGGGTGAGATTTATTAAATAAAAAATGCGGTTTTCACAGTTTTTGTGATTTATCATAATTTTTAACTAAAAGTAAAAATGTTTTAAAATATATTATTAGTATTTATGTTTACACAGTATATGCAATTAATTAAGATAAGTATCGATTCACAATAGACATTACATTATACGACCTATTGTTAATTTTATCTTACAAGTAATTAGTTATCATCATTAAACATTTCAAGTATTATTCCCTCCGGACATCATTACTCACATCGAAAAATAATAATGTACAATTATATTCATTTACTTTTAGTCACTTATCAAATAAAACCAATTATATATTAATATATATTAAGGACAATGATACTCATACATTTTAATTTTATCTACACCTATTACCTATTATATACTCGTTCTTTTTTATCTCTCTCTTTTTATTAGATCATATAATTAACCTATAAACCTGTATTTTTATTTTCTCACTGTATGCATATTAAGTATTAATAATCATTTCTCTATCTTGGCAACATTGAACACGAACAAACATTTAGGCATTGTACCTAAAGAAGAGAAAAAAAAAAAAAAAAGAAAGAAAGAGAAAGTGTATGTTGGTGCATTATGCTTAGATGGCGATACAATGGCAAAATAGTAGAGTAGAAGGTTTCAAATGTGATGACGTGTCATTCTGAATTTGCGTATCCTTTGGAAAGTCAAGATCTGATATTGGGTCTTCAGCCTTTGACTGACACAACACCTACCTTTCTAATTTGCACATTCACTGTCACATCTTCTCTGTCGCACCATTTCAGTTGGTTAACCATGAAAACATTGCACAAATGCTAACCCAATCTCTACACAGACAGTTATCTCTCTGTCTCTATTACCTCGTAAGAAATCATTAATATCAAGAAATGGCAATTTCTGTGGAAAGGCTTTTGAGAGAGAGAAAATGTCCTTTCATTTTCACGCTCTTGGTTTTTGTCATTTGTGTGACAATCCTCACGTTCACCAAAAACGCAACCTCTACCTTGGATCCCATTGGGTTCTATCCAGATGTGAAACCGCAACCAGTGGCACATTTTTCTTCCCCGGCTCCCGAAAAACGCCAAAGATTGGCACTCAAGGGAGAGCCTTTTTCGGATGATGCAAACATTGATTGGAAGCTCTGTAAGGGTCACTACGCTGTGGACTATGTACCCTGTTTGGATAACCTTAAGGTCATCAAAGCTCTCAGGACAAGGAGGCACATGGAACACAGGGAAAGACACTGTCCTCCTTCTCCTCTCCACTGTCTGGTACCCCTTCCCAGAGGCTATAAAGTCCCCCTTCCGTGGCCTAAGTGCAGGGACATGGTGAGATTGATACTTCGGTGGTAAGATTTTTTTTTTTTCTGGTTTTTAATCCATGATTTCTTGTATGTGTTTGATGCATGGCTTGTTTCAACCTCTTCACGACACAAAAGTTATACGTATGGTTCTTGTCAATCTTGACGTGCATGCATTCAAAATTTTCAGTTTACAGGAAAAATTAATTATACTTGATTGCATTTATTCAAATATTAATTAGTTGGACCGTCATCTTGTATAAATGATAATAGAAGAATCTTGGTAGATGTTTCTGTGATGTACTAGTTTTGGTTTTCAGATTTGGTATGATAATGTCCCTCATCCGAAGCTGGTTGAATACAAGAAGGAGCAAAACTGGGTGGTGAAGTCCGGAGATTATCTTTTCTTTCCCGGAGGTGGTACTCAATTCAAAGAAGGTGTTAACCATTATACTGAATTCATAGAGAAGGTATATATCTCGTCACGAGCGTTATTTTCCCCTCCCCTCTACATGTTGATCAAGTTATATTTATATATATATATGGGGGAAATAACAAATTGGAGAAACTGTGAAATTTAGATACAGTCCCCTTGATGCTTTTGAAATTGTTTTCCAATCAAAAATTTGAGCACACTTCAGTAATATGTATCATAAAAGTTTGCATTAGAGATCAATATAGATCGTAGAACTGAAATTTTAATTCAGATGAGAGAACAGTACAAAAAACATTCAAAGAACTGCATCCATGTAAACTCTTCAAAAGTATGAGAGAGAGGTTTGGGAGGAAAGGGATAAGGATGAAGGTGGATTCTTTTCTTCTGTTTTATTTACCTTCAGACTTTGTTTTGCAAGCAAACCTCTTAAAATGATAATGGTTTTAGTCTATGAAACATGATATTTGAGTCTAGGGCACAACTATATTTGAACAAAATTATTCTGCTTTTCCTACGGATTAATATTTTGTCAATTGATAAAGCTTTGGGCTTATAATTGGCCGTACAAGGAAGGAGATGTAGAAAACGACAGAATTTGTTCTCACTTGTTTTCATTAGTCGTCCAAGCATTTCTTCACCTTTTTTGTTTATGCATGACTTAATCTGTGTCTTACATGTTCTGCTTATATAACTATATCATATAGTTTTCTGGATCTATGCTGTTTTATGCCAGACACTACCGGCAATCCAATGGGGAAAGAATATCAGGGTTGTTCTTGATGTTGGTTGTGGAGTTGCTAGCTTTGGTGGCTTTCTTCTGGACAAAAATGTTATTACTATGTCATTTGCACCAAAGGATGAGCATGAAGCTCAGATACAGTTTGCATTGGAACGAGGAATTCCTGCAACTCATTCTGTCATTGGAACTCAAAAGTTGACATTTCCTGACAATGGATTTGATTTGATCCACTGTGCAAGATGCAGGGTGCATTGGGATGCAGACGGTACTTCTTACTTCTGAGTTTTGATTTGTGTCCATAAGAGGACAAGCTTCTTGAATTTCTGTTTGTACTATGTTCAATAGAAGAGTGTTTGTTGACAAATATGCAGGTGGGAAACCGTTGTTTGAGCTGAACAGGATTCTTAGACCTGGTGGTTTCTTTGCATGGTCTGCCACACCAGTTTATCGCGATGATGAAAGAGATCGCAAAGTATGGAATGGTTTGTCCCTCACCCCATGCGCATACCTCTTTTCTCATTTTAAAAAAATATTACAACCGTTTTAATGGTGGATGTTTTTCTGCAGCCATGGTGACGGTAACAAAAGCAATGTGTTGGACTGTTGTGGCTAAGACTCTGGATTCATCTGGTATTGGGCTTGTTATATACCAGAAGCCTACCTCATCTTCTTGCTATCAGGAACGCAAAGAGAATACTCCTCCTTTGTGTGAATACAGCGACAAGAAAAGTATCTCATCCTGGTATATATTTTCACCAAATTTGTTTTCTCTGCAATACCAACATCAATGGAAACCAAATGAGTAAACTTTATGCTACTATTTGCATGACTGTGGTTAGGTATGCCAGACTCAGTGGTTGCCTCATTCCTCTTCCGGTTGATGGTGAGGGTAACATTCAGAGCTGGCCAATGTCTTGGCCCCAAAGGCTCACTGCTATACCTCCAAGCTTATCGAGTGAATCAGATGCCACTGAGAAGTTCTTGAATGACACCAAGCACTGGTCTGAACTAGTTTCAGACGTTTATATAGATGGTCTTTCTATAAACTGGTCAAGTGTTCGAAATGTAATGGACATGAATGCTGGTTATGCAGGGTAAACTATATTCATTACACAATTTCATCATGCCACTCTTTGAAATTTACTTTTATATTATCTGCATGTTCTCACAAAAACTTAAAATTGCTTCTTTACCTTTCAAGTGCATGTTCTTTTCTCTCTTTCCCTTCAGATTTGCCGCGTCACTCGTTGATCTACCTGTGTGGGTGATGAATGTAGTACCCATTGACATGCCAGATACTCTTACTACCATATTTGACCGAGGGCTAATAGGATTATATCATGACTGGTGCGAGTCCTTGAGTACATACCCTCGAACCTATGATCTTGTTCATGCAAGCTTTCTTTTCAAACATCTTGAGCAAAGGTATGCGTATAGAGAAAACCATAGCCAGTAACTTCTGTTATATGTAGAAAAACAACATTATAATATAAATACGTGCTAATTATGATGTTTGTGTTCGTGAGATGTGAGATTGTAGATGTGGTTGTGGAGATAGATCGCATAGTGAGACCAGATGGGTATGTACTTGTTGAAGACAGTGTGGAAATGATGAACAAGCTTGGTCCAGTTCTGCATTCACTTCATTGGTCTGTAACATTGTATCAAAATCGATTTCTTGTTGGTAAGAAGAGTTTCTGGCGTCCAAGACGTTAGAATTTACTTAATCTATAGGGTTTTCTCATCTTTTATTTTACTTTAATATAGACATTAAATCCAAAAAAAAAAAATAGATGATATTTCAGGAGGACAAACATGTAGATGAAACATTTTATTTATTTATTCATACATAAATATGAAAAAAGATTGCTACTTCTTTTATAAATATAAATTAACTAGTATACGTTCATACACAAATTCGTATGAGAGTACCTATACCTCCGATTCTGTACGGTACGATTATATTATTATCATTACTATTGCGCCGTTATTTTGGTTAAATTTATTATTTTATTTTTATTGTCTTGATTATTTACCAAAGATAGAGTGTTAAATTAGAGTTTTTATATTTAAATAATTTGCTCTAATTATTTTTTTTTCTATTCAAAATAAGCACATTTGATAATAAAATTTAATAAAATATGATTATTATTTACTATATTGTATCATAAAATTATCTAGAATAAGAAGCAAAGTGAAATAGATGAAATAACATGGTCAAATAAATTAAAACTTTAAAAAATGAATTGTAGACTTGTCTTCTCCTAAATCAAAAATAACTTACTAATATAGGTCAAACTACTGGTACTGTGTACACTACAAAAAAATTAATATTTAGTGGAGGTTTTTTTTTCGATCTGCGGGAGTTTTCACCCTCCACAAATTAATTTGTAGAGATTTTTTGGACCTCTACAATTAGAGTCTCCACAAGTTATTTGCAGAAGTTTTGAACAACCCCTGGTATCCGAATTATATTGTGGAGGGTTTTAACCTCTTCTATTGCTAACTATTATTTTGTAGAGGTTTGAAACCTCTTTTATTTGTAATTACCCACCAACATTTATAATTTATTAATTTAATGGAATTATTTTTATAATAAAAAATAAATAAAATATATAAATTCGTAAAGTACACAAAAATTAACCAAAGTTACTTTATTGGTGATTTCATAAAGTATTAATAATTAAATTTCGTTCCTAAAAGATTCTATATTGAAGATGATATACGTCAAAATATTGCAAAGATCGCATTTGCTTTTGTACATATATAAAATGTTGTTGAGTTAGTGTATATTGAACTCGTCAATACGATTTATGATTATCATATTCTATAAAGTTTATATGAGGAGATCATATCATTTCAATTAATGGTGGTTTCCACAGTTCGAGTGAGCTCTACAGCCACACCCATTTCCTCCACCAACATCTTCACATTATATGCTTGCTCTGCAGCCAGTGACCACCCAATCATTGGGACCCCATTGCTAGGACTCTCCAACACAGAGTTCCATCCACAATGGCTCAAAAACACTCATGTGGATTTGTGTGACAGAATCTCCAATTGGGGTCCCCATTTCTGCACCAACAAACCTTTCTTGGTATCTCTCATTCTCTCTTCAAACCCTTTTGGCGACCATTCTTCCCTGAACTCTCCATCAATGTCAAAACCAACAGGTGGCCTTATAACCCAAACAAACGATCTCCCACTCTTTTCCAACCCTTCAGCCAACGCCATCATTTGGGAGGCACTGATCGTGTTCTGTGATCCAAAAGAAACATAGACAACAAAACTCTCATCCTTCAAATCTAGCCACTCCATGCAAGCTTCAAGGGCTATACCAGATTCCTTTCCTGCACGATGTTTTGAACCCTTGGCAGAGGGTAGAAGAGGCCCCACAGTCCAAACAGGACGTTGAACATACTTCCGCAAAAGCTGCAACCCCAGAGGCTTTATCTCCTCAACCGTGTTGCAAATCCATCCGTCAGAATTCATAGAAAGTACAATCTGTGAAATGAAGAACTGTGACCATTCATCAGTGCCATCAACTTGTCTTAGAAATTTATGCAGTTGAGTGCGACCTTGATTAATGGCAATGACTTCTTCATTGCTCTAATTAATTTTTTTTTCTATTCAAAATAAGCACATCTGATAATAAAATTTAATAAAATATGATTATTATTTACTATTTTATATCATAAAATTATCTAGAATAAGAAGCAAAGTGAAATAGATGAAATAACATGGTCAAATAAATTAAAACTTCAAAAAATGAATTGTAGACTTGTCTTCTCCTAAATCAAAAATAACTTACTAATATAGGTCAAACTACTGGTACTGTGTAGTATCACTTGCATATTGAAAAAATGTGTAATGCAAGTCAAACAAAAAAAAATCATCTAAAAACAAATAATTTTTATAGATGGACCAAATTTCAAGAACAACTACTTAAATTAAATATGTGACATTATTATATACATTTAAAATTTTATATGAAAGTGTGAAAGTGTAACATACAATTTATCATCAAAATAATATATATATATATATATATATATATATATATATATATATATATATATATATATATAAAGTTAGCTTTAGTCAAAGTGTTACTTTATGTTTTTTCAATAATTTAAAATATTCAATAATTGAATCAGAACTAAAGTTTGTTGCAATATATTATAATATAGACTATCAAACTACTTGTTTAAAAATCAGTCTCCATCATTGTCTGAATTGTGTTATAAAATAATTTTCAAAAGTCATGTTATGTAATTGCGTGAACTTTAAAGAGTTGTTTTTCATTTTGTTTAATTCTTGGGTTCTAATGAAAATTTTCAAGTTTAGTTGACGTAGATGCGTTTTTTTCATCTTTATCACAAGTTTTCCTCTTGAAAAAAGAATAAATTATTTTACTCTTTATCATAATTTTTTCAATATAAATTAATCACCTCTCACTTATTTATAAAAAGATAAATTTATAAGCACCCAGTGATACACAATAAACAAATTTATCACGTACAAGAGAAAACTAAACTACATTCCTTAAAAAAATGTAGAAATTAAACTTACTCAAAAAAGTAAATTGATTGGTTCAAATTGTTCTTTAACTCCTCAATTTCACCATGATGTCATTTAATTATATAAAAGATAAAAGATTAGGAGTGAAAATTGAGATAGAAAAGAAGATATAAGAAAGAAATGGAAGTATTGGAACTACACATAATCCCGATCAAATGACTTTTCAAATAGAGACACGTCATCAATTACTAACGTCTATATTATTTATGGGTGACAAAGTGGGTTGGGCCCAACGGACTGTCTGCCAACCAGCCAAAACGAGATGGACCGAGGTTGAAGTTATCAACCTGTCAGCTCTTCTCGGACATGTTGACCAGTTTTTATTTTACTTTTATTTTTTTAAAATTACAAATAATTAAAAAGAATAAATTTTCTATATTATATTTTTGTAAGAATATGAATATCCAATACTATTATATTTTAAATTATGAATACCTACAAATTAAGTTCCAATTATTACTTATAATGGAGTAATTTGACTGCAAACATAATAATTATTTTGATTTATTCAATTAAAAATATTAATCGATCAATTAAAAACTTATAAAATATTTATATGATTATGTTTTAAGTATTCATATATATATATATATATATTATAAAGAAATAAAAAAGTGATCAATCAGCCCGTTTGTCCGTCCAGCAATAGAACAAGTTATAATTTCTAATCCAATTTTCAATGGCGAGTCAGCTTAGACCAATCAATTTTTTAACTGGTAAAAACGGATCAGATCAAAATAGACCATCTATTACACTATTTTCGTGAAGTGTTGAGATAATTACTTTGATCACTTATAAATGATCCCATTCTAATCGATCTCAATGATCACTTTGTAATCACTTTATATAGTTGGAGATTCGTGTAAAGATTTTTTAACTATATTTTTATGTGATAAAATTGTTGATGCTTATAAACTTACTTTTAAGGTGTATTTAAAATTATTTTTAACTATTTAAAAGCGTACTTTTCTTTAAACAATATGTACAAGTTAAAGTAGTTTTTAACGATTTGAAGAAAATCTAAAAATTGTAAATATAACAATTTAATGAAAAAGTTAAAAAATTTTAACTACTTTTAAAAAAATTAAGTGCCGGACTGTTCTTAGAAGAGAAATTGTCTTCAAACTAGGAGATTTATGAAATAAAATAAAACAAATTTAAATACAATATCCAAAAACCAGATTTTTAGCAAATTTTTGAGCTCAAATAGCCGCAACTGTAGCTTTGCCTATCAGGTAATAATAAGAAAAGAAAGAATCATCCTGTGAAATAGTTACAATATAATATGTTATTAACACGAATAATGTTATATTTTTCTTATACTTTTTCATATTTGTGAAGAAAGTATTAAATGAAAAATTAAATATATTTAATGTTTTATGAATTTAAAAGTGGTCAATATTTGTTATTTTGTCTAAGTACAAGGATTTCGTGTAAATTTTATTTGGTATATAATTAATAGATTTTTGACCGAAGTGACGGTTACGTGTTTAATGTAGTAATGGAACTATGTATGATATAGGAGTATCATTTTTTATTTCCCATATTATCCCGATAAAAAACAAGAATGACAGGAGTACAATGAAATGCTTTTTTATAATTTAATATATTTTTACTTATATTATTTGAATTAATTATACTAATTTTTTAAATTGGTAGAGTTTTTGAGATTTAAACTTTTAAATTTATAACGCAAATATTGTTTCGATATTCCTTTCATTTTTTTAATCTTTATTCTCGATTTATTTCCTTTATCATTTCCTATTTATTTTATACATTTTCTCATCTTATTTCGTTCGTTTCATTTTCTCAACTTTTTTTTATTTATTTTATTTTGTAGATTTTAAGTGTTTACATTGCTTGATTTTCTATACTAATTTAATAAACATGCAAAATATAAAATCATTAATAAAAATGGCCCTTCCCTTTTGTATCTATTTACCAATTCAACCCCGCTCACTCCACACACTAAATACAACACTCCATATAACAAACCACATCATCAAACAAAAACAAAGACACACACACATCCTGTTTCTCCTTTGTTGCAATGTGGCTACCATGGCGTGTCCGAACTACAGCTTCCCGTCCCAACCGATCCCGATCCCGATCCCGATCCCGAGCCTCCACCGTCTCCTGCACGTCCTTCAAAGACATACAAACCCTCCTAGCTTCCGAACCCGAACCTAGCTCTCCCAAATCGCCCTCCCTTTTCCGCCGTCTCTCCATGTCCCCCTCCCTCCTCCGTTCCCTCAGCGGCACCCGCGCCGCCGCCCCTTCCTCCTTCGCGCCGCCGCCGGACTCCGACTGCGCCTCCGTCGTCCTTTACTACACCAGCCTCCGCGTCGTCCGCCGCACCCACGACGACTGCCGCGCCGTCCGATCCATCCTCCGCGGCTTCGCCGTCGCCATCGACGAGCGCGATGTCAGTGTCGACGACCGCTTCCGCGAGGAGCTGCAGTGGATTCTCGGCCGCCGCACCGTGCCTCTTCCGAGCGTCTTCATCGCCGGAACCTACATTGGCGGCGCTGACGACGTTCGGCGACTCTACGACAGCGGCGAGTTGCACGAGCTGGTCGAACGGCTGCCGTTGTCGCGTAGCATCGCATGCGGTCTCTGCGGAGGGCTGAGATTCGTTGTGTGCGACACGTGCGATGGAAGCCATAAAGTGTTCGCTGAAAAGAGTGGCGCCTTCAGGATCTGTTCTTCCTGCAATTCCAACGGTTTGATCAGGTGCCCTTCCTGCTTCGTGGTGCACCAGCGACACAGCAAATAATAATAATAAACCCTCCTCTTTGATTTCATTTTTCAATGTTGATCATCATCGTCTCTCCCCGGGAATTATTCATCTTAGATTCCTTAAGTTTTCAATTCTACCTTTGCTCCGTTACTCTGACCAGTAATCAGCGATGGTATTCGATTCAAGCCTTGTGGATACACCTACCAACTTAGGTTAAATTTTAGAAAATTATAATTTCATGAAACAATAGTTCTATTATATAGTTTATGTGTTTAATACTTCAGTAGTTTTAAACTCTCATTTTCCCTCCAACGTGTTTTGATTTGTTTGGAGTTTATGTCTTTGTCAAACCGTTTGAACATCAACGAGTCTATTCTGAATCTCAGTTTTCAAATTCTATCCATTCGACTACATTTGAATAGATTCACGAAATAGGAAGTTATAAAACATAAAAAATGAAAAAAAACAAAGACCGATTGGGTTTTATACATCTCAATAGATTCACGAAATAGGAAATTATAAAACATAAAAAATGAAGAAAAAAAAAGGACTGATTGAGTTTTATATCAAACTTATCGTATATAATTAAAAATTAAGAGTTAATAAAGATTGTATATCACTTCCCGTTGATTTCCTACTTGTTTCGTAGTATATATATTAATTATTTTAACACATTAAATGTATTCTATTTTGATTTAATAATTTATTTATTGAAAAGATTTTAGTGAGAACATTCCATTATAAGCAATTGTAGAGGAAAATGTTGACAAAGAAATGGCGAAACCATATCCGGAATCCACAGCAAATGACATGTTTCTGTGGGAGGCTCTAAAACTTTACTTTGCCTCCCAAGTTCAATATTATATTATTAACACAAACACATCAATATCTATCATATGTCAGTTTTACCCACTGAAACAAATACTACAAATTATAGATTAACAGGATTATTTATAAGTTTTAATATATTTTTCTATGATATTATTTTATTATTCACCAATATTACTCTAACTATTTATTGCTTTAAAAAGGTTAAACAGTACTTATCATTTTCAATAAATATTTTCTTGTCTTTATATTACATGTCCCCTACTATTGAATTGTTTCACAGCTACAATCTAACTCTTTAAATGTTTTTTTTTCAATTTATTTTGATATTTAATGCAATTAATATTTTTTAAGATATGTGGACCTTCTCTTCAAAACACATACATATCCATTAACAACGTGCTTATATATATATATATATATATATATATATATATATATATATATATATATATATATATATATATATATATATATATATATATATATAACAAGTAATCACTCATTATAAAATTAATTATAGATTTATTAAATACATATTTGAAAGAAAATAAACAATTTAGACAATAAGTATTATCATTTTTTTTTGTTTTTAATATAATAAAATAATTTATAGTTTTACAACAAATAACTATCATATTTTACTTTTAGTATAATAGAAAAAAAATTATAATTTTAGTACAAATAACTATTTTATGTGATGACGGTTAATTATTATTATTATTATAATTAAGTATGTGTTTGATCTTTAATAATTATCGTATATTGTTTATAAAGAAAAATTAACATTAATATATAATTATATTTTTACCATTTTTTTTGTTTTACAAATTTAAAAATTTAATAATCTCTTTAAGATTAACTACATATTAATATTGTTTAAAATAAATATACGTAATAATTATTAAAAAGCACTTTTAAATATTAACAAATTCAAAAAACAACTAAGAGAATTTAAATTTCTATATTCAAAATGTAACTCTTTATTAATAGGCCAGACAAAAACCCAAAACCCAATACGCGAAAACCGCTCTAAGATAGGACCATTATTCAGCATGCCAGAAAAAACATGCATATCTAATATACATTTATAAAAATAAATGTGTCTTTAATATATACACTTAATCAAACTTAATTTTAATTAATTAATTATTTATTTATTTATATATAGAAATTTGTGATCTTTGCGTCCAATATACGATTCAGTTAGTTATCGATTTAAATATGAGAACTGTTTTATCAATTTAAATAAATAAATATATATATATATATATAATAAATTATTTTAGCTGAAAATACAATAGTAGCATCCAAACCCGGAAAGTCCACAAAAATGGGATTCAAGCACGACGTTTTAATGGATCTTTCTTCCTACACCTTCAAGCATTTCTTCTGTATCTCCAAAAAATCTTTAAATTCTTAAAATACCCTTTGACCATTTAAAGAAATGCACGGACATCACACCCCCAAAAAATACTTCCGGATGTCGACTTCCGGAAGTCAAAATATATGACTTTCGGAAGTCAAAAATCATCACCGGAAGTCAAAAATCATCACCGGAAGTCGACTTCCAGAAATCAAAAATCATCACCGAAAGTCGACTTCTAGAAGTCAAAAATAATCACCGAAAGTCGACTTTCGAAAGTCAAAAAATCATCACCGGAAGTCAAAAAACATTACGGAAGTCGACTTCCGTATATTAAAAAAAAAATATTTTTTATTTTATTTAATTTTTTAAAATACATATATAAAATTATAAAACATTTAAATTTAAAAAAAATTACTTTAAAAAATAAAAAATAAAAAATAATAAAATTACTAAATAAAAAATTGAAAAACAAAATTGAAAAATAATTTAAATTCAAATAATAAAATTTTAAATAATTTAAAAATGAAAAAAAAAAAAATATATATATATATATATATATATATATATATATATATATATATAAAACAAAAGACAA
>Ga0214544_1003115_pt1 | contig 34649 bp, 26 predicted proteins | sample CNSS3metaG_FD_160074 | JGI IMG/M metagenome (GOLD analysis project Ga0214544, IMG submission 160074) | Root nodule microbial communities from cowpea collected in UCLA plant growth center, Los Angeles, California, USA - CNSS3 | ecosystem: Host-associated > Plants > Roots > Nodule | place: USA...
TCGGCCTGTCGCTGCTGGCGATGATCGTCGCCTTCACGCTGTTCCTGCGCAAGGACCTGCCACCGCGCACCGGCATCTGGATCTCGCTCGGCGCTGGGCTTGCCGTCGCGCTCGGCCTTTTGCAGCTGCTCGGCGGCCGCGTCTCCAGCCGCTTCGACAGCCAGGGCCTGGTCGACGAGGGCCGCATCGAGGCCTGGAAATCGACGCTGCGGATCATCGCCGACAATCCCTGGTTCGGCACCGGCATGGGCACCTTCCAATGGGCCTTCCCGCCGTACCGCAGCCCCAACATCTCGATTCGCGGCGTCTGGGATGCGGCGCATTCGACGCCGCTGGAGCTTGCCTCCGAGGTGGGCATTCCGATGGCGCTGCTGGTGGCGCTCGGCTGGGCGATCATGCTGCTGGTGCTGGCGAGAGGCGTGTTCACCCGGCGGCGCGACGTCATCATCCCGCTTTCCGCCGCGACGACCGCGACGCTCTCGCTGCTGCATTCGTGCCTGGACTTCACGCTCCAGGTGCCCGGCTACAGCATTCCGTTCTTTGCGCTTTTCGGCGCGGGCCTGGCGCAGTCCTTCTCCAGCCGGGAGGTCCGCCCCGCGGCAGATGCGCTCGCCACCGCACCGCGAGCCGAGGGCCGCATCGCAACCGCAGCCACAGCCCCGCGCGGCCAGGGCGAGCTTCACAAAACTGTCTAGATTTGAAGCAGTTGCGCCGTTTACGAAGCCTTTAGAATAAATGGACAGCCCTTTTCTCTTCGGATAGGTTCCTGACTGCACAGCCATTTGCCTGGGCCAAGAAAGCAATCGGGGCAGCTGATTTTTTTGGAGGTTGATTTATGGGTGTTATCAGAATCGCGCTTCGCATGGCTGCTGCTGCGGCCCTCGCCGCGACGATCTCGTCGGCCGTCAGCGCGGCCATTTACCCGCCGCAGCGCCAGCTGCCGGCCACCGTCATTTCCGAGTTCAAGGCGGCCCCCAACAGTCTGCTGCAGCAATATCCGACCGGCGGCCCGCAGCTGATCTCGCGCGTACGTGATCTCGGCGCCTCCGATCCGACCACGCTTCCGGGCCTGATCGCGCTGCTTAAGGATTCCGCGACCACCAAGGATCAAATGCGCGCTATCGTCGCCGGCCTCGCCCTGGTCGCCCGCATGGCCGCGCAGCAGGATCAGGCCTATGGCAATGAGATCCAGGCTGCGATCGCTGGCACCGGTGACGCCGACGTCATCGCCGCCTACCAGGCGGCGACCGGCGACGTCGCGATCGCCGCGACCGGTAGCGGCGCAGCCGGCGGCGGTACTGGCGGAGGCGGCCCGACTGGCACCGGAGGCTTTGCGACCGGTGGTGGCGGCGGCGGCGTTACAGTCTTCGGCAACAACACGACTGGCAACAACGGGACCGGCACTGGCAGCGGCTCCGTGGGCGGCACCACCGTCAATCAGGTGAGCCCGCGCTGAGCCATGGATGTGCAGTCCTTATGAACCTTACTGCAGAGCGGCGCCATCGAGCGCCGCTTTCACGTTCGGGTCGTTAACGTTCACGCAAATTGTCGAGTGAAAGCCGCGTTGCGCTGCATCGACGGCATTCAACTTTCAGATGGCCTTGTGCTACCTTGCGTATGGCGACAGGGCACGAGGCTTGCCTCCGAAGTTTGGGAAGGCAATTGCCGAACCTCCATTCCTTAAAACCAGATCGCGGATTGATTTCAGGAATCGATAGATGTTGCAGGTGAACAAGCGGACCTCGGAGATCAACCGAGATCTCGTTGAGATCGATAGCTCCCCATCGCAGACGCTGACATCTTATCTCGACATTGTCCGCCGCCAGTTCCCGACCATGGTCGCGATCGTCTCGTCCTGCGTGATCCTGGCGCTGCTCTATCTCTTCACCGCCGCGCCGCTGTTCACCTCCACCGCGTCGATGGTGATCGACACCCGCAAGGTGCAGCTCTTTCAGCAGCAGTCGGTGCTAGGCGACGTGGCCATCGACTCGGCTACTGTGGAAACCCAGGTCGAAATCCTGAAATCCGAAAACATCAGCTTGAGTGTGATCCGCGATCTTCATCTCACGGAGGATCCCGAATTCGCGGGCAGCGGGGCGGGCTTGCTCGGCATTATCCTCGGCTCGGTGACCAACCTGTTCTCCTCGGGCCTCGCCGCTTCTGAGTTCGAGCTCACGCGTAAAGCCCTCCAGCGTTTCGAGAGCAACCGATTCATCAAGCGCATCGGTGTTACCTATGTGATGGAAATCGGCTTCACCTCACGCGATCCGCAAAAGGCCGCTCGGATTACGAATGCGATCGCCGACGCGTACATAGTCGACCAGCTCGAGGCTAAGTATCAAGCGACTCGCCGCGCGAGCGTCTGGCTACAGGACCGCATCAAGGAATTGCGGACCCAAGCCTCAGCCGCGCAGAGGGCGGTGGTGGACTTCAAGACCGCAAATAACATCGTCGACACCGGCGGGCGGCTGATGAATGAACAGCAACTCGCGGAGGTGAACAGCCAGCTGGTGCTGGCGCATGCCTCCACTGCTGAGGCCAAGGCCCGGCTTGACCGCATTAATGACATCCTCAAGCAGGAGATCCCGGACGCCAACGTCGCCGACGCACTGAAGAACGACACCATCGTCAAGCTGCGGGGGCAATATGTAGACATGGCCTCTAAGGAGTCGATCTGGTCAATGAAGTACGGCTCCGAGCACCTTGCCGCGGTCAACCTGCGTCGGCAGATGGCTGAGATCAAGAAGAATGTCATCGACGAGCTGAAGCGCATCCACGAATCCTACAAGAGCGACTACGACATCGCGATGACCCGGGAAGAGGCGATTAAGTCTAGTCTCGCCAATGTCGTTTCTGAATCGCAGCTTACCAACCAAGCGCAGGTGCAACTCCGTGAACTCGAGAGCAGCGCGCAGAGCTACCAGGCGATGTACGATAATTTCCTCCAGCGATACATGGAGAGCGTACAACAGCAGTCGTTTCCGATCACCGAGGCCCGTGTGATCAGCGCGGCGACTACACCGCTGGTCAAGAGCGCGCCAAAGACACTGGTCATTCTCGCGGCAAGCTTGTTTGCCGGCCTGCTGCTGAGCTTCGGGGTCGCCGTGGCGCGCGAGTACGCTGACAGCGTGTTCCGTACGACCGCGCAAGTCGAGGAGCAGCTTGGAGCCAACTGCGTGGCCATGGTTCCGGCGCTCGGCAGTGCCGTGTCAACGCCAATATTGCGCGGCAAGCTCAGCCGGAGGAATAGCAATCCGCAGCCGGACTTCCTGCGCTTTGTTGTCGACAATCCTTTATCACGCTTCTCGGAGGCGGTGCGATCACTGAAAGTTGCCATAGACTTAAACTCGATCGTGCGCGACAACCGCGTGCTGGCGGTGACCTCGACCCTGCCTAACGAGGGCAAGAGCACCCTTTCGACCAACCTTGCGCAGCTCATTGCTCATGGCGGAGCGAGGGTGATTCTGATCGATGCAGATCTGCGCAACCCCTCGCTGTCCCGCGCCTTGATCCCGGACGCGAAGGCCGGTCTAGTCGACGTGGTTGGGAACAAGGCTCGGCTCGAGGATGTCGTCGCCGTCGATCCTCAAACCCAGCTCGCGATCTTGCCCGCTGGCGCAACTTCGAGGCTCCTGCATACCAACGAGATTCTGGCCTCCAAGCCGATGCGCGATCTCGTCGCGGCGCTGCGTACGAAGTATGATTACGTGGTGCTCGACATGCCGCCGATGGCGCCCGTGGTGGACGTGCGTGTCACTACCCACTTCGTCGATTCGTACATATTCGTCGTGGAGTGGGGCAAAACCAAGATCGACGTCGTACGGCACAATTTGCGTGGAGCGCCGGAGATCCAGGACAAGCTTTTGGGCGTAGTGCTGAACAAGGCCGACACCAAGCTCCTGTCACGTTATGAGTCCTACCACGGCCGCTACTACTACCAGAAGTATTACGCCCGCTATGGCTATGTGGAATAGCGGCAATGGCGCAGCCAGAGGGTCTGGTCCAGGAGCTGCGTCGGCGTCTCGAGGGATGATCGGGCAAGAATGACTTCTCATGCGGGCTTGAGGTCCTTGCTGCTGTTGCTTGGTATTGCCGGGGTCATCTGGCCCCTCAGTGCGCTGTCCGCGTTTTGGGTGGCGGTGCCAGCCAAGGAGACAACCGGGCGGATCCTCGCTGGTGATCGGTTCAAGCCGCGCGCGTTGAATGCAACGATGGCCATGCTTGAAGCGCAACGGAGGCTATCGGTCGCGCGCAACGACGTGGCGCGGGCCGAAGCCCTGATCGGGCTGCGTATTGCCGAAGAAGGAACGAGACGAAGGAGCGCGGAGGACACCGACCGCGAAGCGGCCCTGGCAGATGCGAAGACCAGGTCTTCGCTCGAGATCAACCCTGCTGATTCCTTTCTGTGGCTGATGCTGTACTCCATGGAGACCGCTTATCGCGGTTTCGACGAGAAGACCCTTGGCTATCTCTCTCAATCCTACGCGACCGGTCCCATCGAAGGCTGGATCTCGCTTCGACGAAACAAGTTGGCTCTCGCCATCTTTTCGAATTTGACTGGGACCGCGCAACAAAAAGTGGTCTCGGAGTTTGCAGGCATGGTGGATAGCGGATTTATCGATGCTGCCGGGCTGAACTTGATGGGCGTGGGATGGGAGCAAAGGGAGCGTTTGCTGGCCAGCATTGCAAATGTGAACGTTATTCCACGAGAGGCTCTTGCCAAGCAGCTAGCACGAGAAGGGCTCAGGGTCCGTGTCCCAGGCATTGAAGTCGACGAGAGGATCTGGCGACGATGACGACCGAAGGACCGTGGAAGGCCGCTGCAGCTAGTCTGCTGCTGCTGTTGCCGTTCGCTGGGCATGCGCAAACGGCTTCGCAGAATCCGTCGAGGTTGACCCTTCAAAGGCCGGCTGAGCAATCGGGATCGATAGTGGTACGGGATGCCCTTGGAAGGCCCTGCCTGGATGTTGAAGCAGCAGCCAGAGCGCATGCAGCCAATCCTAAAGTCTTTGATCACGTCGTCAGCATAAAGAACAACTGCCCTCGGCTGGTGAAGGTGACTGTATGCTACGCGAACTCCGACAGGTGCATGGATACCACCCTTGCCAGCTATGCCAGGTCTGACGTGATCCTGGGTACGATGACGGGGATAAGACTGTTCAAGTATTCGATGAGACAACGATAGCGTTGTTATCGCCCACGCAGGATGAGCAGGCGGCAGGACCGGGACTTGATCGGTTGCTTAACGCCGGTGTCACAGGCGAGTGGAACGTGCCAACCTTGCGTTTCCCTTCCCTTCGAGGATATCTCCGCCAACAGGATGAAATCCCCGCGTTGCGGGAGCGTTGGAATCGACAAGAGGATTTTGATGGTACCGTCCACTCCAGGCGGTCCAAGCTGCTTTGCAGTCCTAGCGTACAATGTAGTGCGAGCGTTGGTGGTCTCGTCAAGCAAGAGGATCCTAATTGTCTCGTCTCTCCACGTATCATCCGGTAGCTTCATAGAGACTTCCAGCTCAGTGGGGCTATCGTGAGGCAAGAGAACAGCCCCTGACGAATCGCGCGCGAGAGAAGCCAGGGTCGGCAGAAACGTTGGCTTTGGCATATCGCCGTGGTCGGCTTCGTACGAAAACTGTGCTGGATCGGGAGTAGCTTCGCTTCCACCACAAAGCCTTGAGCCCTCATTCGAGGAAGTGAACTGGCAGACGTGAACGTGGTCTATCTTGAACGACTGGGGAAATGCGGATTCGTCAATCCCGTACCGGCCAGCCCACCCCGCACCACCTATGGCAAAATTCAAAATCACCTGGGCTGGCGGACCCAACAAACCATCCGGACGAAGCCAGCGATACGGGCGAGAATAGATCAATCGTCCATCCCAGAAGAACGCAATCCTATCCGGGGTCCACACCAATCCAGCGGTGTGCCATCCTGCGTTCAAGGGAGCATCTGCGCGCATTTGGTGGCGGCGCGCATTGAAGGAGCTGTCGACGAACGTGAACACACTCGCCGGAGCCTTATCTTGAGCTCCTGAGTGCAACATCGTATCCTGGTCTTCGACTTCGTTGATGACGTATTCAAAAATATCGATTTCAGGCGGATGCCAGGTTTTTCCGTCCCGATCATAGTCTCCCAGCAGCCAAAAGGCTGGCCAGATCCCCTTCCCTTTGGGCAGGAAAACGCGAGCTTCGAAATAGCCATAGTAGAAGGTTTGATGTGTCCGGATCATACCAGAATCGAAGTGACCCGAATTTCCCTTTTTGGCGATCAAGCTCAGAACGCCATCCGCGAGAAGGTGACTGTCCCGATAGCGCTGAACCTCGTCCTTGAAGTGATCCAGCGTTTCATTTTCGTAGATGTAGCGAGTTGCCCATTTGTCCCTGTCCAGAGCGTTGGCGCTGAACTCGTCCGAGAATACCAGTTTCCAGCCGCCTGCGGTCGCCGGTCCGATTGTCGGGGATACCAGAATTAAGATTGACGACAGAATCCTGGCCGTTCTCTGGAGTGAAGCAATAGAACAGTAGCTCACAACGGCCATCTCCAGATTTCCTTCTCACCCTGCCCGCGGGCCCAGGCACTTCGAATGACTCTTCGACCGACAATCAGCGTCATTATAACCAACTACAATTATGAGGAATACGTCGGACACGCCATCCAGAGCGTGCTGTCACAGACCCGCCTGCCGGACGAGATTATCGTGATCGACGATGGGTCCACGGACTCATCTCCTGACATCATTCGTTCCTATGGAGACCGGGTTCGAGCCGTGCTTCAATCGAACCAGGGCATACGGCGCGTCACGAGCACCGGTTACGCAATCTGTACCGGTCAAATCGTCATGTACCTGGATGCCGACGACTTGCTTTATCCGACGGCCGTCGAACGGGTCGAGCAGGTATTCGGGCCCGGCATCGCAAAGGTGCAGTTTGACCTGGATGTCATCGATGGGAATGGTCGCCGTCTTGGCAGACGGATGCCGGATTTTTCGGGTGGGGGCGTCTCGGAGACGGAACTAGCCCGCGAGTTCAGCCAAACGGGCACGTATCTTTGGCCCGTGACTTCGGGGAATGCGTACTCGCGGAATTTCTTGAGCGAAGTGATGCCGGTCGACCCGCCGGTCTCCCTGGATGGAGTTCTCAACACTATCGCTCCACTCTATGGCGGAATCATTACCATATCGGACCCGCAAGGCCAGTATCGAGTGCATCAGCGCAACAACAGCCGAAAGAATAGCAGCGGCAATATTTCTTTCATCCCGAACTTCGCTTCCAGGATTAGGTATCGTAAGCAGGAGTTCAATGTCTTGCGGGAACACGCAGCTCGACTTGGTCGTGTGCTGCCTAACGGAGATTTCCTCGACAACGAATTGGTCTTCGTGAACTACCGGATTATGGCGCGTAAGTCATCGCAGGAGGATGGCAGCGATCAAAACAGATCTCTCTTCGATCTGTGGATCAAGGGCATGATTGCGATAGGTCGTGGTCACTTTCGGCCGAGCGTTGCCCTCAAGCACGCTCTCTGGATATGCGGCGTGACCCTGCTGCCCGCTCCATTGGCACGGAGGCTGATTGCCATTCGTTTCTCGAGGACGCACTGGTCCTCGAATCTTCGTAATCTCCTGGCGCGTTCAACGCGCTCGTAGTACGTCCAGGTCGTATTGCCTTCACGAACCCAATGACAGTCTGTATCGCCGCGTAAAGGATCGGCGAAGCGGGTCAAACATCCGTTAGAGGTTGCTCTTGAAACGAGTTCTTTGGATTTCCGGGCGCGCTCCGGCTCCGCTTTACAGTGGGGATGCGCTCTACTCTGCCGGGCTGATTGAAGCGCTCGCCGTCTCTCGGAAAGCAGCTATTCATGTCTTCGGCACCGAGAGGGCGGGTCGCAAGGATGGTGAGAAACCGTTGGGCCTGCCTGGGGTGACGTGCAGTATCGTTCGCCCCGTGAACGGTGCGCGTTTCGGTAGCCTGGTCTCTTCGCTGCCGAGGGACGCGTATAACCTTGCATCTGCGCTCTTTCGGAAAGAGCTCAAGGGCATCTTGGACCGGGGCTGGGATTGGATCGTCATCGATCACGCCAATTCGGCAGGCGTTCTGGATATGGTCAAGAATCGCGGCGCGCGGATCTGCTATATAGCCCACAACGCCGAGGGCCTGGTTCGTGCGAGTGTTGCACGGGCATTCGATGGGGTCGCTCGACGTGCCGTCATGAGGGTGGATGCTGAGAAGTACCGGCGGCTAGAGCGGAAAATTGTTGAGGCTGCGGATGCGCTGATTTGCATCACCAGCGACGATGCTGCGTATTTTCATCGGTTCTCCAAGAACATCCATGTCATTCCCCCGGTCTATCTTGGTACAGTGCGCGCTGCCCGCACGATTGTCGAGGCCTGCCCGAGATCTCTGATCCTGCTTGGATCCTTCGAATGGGCTGCGAAGCAGCGGAACCTGCAACAGATACTGGAAGGGCTCGTCCCAACTCTTCGTCGAAATGCAATCAGTCTTCAGGTTGTGGGCGCGGTGCCGGAAACCATTCGGACGAAACATGAAGGAGATCCGTTCGTGACCTTCCACGGCCGCTTGCCCGATGTGCGGCCGCTATTTGAAACGTGTAGGGGCGGGCTGGTCGCCGAAGTCTTGGGCGGAGGCTTCAAATTGAAGATTCTGGACTATGCCTTCGCCGGCGTGCCAATCTTTGGGCTACGGACCGCGTTGACGGGTATGGCTCCAGAGGAGCGCTCTGCAATGTTCGAGGCCGAAAATTTGAGTGAACTCGCCAGCCTCATCGTGCGCAACATCGATGACTTGGAAGGCCTCAATCGCCGTCAAACCGAACTTCAAGGCTTGGCGGCGCAGCGGTTTGGATTGGCTGCGGGAATGAAGGGCATGAGCCGTGTCTTTCTGGGGTGAATGACTCGAGTCCCCGCTGGTAAGACTTCAGTAGTTTCGAACCATCCCTTGTCAAATTTGGCGCCGTGACATGACATCGAGAGTTCAAGCTTCTTCGGCCTCCTGGAAGGAGCAATATCGGGTCGCGGACGATGGGGCACGGGTAGAACTGACTCGGCTCGCGAAGTTCGCTATCTGGTGCTCCGTTATTTCGTTGCTGTTCCTCCCGCAAATTGCCATCAACATTGGGGAATTCCCGGCTTCGACCGACCTATTTTGCTATTTGGCGTTTAGTGCCTACCTTCTGGGCTCTGGTTTCGCGGCGCTCGAAGCTTCGATTGCCGTGCTTTGGCTCGTTATCGCGGCGGTCGCTTCCAGCCGGATAAGCTATTCGGCAGAGCCGACTTCATGGAGTTCGCTCCTTCTTCTGCTTTGCCTCTATGCGCCATTCTCGGTCAGGCTCGTTCATCGCGACGGGATAGAACATGTCGCCACCTACGTCCAGTCCACGTTCGTTTTTCTAACTGCGATCATATCGGCAATTGCAGTTCTTCAACTGTTTGCCATCAATGTCCTCAAGGCGCCCGGCATCATCAACATTGCTTTCGTCTTGCCCGATGAAATTCGTGGGGCTGGCACTTATTCGTTCTTTCGAGAGAGTGGCGGTATCGTCAAGGCCAATGGCTTTTTCTTGAGAGAGTCCGCAACACTATCCGTTCTGACCGCGATTGGTTTTATGCTCGAGTACCATTCCGCGCAGAGACGGATACTTGTGATCATTCTGCTGCTGGCGGGCTTGTTATCTTCGGTCTCCGGATCGGGTATCCTGATCGTCATGGTAGCGTTTCTCGTGCCGACCTCTCTCAGGAAGATTCCGCTCTTCCTGACAACGCTCATATTCCTATCGGCGCTGCTCGCCTACGGGTCCGAGATTCCCGGGCTTGGCTTGTGGCTTGATCGTTTGTCGGAGTTCGACAGCCGGGGCTCGAGCGGCTACGCTCGATTTGTGGCTCCGCTTCAGATGCTGGAGCGGAGCATCGAGAAGGGTAGCGTCGCGATCTGGCTCGGAAACGGGGGTGGAAGTTATCTTCGTACCGTTGCCGCGCTTCAACTGAAGTACGAAATCAACGATCCCACTTGGGCAAAGTTGATCTATGAATATGGCTTGGCAGGGTTTTGCATCGTCACGGCCCTCTTTGCGTGCCGGCTGTACTCGAGCCGGTTACGCCCCGAGATTTGCAATGCGATTCTCTACGCATGGATCAGTGCGGGGAGTGTCCTGAAACCCGACTTTGTGCTTCTGGTCTGGATGTTGAGCATGGTGCACAAGGGCCCCAAACCAGTGTTCCGGGCAGCTCCGGGCGTCCGGATGCAGCAACCGGGCTGAGGTCTCTGTTTCGTTTAGGCTGACTGAATCGTTCGTTGCACGAGCTTAGGACGAGATGTGGGGGCGAAGCGCCAAGAAATCAGAACGCGGGCAATCCGTTTCGGTGCTATGGCCACACATGCCAGCCAGAATAACATCGCAACATGTCTCAGCGGAGTGAGACCTTGCGGATGGAAGAACGCGATCAACCCGTCTCTCAGGCAATTCTTGACCGTATCATCCTGAATAGGATGGGTTTCGCGAGCGAGCCGCAAAGACGCGACCCTCATCGCAAGATTATAGAACCCGTAGCGCCACCGGTCGGGAGCAATCTCGATGCCAAACTGCCGACCAAGGTTAGCCCCATAGGCCGTCCGCACAATGTGCCTTCGTAGATCGAGCGCGACGCGGGCGACGTCTAAGGTCAGCTGGGCGCCATGGTTCTTGCCGTGGATTCTGTACGAGACCAGCGGTTTGCTGACGGTTATGACATCGCCGAGCAGGGGGGCTGTCGCAAGAAAATAGCTGTCGATCGCAATGTCCATGCCTTCTTGCAGCGGGAAGATCTTGTCGAGAAACTCTCTCGAAAGCAGATTTCCGGACGTAGGAGGGGTCTGATAGGTAGCAGTGGTAGCCAGCGATCTTCTGATCTTCTCGGGCGTGGTGTTCTTCCTGTATTTCGGGAATACGCTCCCAAGAAATCGACCGCTTTCGTCGACCAGTCTCATCTGAAACTGAATCGATGACCAGCCGGGCCTCATCACGACTCGAGCCTCGCGAATCACGGATGGATGGACCAAATCGTCCGCATCCAGGAACATGATCCACTTGCCCTGGCTGTTGTGATAGCCCTCTTCGGCTGCGCGCGCTTGGCCTCGATTGGTTTGGAAGATTCCTTTGACGCCGCGCGACGCAAATGATTCGATGATGCTTCGGGATTGATCCGTTGAGCCATCATCGACGACGATCACCTCCACATGAGGCCAGTCGATGTTGAGAGCGCTCGAGATGGCTTCTCCGACGAATCTCTCATAGTTGTAGTTGCAAATTATCACCGACACCAATTCGTCATGGGTTGACGCTTGAGAGAAACTGCCGGTGTGGGCTGTCATATCGTGAGCCTTCATGAATTCTCGGTGGGCGATTGCTGTCGATGCGAGCGCCACAGCTCGACCGCGAGCACCAGGGAGTTTCTGGCGAGTACCAGTGACAATCCTGCATAGATCACAAAGCCAACAACCGAAAGCACCGCGATCGCCAAGCCGGGCTCCATGTGGGGCAGGAGTTGGCGCGTAAGACTGATCGCGACGGCCATCAGAGCCGACGCGATCGCCGGAGCGGACAGGATACGAAGATGATCATACGGTGAGAACGCGCATTTGCGATAAGTCGAGAGCGTCAACAATATGAGCGCCAAGCATTCACTGCCCGACCACACCGCCAATGCATAGTTTGTATCGGAAAGTCGGGTAAGGGCAATGGCGATCGCCATATAGGCAAGGACGGCAAGATTCACCGAGCGGACGCTCTCGATTTTGCCGAGGGCGCTCAACAGAGATGTCATGAAAAGACGAGGAGCTTGAACAAAAACCAGGAGACTTAACCAGAGTGCCGGCTCGGCGGCGGGGAGCCATTTCGCGCCGAAGATTACGCTGATGAGTTCAGATGCTTCGCAACCTATCCCTACAAAGATCGGGTAGATTAGGGTGCAGCCCATCGCGAGAGCAATTCTATAGGATCGAAGAAGTCGTTCTCGATCGTGTTGCAACCGAGCCATCAGTGGAAGCATGACTTGCGAAATGGCGGTTGCAGAGATTGCCCAGACCGTATCGACGAGCCGAAAAGCCAGGTTGAGGAATCCGACTTTTTCAACACCGAGGAACACCCCCGCAAAGAAGATGAAAGCGCGCTTTGTGGCAAAGCTGGTTGCGAGTGACGTGACCGCTCCAACGCTATAGTTGAGCACATCGGCTAGCGGGCGCAGTTCTCTTGTCAGGCGAGGGCGCCAAACGGTCAACATCACCAACGTGGCGGAACCCAGGATCGTCATGAGAAGCGATTGGATAACCAGAGACCAAACACCATATCCGTGTAGGGCTGCCAGTATTCCGATCGCTGCTCCAGCGGTGCGGCCAATCAGCGTGCGAATTGCCAAAAGTCGGAAGCCGAATTCTTTCCTCAGACGCGCATTCAAAATGCTCGTTGGAGCTTCGAACAGCAACCCAAATCCGAGCACGCGGCCGACATCCCCAATTCGCGGATCGCCGACAAGGGCGGCCAAAAGCGGGAATATGATCAGCAGGATGCCAAAGACTGCAACGCTGACAACAAGGGACACTGTGAATGCCGCGTTGAAGTGAGCATCGCTTGCCTTCGGCTCTCGAACCAGGGCGTCATGGAACAACATATTGGTGAAGATGCCGGCGACCTCGATCACCGACACAACTACGGCGTAGGTTCCGAAATCGCTGGGATCGAGTAGCTTGGCAAAGATGATCAGGGCCACGAAGGAGACGGCGGTCAAGCTGCCATTTTCGACCATGCTCCACCAGATTGAGCCGATTGCGGTGCGTGCGAGCGACAAGGCCGGAGTACTCAGGTCGTGGTCGGGCGACGTCGGGATGCTACCGAGACCGCGCTATAATTTTGATCTATTCGCATCGTAAAACCAGCGCGTGACCTTTCGATCGGTGCGGCTCCGCGACCCGTCAATAAGCACTCGGTTTGAACAGAGTGAGGATCGCAGTCCGTGCCAAAATCAAAATATCCAACCTCAAGCTCCAGTTGTTAATGTACCATAGATCGTGCTCGACGCGCTTCTGCATCAGCTCGATCGCGCGGGTTTCTCCGCGGTAACCATTAACTTGGGCCCAGCCGGTGATGCCGGGCTTAACGTGGTGGCGGAAGGCGTAGTTGCCGATAGTGTGCTCGTATTCGGTGTTGTGGGCGGCCGCGTGTGGGCGCGGGCCGACCAGCGACATGTCGCCCTTGAGCACGTTGAGGAGCTGTGGCAGCTCGTCGATCGAGGTCTTGCGCAGCCATTTGCCGATCGGCGTGACGCGCGGGTCATTCTTCTGCGCCTGAACGATCGTCGGGCCGTCCTCGAGCACCCGCATGGTACGGAATTTGAAGATCCTGAAGGCGCGTCCGCCAAACCCGTGGCGGATCTGGCGGAAGAACACTGGCCCCGGCGAGGTCAGCTTGATCAGGAGCGCGGTCACCAGCATCACCGGCGCGAACACGAACATCGCAAGGCTGGCGCCGGCAAGGTCCAGCGCGCGCTTGAGCGCGCGTTCGCGCCATGAGAGCGGGGCGCGGCGCAGCTCGGCGGTGAAGGTGTTGCCGGTGCCGACCAGCGGATAGCGCAGGAAGCGCGCCGTGGTGGGATCCGGCACCAGATGCACCGGCACGGGGAGGATCTTCAGCGCGTCCAGAATGCTGTCGATCGCATGCTGCCGGCTCCAGTTGATCAGCAGGAAGACGTGCTCGATCCGGTGCTCGCGCGCGTAATTGATCAGCTCATCGAAGCGCGGCGCCAGTGAGGAGAGCAGCAGCGGCGAGGCCAGCTCCTTGCCCGGGATCTCCATCACCCGCATCAGGCGGTGGCCATGCTGGCCAAGCTCCTCGACCGCGTTGGACGAAGTGGCAAGGCCGAACTCGGCAATCAGAAGCGCTCGTCCGTTGGCGAAGGCGCCGGTGCGCAAGGCATGCGCGGTCCAGCGCGCCGCCACGGTCTTCCAAGCCAGCAGGGCCGCCAGGCCGACCAGGTAGAACGAGATCGTGGTGCCGCGCGAGAACTCGTCGCTGACCTTCATCGTGAAGGCGATCGCCAGCAGTGCGCCGAACAGGCCGGTCCAGGTCGTCAGAGTCATCCGGAATGTGCGGGGCAGGTTGGTGACCGTTTTGAGGCGATAGCCCCGCAGCACGACCGTCAGCAGGACGAAGTTGATGGCCACCAGCACGCTCACCGCCGCATAGACGTCCGCCTTGCCGAGGGTGCCCCCCGTGATGACGTGATACCCCACCGCGCAGCCGATCCCGCTGACCACGATCAGTGCCGCATCCACCACCGCCAGCAGCCGCTCGACCACCATGGGTCGCAGCCAGCTGAGCGCAGACCCTACAGATGTGGATGCTGCCGGCTCGACGCCCCGGACTCCCCTCGCAGAATCAGCGACGGGCACCGGCCGCGTGGAAAGAAATGTCATCCTGCCAAACCCATTGACGCAAAATTCATTACCCCGAACACGCCGTGCTATCGGGCAAAATCGCTGTTAGAACAAGGCGAAGGAAAAATTAACCTTACCCCACAAGCTTGCATTGTAGCTCATCCCGCCTCGACTGATATGTTAAATTTCACAACCCGTTAGGAAATCCTCTTTGCCTCGCACCCAGTCCCGGCGGCGGACCCGGCCGAGGGGGAAGCGGTATCTCGCCATTGGCCTTGCGGCCGTCGCTTTGGCGGGACTCGTGCTTCTCCTGCGTCCCGATGCGGCGCCCCTCCGAGCGCCAACGGCGTCCAGGCCCGTCGCCATCAAGCTCCTCCTTGATGGGCCCTATGGCGCGCGGTTTGCCGGCGAGCTCGCCGCATCCAGGCAGGGATATTTCTCCTCCCGCATCGAGGTGTCGGCACAGCCCGAAGGCCCAGACTTCGTCCAAACCATTGCACGCCAACATGCCATCGGCGTGACGAGCGGCCAGAACTTCCTGCTGGCGAGCTGGCGCGGCGTCCCCGTGACGGCGTTTGCCGCAAGCTTCCTCGATACCTCCGTCGCGATTTTCACGCTCGAAAGCTCCGCCTTGCGGCGCCCGGCCGATCTGGTCGGAAAACGGGTCGGATACCGCAGGGCAAGTGAGGGGGACGTCGTCTTCGATGCCATGATGGCGCAGCTCGGGCTGCCCCGAAGCCAGATCACCAAAGTCCCAGATCGCGACGGCTTCCATGCCCTGCGGGCAGGGGAGGTGGATGCGATCATCGCCGCCATCGACGAGCAGCCCGATGCCTCCAGTCCGGCCTTCGTGAAGCTGAACGTCATCAAGCCGCAGGACTACGGCATCCATGTCCCGGGCCAGGTCTATTTCGCGAGCAATATTCTCGTCCTTGAACAGCCATCCATGATTGCCGATGTCCTTCAGGGCCTCATTCGAGGATGGCAATTCACCTACGCGGACTATGCACGGAGCGTGCCCGTTCTCGCCGGCGCCGATCCGGCCAGGTTGAATTCCGAGCGGCTCAAATTCGAGCTGCAGCAGCAGCGCCCGCTGGTAATGCCGACCGGCGGCCGCATCGGCGACTACGACGAAAGCCGCTGGCGGACACTCCGGGATATCCTTCTCTTCGCCAAGCTGGGCGAGGACGACGTGCCTTTGGCTCAAACGGTCAGCTACCAGTTCTTGCGGGATGTGTACCGCCGTTCACCCGACCTCGCGGCTCCAGGCGCGTGGAGCCAGGACAAATAGGACCAAAAAATAGGACCAAGAAGCCACACTTGCGCGCCATATCGTCCCAAAAGGGCCTCGGCCGCGCCGGCATCGGTTGCATTTCCGCCGGTGCCCTTGGTAAAGTTCGGTTCACTATTTGGGCTAGTCGCGGAGTAGCTTTACGGACCGTGACGTTGGTCGGCTGGGGGCTGACAAGCGCGGGTTCAGTCCGCAGGGGCGAGGAGCTTTTTGGATGTTTAAGACGTTCATGCGAGCAAGTCTTTTGGCTGCAACTGTTACCTTCTGCGCGACGAGCGGAGCGAGCGCCGCAATGCAGATGCCCGCGCCGGCCGCCCTGCTCACGGGCGAGAGCCAGGTGACGCCCGTTACGTTCTGGGCGCAGCCCTATCCCTACCGGTATGTGCCGCGGCGCCACTGTCCGTTGGTGCGGGTCGAGACGCCCTATGGCTGGTACATGGACCGCGTTTGCGCGCCTGTCGGTCCGGTCCTGCGTCGGGCGTACTGAGATCGAAGTGAACCGAGCGGCGGCTGCCGCCTGTTATCGATCGTTTTCAAGGCAGTCGCGCAATTGATGCGGCTGCCTTGATCGTTTTTGTTTCATTGTGTGCTGACCTTTTGTGCGCGCAGCGCAGGTTCACCATGAATATCTTTGTCGGGCCGGGCAGGCTGCCGCATGGTGAAGATTGTGTTACCAGTTCCGCGGGGCTGCGTCGGCCAGCGCGATTACGTTAAGCGACCGGTCGCTGGATCTCGCCAGGTGGTGCGATCCAGCCAGCCGGATGCTGATAGAGGGTACGATGACAGGAGCTTCAACCTACGATCTCAGGGGCAAACGTGTCTTCGTCGCGGGTCACCGCGGCATGGTGGGATCAGCTGTCGTCCGCCGGCTTGCGTCGGAAAATTGCACCGTGCTAACGGCTGATCGGCGCGAGCTGGACCTGACGAAGGAAGAGCCCACGCTCAGATGGCTCGAGGCCAATCGCCCGGACGTGGTGGTTCATGCCGCTGCAAAGGTCGGCGGGATCGCAGCCAACAACATTTTCCCGGTCGACTTTCTCTGCGACAACCTCGCGCTGGAATTGAGCGTGATCCGCGCAAGTCACGCAGTTGGTGTGCGGCGCCTGCTGTTCCTCGGCTCATCCTGCATCTATCCCAAGCACGCCAAGCAGCCGATCGCCGAAAGCGAATTGCTGACTGGGCCGCTTGAGCCCACAAACGAGTGGTACGCCATCGCCAAGATTGCCGGCCTCAAGATGTGTCAGGCGTATCGTCGGCAATACGGCGATGATTTCATCTCGGTGATGCCGACCAATCTCTACGGCCGCGGCGACAATTATCATCCGGACCATAGTCATGTACCGGCCGCATTGATCAGACGTTTCCACGAAGCCAAGCTTGCCAATGCGCCCAGCGTCTCGGTTTGGGGCACGGGCACGCCGCTCCGCGAATTCCTCAATGTCGACGATTTTGCGGATGCCTGCGTTTTCCTTCTGAAGAATTATTCAAGCGATATGCCGATTAATGTCGGTAGTGGCGACGAATTGGCAATTGCCGAATTCGCCCGAGCGGTCGCGGAGGTCGTGGGCTATGGAGGCAAGCTCGCGTTCGATACCTCCAAGCCTGACGGAACACCACGCAAGCTGCTGGATAGTTCGAGAATCCGGGGGCTTGGTTGGCAGCCGAAAGTTGCCCTACGGGCCGGCCTCGCAGCGGCCTACGCAGATTATCTTCAAGGCCAAGGACGTCATCTGGAAGTCGGCGCGACGCGCTGAGCTAGACTACTTAGATTGCAAGCGTCTTTTTTATTCTCAACTTTGAATTTGGATGGACTTTATGCGTATTCTCCTCGTCGGCATCAATTATGCCCCTGATCTGATCGGCGTAGCGAAATACAACGTGGAGCTCTGCGAAAGTTTGGTGGCCGAAGGTCACGAAGTTAGAGTGATCACGGCGCCTCCCTATTATCCCGCCTGGAAGATTCCCCCGGCGTTCAAATCGTCGTACTTTAGATCAAGAGATGTTGATGGTGTTCGAGTTACACGTACGCCGATTTATGTGCCCGGACACCCCTCTGGCGTTAGACGGCTGGTCCATCACGCCTCATTCGCGCTCACGAGCGCGGCGCCAGTGCTTTTTGAGGCGGTATCCTGGCGGCCCGACGTCATGATCGCTGTCGCGCCATCGCTGATGTCGGCTGCGTTTGTCTCAATCGTAGCTCGTTGCGTCGGAGCCAAATCATGGCTTCACGTGCAGGATTTCGAGGTGGATGCGGCGTTCGATCTCGGTCTGCTGCGCAATCCTTCTCTGCGAAAATGGATGCTTCGAATCGAGGCGGCGATCCTCAAATCATTCGACAACGTTTCAACCATCTCTCATGCGATGGTGGAGCGGTTGAGGATCAAGGGACTGCAGCCCGACAAAACCGCGGAGGTGAGGAACTGGATCGACACCACTGCGATCTGCCCGGGATCTCGAGCAACCAAATACCGTCAGCAGCTCAACCTGGCTGAGGGCGATATCGTTGGACTGTATTCCGGCACGATGTCCAACAAGCAGGGCCTTGAGCTCGTGATCGAAGCCGCGATTGGCCTGGAGCGAAGTCATCCGCATATCCACTTCATCCTTGCAGGCGAAGGGCCTCACAAGATGAGGCTCGAGCAGCTTGCAGCCGGACATCGCAATATCCACTTCCTGGGGCTTCAGCCCAATGACAGCTTCAATCAATTGATGGCCACGGCCGATTTCCATTTGATTCCGCAGAAGGCCGAGGCCGCCGATCTCGTGTTGCCTTCGAAGCTCGGCGCGATCTTCGCATCTGCTCGGCCGGTCATCGCCATGGCTGATGAAGACACCGGGCTTGCGTTGGAGGTCACGAACGCCGGCCTTGTGATCCCACCGGGAGATTCGTCGGCGCTCGCGCTTGCAATTTGCCAGCTCAGCGAAGCGCCCGCCCTCCGCGAGTACTACGGCGAAGAAGGAAGAAGGCGAGCCCTTGATCGTTGGGACCGGCGTACGATCGTGCGCCGGTGGTCGGAGGCCATGACAGGGCAGGGCAATGCGGCAGGGCAGACGAATGCCGGCCTGACGGGCGCTGCCAGCGATATTGGGCTTCCGGTGGAGGATGCTGTTCGGTCGCCCTAAGGCATTCGACAGCAGTTGGAGCCGGTTCGAAAAGAATGAGCGCCGCGATGGGCGCTCACCTGCTTGGTTTGGTCGCCTTGTTGTCCGACCCACAAGAATTACTCGTGGCGCGGATAATATCTAAACCCGTGCTGCGTGATGAGTTCATCGCGCTTTGCGGATTCGAGATCTTCCTTCATCATTTCTCGAACCAGGCTTTCGAACGACGTCTTGGGCTCCCAGCCGAGTTTCTGCTTGGCCTTTGATGGGTCACCAAGAAGCGTCGCGACCTCAGTGGGGCGGAAGTACCGGGGATCGACGGAGACGACACACTTGCCGGTCTTGGCGTCATATCCCTTTTCTTCGACGCCGCTTCCTTCCCAGCGGACCGTCATGCCCACTTCGTTGGCAGCGACATTGACAAACTCTCGGACCGAATGTTGCACGCCAGTGGCAATTACGAAATCCTCGGGCTTGTCCTGCTGCAGCATCAGCCATTGCATTTCGACGTAGTCGCGCGCGTGTCCCCAATCGCGCATGGCATCCAGATTACCCAGATAAAGCCTGTCCTGCAGTCCCAGATAGATCCGCGCCAAAGCGCGGGTGATCTTTCGGGTCACGAAGGTCTCGCCGCGGACCGGAGATTCGTGGTTGAAGAGGATGCCGTTGCAGGCATACATGCCATAGGCTTCGCGGTAATTGACCGTGATCCAGTAGGCATACAGCTTGGCGACCGCGTAAGGTGAGCGCGGATAGAACGGCGTCGTCTCCTTTTGCGGGATCTCCTGAACCAATCCGTAAAGCTCAGATGTTGACGCTTGATAGAAGCGCGCCTTCCTCTCCAAGCCAGTAATACGCATGGCCTCGAGGATGCGCAGAGTGCCCAGAGCGTCGGAATTCGCCGTGTACTCCGGCTCTTCGAACGAAACGGCAACGTGGCTCTGCGCCGCGAGATTGTAGATTTCGTCCGGCTGCACCTGGCCAACGATCCGGATCAGGCTCGAAGAATCCGTTAGATCGCCGTAGTGAAGCCGGAAGGGCGGATCGGGCTCGTGCGGGTCAAGATAAAGATGATCAATGCGGTCCGTATTGAAGAGGGAGGTCCGGCGCTTGATGCCGTGGACCTCGTATCCCTTCTGCAGAAGAAGTTCGGCCAAATAGGCGCCGTCCTGCCCGGTGACGCCGGTAATAAGTGCTCGTTTCTTTGTCATAATAATCTCTAGGTGCGGTAGGCCGTCGTACTCGAAAACGAAGAGAATAGGGAGATGGCTGGGTCAAAAAAGCAAGCTTAGATTAACGGCTCTTGAGGCCTCCAGTTGAGCCAGAGATGTCGTGCCAACGTAACTTGAAGTCATGGCTACCGAGCAATTCCCATTCTTCCGAGCAGTCACCTTCCGCCATGACTGAACTCGAGCGCGGACCTCCGGTGAACCGCCCCGGGCGTCGCGACTGATGCGGGACATTGGTTTTTGCATGGAGGCGTCCGCGGCAAATCCGTCAAGACCACGATCAGCGACAAGGCGGCGCGATGTCCGCAAGATCACGTCAACTGCCAGTTAAAGGCGCCGCGGCCGAATGTCCTTTGGCTCTCCAACTTCACCTATGTCGCGACTGGACCGGCTTCGTCTAAGTCACCTTTGTGATCGACGCCTATGCCCTGCAGGGGATCGTGGGCTGGCGGGCCGCGCACGGCGCATGCCGGCTTCGCGCTTGATGCGCTGGGGGAGGCGCTGCACGATCGACGGCGTGTCATCCCAACGATGAATACACGGACCTGGATTCCTTAGGAATGCGCAGACCGTGGGCAGTAAGTGAACAATCTATGAAAGTCCCGTTTTTCATCGAACATTAAGCCAGCGGAGACCCGGACCAGATCTCCTTCAATTTATCTGGATCCCGGTAAGTTGATTTTGAGGCGAGGCTTGGAACGTTGCCGCATTAATGGCGGAACGGTCATGGCAAAACCAACAACTTCGACAACTTCCACGAAGAACTATGCGAGCATCGTAATCGGTACTTCCGGTAACGACTTGCTTTCTGGGGGCGCAGGTAACGATTTGCTGACCGGGAGATCCGGAAGTGACACGTTTGTAATCTCCAAGGGATCTGGTTCCGACACGATCAGCGATTTTGCTGGTGGCGCAGGTGGAGACATACTGCGCATCGAGAATTATGGCTTTACGAGTTTCGCAGCCCTCAAAGCTGCAGCGAAGCAAGTCGGATCCGATGTCGTCATCAATCTATCAGATGGCGAATCTCTCACTCTAAGCAACACAAAACTGAGCTCACTGACAGCCCAGAATGTCCTCCTCGTCAATGAGGCTGCCAATCAAGCGCCAGTTGCAAGCCCCATAGCCTTGGCCGCAGGTACGGAGGACATTGTCTACACGATCAGCGCAACGACCTTGCTCGCTGGAGTCACGGACGTCGACAGCTCTTCGCTGTCGATCACCTCGGTCAGCGTGGCGAGCGGTGGTGGCAGCATCGTCAACAACGGCAATGGCACCTGGACCTATACGCCGGCCGCGAACTACTACGGCCAGGTCAGCTTCAACTACACGGCGTCCGATGGGTCGCTGACTGCGACATCGACCGCCAGCCTGATGCTCGCGGCAGTCAACGACGCGCCAGTGGCCAAGCCGGTGACGCTTGCTGCGGGTACGGAGGATGTCTCCTATACGATCAGCGCAGCGACCTTGCTCGCTGCAGTCACGGACGTCGACAACTCTTCGCTGTCGATCACCTCTGTCAGCGTGGCGAGCGGTGGTGGCAGCATCGTCAACAACGGCAATGGCACCTGGACATATACGCCGGCCGCGAATTACTACGGACAGGTCAGTTTCAACTACACGGCGTCCGATGGGTCGCTGACTGCGACATCGACCGCCAGCCTGATGCTCGTGGCAGTCAACGACGCGCCGGTGGCCAAGCCGGTGGCACTTGCTGCGGGTACGGAGGATGTCTCCTATGCGATCAGCGCAGCGACCTTGCTCGCTGGAGTCACGGACGTCGATAGCTCTTCGCTCTCGATCACCTCAGTCAGCGTGGCGAGCGGTGGTGGCAGCATCGTGAACAACGGCAATGGCACCTGGACGTATACGCCGGCCGCGGACTACTACGGGCAGGTCAGCTTCAACTACACGGCGTCCGATGGATCTCTGACCGCAATATCCACTGCCAGCCTGACTATTGCAGCGACACAACCGTCGGCTCCGCTCTCAGAAGGTCGTATCGTCTTCGGAACCTCTGGTAATGACCTGTTGACCGGAAGCGGAGCCAGCGACTTATTCGTGGTTTCCAAAGGTTACGGCTCGGATATCGTCAATGATTTCCAAGTGGGCCCTGGCGGTGATGTGCTGCGAGTCCAGAACTACGGGTTCGCAACTTTTGCGAATCTCCTGGCGGCTGCCAAGCAGGTTGGCTCTGATACGGTGATAGCGTTGTCCAGCGCCGAGACTGTGACGTTGAAAAACGTGGCGGTCACGTCCCTGGTTGCAGCGAATGTCCAGCTCGACAATCCTTTGCCCGTAAGTGCGGTCGCGAGCTATGCGCCAGCCGCTGCTGGGACCGGCACGTTGTATGGAACTTCCGGAAACGACAAGTTGCAGGCCAGCGGCTCGGCGATGACTCTCGTGGGAGGCGCCGCCGACGACACCTATGTCATCTACGATCGCACCACAAAGGTCGTCGAACAGGCCGGCCAAGGCGTGGATACAATCCTGGCTGGAAACTACGAGGGCTATAGCCTCGTCAATGCGCCAAATGTCGAGAATCTGACGCTGACCGGGAGTGCCTGGGCGCCGGCCACTGGCAACGCGCTTGACAACCTCGTCACCGGTAACGCCGGCAACAACATGATCGATGGAGGGCTCGGCAACGACGTGCTTCTGGGTGGCGGCGGCATAGACACATTCGTCATCAACGCCGGAAATGGAAGTGATGTCATCATCGATTTTACCGCTGGAGCGGGTGGGGACATCCTTCAGGTTAGTGGCACGAATTTCAAGACGTTTACCGATGTCAAGGCTGCAATGACGCAAGCAGGCACGGATATCTACCTTGCCCTCGGAAACGGCGAGAGGATTACCCTTGAACACACCAATCTTCAAAGCTTCGTAGCAGCCAACGTCAACATCGTGACGCCCCAGTCGGGTCTCATCAAGACGTTTGGCGATGATTTCAATTCGCTGTCGGCCGGTCAGGATCCTGGTCTGACTTGGCGCACAAGCTACGCGTGGAGCGGTTCGGCCAGTTATCTGCTGAGCGGGAGCGGGGAGCAGGGCGTTTACGTCGATAGCAGCTTCTCCGGCCTGCCGGGGACGCAGGCATCGAGTTCGCTCGGTCTCAACCCGTTCTCCATCAAGGATGGCGAATTGGTCATCACTGCTCAGCCGGTCTCCTCGTCTATCAGTCCGTATGTCGGAGGAGCTCAATTCTACACCGGTATGGTCTCGAGCGAAAACAGCTTCGTTCAGACTTACGGATACTTCGAGATGACGGCCACGTTACCAAGTACAACGGGGGCTTGGCCTGCCTTCTGGTTGCTGCCGATCAACGGGCAGTACAGCGCTGAACTCGACGTGCTGGAGGCATTCGGGCAGAACCCGGATCAGGCTCATTGGCAAGTCCATTCGTCGACCGGATCGACGGCCGCTCCGGGTGCTTGGGCAAATACGGCTGATCTTACTACGGGAATGCATACATTCGCGGTCGAATGGACACCCTATGATCTGACGTTCTTTGTGGATGGCGCCCAAATCGCCAAGGCTCCCACGCCCGCAGATATGAATACGGCGATGTACATGATCGCGAATCTAGCGATGGGTGGCTGGGCTGGAGCCGCAGCCGCTGGATCCACCGCAACCCTGATCATTGATTCGATCGAGGCCTACCAGCTCCCCGAATACACTCTGGCCAATTACACCCTTCTGTCGAGCGGTACTCCCATCGTCACAATCGCTGGAACAAGCAGTGCCGAAACTCTCACAGGAACGGTCGGCAACGATCTGATGGGAGGTAATGGCGGGGGCGACATCATGATCGGCGGTCTTGGCGACGATACCTACATCGTCACGGATACTAACGCCCAGATCGTGGAGATCGCGGGGGGCGGAGTGGATACAGTGCGGGCATCGACCTCGTACACCCTTCCCAACTACGTTGAGAACCTCATCTTGACCGGGGCTGCTGCTATCAATGGCGCCGGGAATAGCCAAGCTAACATCATCATCGGAAATTCAGCCAATAACGTCATCACAGGAGGACAGGGCAACGATATTCTTGCCGGCGGCGGTGGGAGCGACACCTTTGTCATCAAGCTCGGAGATGGCTCGGATATCATCACCGATTTCCATCCAGGAAGTGCCATTGATCATGACGTAGTCAAGCTGGATGGCTTTAGCTTTACTTCGTTTGGCGAAATCACGGCAGCAATGGCTCAGGTCGGATCCGACGTCTATCTGAAGTTGACGTCTTATGAGACACTGGTCTTCCGCGGGACAACGATCTCCGATTTCGTGAGTAATAACTTCCAGCTTCCAGGGGATCTGCCCACCAGCGGCACCGCTCTCAGTTATTGGAGTGGTGTCGCCGCTGATCAGTACGTCTATGGCACCGCCATGAACGACAATCTCAAGGCAGGCGGGACGGGTAACACCCTTGTCGGCGGCGCCGGCGACGACACCTATGTCGTCGGTGCTGCAAATACCACTATCATCGAGAAGGCGGGCGAGGGTATCGACACGGTTCAGGTGTGGGGCGTTTCGTATACGCTCCCCTCAAATGTCGAGAATCTAACCCTGATGCAGGGGGGCTTGACAGGAACCGGAAACGATCTCGCAAATCGAATGGTGGGGTCAAGCGGCAATGACATTCTTAATGGGGCGGGAGGCGACGATTGGCTGTTCGGAGGTGGAGGAAACGACACCTTCGTCTACGGCAAGGGAAGCGGACACGATACGATTGTTGACTTCCATGTGTATACAAGCTCAACAGATGAGCACGACAAGTTGCTTTTTCAGGGGTATGACGCAAGCGCGTATCTGACCGTCGAGGGAGACGAGTTGTCCGTCCACTATGCCGGCGGAGTCGATAAGCTCACCATTGTGGGTGTGACACATCTTAGTGCCTTGGATTATTCATTTGTTGCATAGCTTTGATCGACCTCTCAATTGGGCTTAAAAAGGAAGATCCCTGAAAGTTGGCGGCAAGGGCGCACGCTCGACGACCAGGCGTGTCAGTTGTCAGGCTTTGTTGAAACATCGTTCGTCAGTTTGGCGGCCCCGCGTGCGCTCGCGGGCAGGCCGAATTGGTAGTGCGTTGCCTCACCAGGTCGACTGTCGATTGGACAGAGATTCAGTTGAAAATTCTGATGGCGGTTGATCGAGACAGCCACTACAGATCACCAGCCTCTTGCTGAGCTGCTGATCGTTTTCTGCTTCAATCTCGTCGTGCACGGCCCACCACGCTTCTGAATAGGGACGAAGGGCGAGCAATACTCTCTCTCGTTGCTTGTTGTGTTCGTATGCGATCGGAGAACTGGTCACGCGCCTCGCCCTGTAAGGTAGATTGGGGTTGCGGCCCAATCCATCCCAAGCAATCGCATAGCTTGGCGGTAATGGCGCACTTGCGCAGCCTGTGAGCAAAAAGGCTGCACTAACGGCTGTTATGAGAAATCGCCGAGACATGCCGGGGCCCCAGGGAAGCGGCACAAGGCACCCGGTTCCGCAGGGGGAACTTGAAGGAGATTGGTTAACGGATGATTAAATCAGCGGGTGATTAGCAGTCCAAATTCTGCTCTGGCTGCGATCCGATGTCGCCCTTGGTCTCCGCCGTCTATGGGATCTCAGCGTTCAAATGGTCGGCCGTCCGGCTTGATGTCGTCCGAAGCTTTGCTGACCTCGATTCTTGTAAGCGTCGGTCGCGGCCCGCCGGCTGGAAGTGATCACGGAGAAGGACGCCGTCGCTGGTTCTCCAAGGACGACAAGGCCCAGATAATCGAGGAGACGCTGGACCAGGCGCGGTCGTTTCCGAGATTGCCCGGCAACGCGGGCTGCCGCCCAACAAGTATCACCTTGCGCTGGCAAGCACGCCGATTGCCGCTGCCGATGGCTGACGATCGCGATTTCTGGCCACGAACGCAAGACAGCGCAACGCAAAGCCAAGCCGGATGTCCGGGCTCGCCATTGCCATGGCGGAGGCATCGAGATCGAAGCCGAAGGCGTCACGATCCGGGTTGGCTGAGGCGCCGACTTGGCGATGATTGCGCCATCGTCCATGCGCTGAAGGCAAGCCGGTGATCGGGCCGTTCGGAACTGTCCGGTTGATGGTAGCAACCAAGCTAGTCGACTTCCGCAAGGGATGGAGGGGCTTGCTATGTTTGTACGCGAGCACATGAAGGCCAATCCGTTCTCGGATGCTGTTTATGTGTTTCGTGTCAAGCGGGCGGACCGGATCCAGCTGATATTCCGGACGGAACGGGTTTGTGGTTTGTGCTTGTTCGCCAAGCGGCTCAGGGACGGCGTCTTCCGCTGGTCGAAGATCGAGGATGGTGTGATGCGTTTGTCGGCGCGGAATTGTCGGCGCTGCTCGAAGGGCCTCGATGGGCGGCGTGTCCACGCGCCACGGGAGACGATCGTCCCGACGCAAGCCGGCGAATTGTGGGCTGTGTTGTGGCAAAGTGAATCAGGGGCATCGAGCTCGCGTCAGGCGCAAATATGCTCTTGTTTTGCCTGCAAGTGATAAGAACGCGCTGTTTGCCGGATCCGACGGTGGCGCCGAACACTGGGCTGTCCTCGCGTCCCCGTCTAGACTTGCAGATCAACGGCGTCGACCCGCTCGCCTATTTCACCAACGTCCTGACCAGGATCGCCGACGGGCATCCAAACTGCGACATCGACCAGCGCTGGGCCTTTCGTGCTCCAGCCCTTAAAGGACGCCTACGCTTCAATGAGGTAAACGGCCTGCGCATCTGCTCATCGCCGTCGGGATGTTTGAAGAAGGCACAAGAGTATGAACTCTTCGTGCGCTCATTCCGTAGCTGCTCTAACCTTCCTGCGTATTCGCGCCGTAGAAAAACTAACCAAACCCGTGCTGCTTGATGAGCTCGCAGCGCTTAGCGGATCCGAGATCCTCCTACATCATTTCTCGACTAGGCATTCGAACGACGTCTTGGGCTTCCAGCCAAGTTTCTGTTTGGCCTTTGACGGGTCACCAAGAAGCGTCGCGACCTCAGTGGGCGGAAATAGCGGGGATCAACGGCAACGACTCACCTGCCCATTTTTGGCATCCTTTTTTGTTCGGCGCCACTTCCTTCCCAGCGAACTGGCGGCCTACTTCGTTGGCTGCGGCATTAGCGAAATCTCGGACAGAATGCTGCACGCCGGTAGCAATCACGAAATCCTTCAGCTGGTCCTGTCGCAGCATCAGCTATACATTTCTACATAATCGCGCGCGGATCCCCAATCGCGCGGGGCGTCCAGATTACCCAGCTAAAGCCGCTCTGGCAGGCCCAAATGTATGCGCACCAATCGCGCCAACCCGAGCAAGTCGGCGAGAGCCACTTAGTTATCTTATCAGCCGCGAACACAATGCCCATTGATCGCCGCGCCGATTTGTCGAAGATCGGGGCAGGCTGGGGGCAGCGCCCGAGGATCGGCCAATGCCGGGAACTCTCCGAGAAGAACTGGATCAGGTTGAACGCGAGATAGGAATCTACATAGAGTTCGATGAAGAAGAGAAAGATCGGTTCAATCGCGAGTCTTGCTTATGGACTGCAGAGGAGCGCATTGAGTGGCAGGAAACACAATCCGACAATGCTCAACGGCTCCGAGAACTGAGCGAGCTGCGTGACATTTTGCGCCGCCGGCTGGGCCTTTGAAGCGACAGTGGATGGTCGCCGAAAGGCGCTTTCCATGTCGATGCAGACATTCGTGATGAGACCCCAAAGCTGCACGGTGAACTCGCCGCTATTGCGTGCCAACGTATGTGGTTGGGGAACTCCAGGTCATGCCAATCAGTAGGTGTCTTGTGACAGAGCAGACACTCCTGCTTCCGGATGAAAGCGAGGTCATGCTTACTCCGCCGCCTGGGCGGCTCTCTTGGGAGGTCAACATCCATCTGTCCTCCAGAAGGCAGGTGGCCGCCGTTTTAGTACCCGCGAATATACCGGCAGGTCCCCCTGGGCGTTCGGAGGCGCTGCTGGAACGATCTATTTGAATTTTTAGGATGTGCCGGCAATCTGGTCAGGAACAAATTCAACTTGCGCGGTGGGCGTAAACCAGACCGAACTCGAAGGATAAACCCCGAATTAAATAGCACGTGAGATTTAATCGTCCCATGTGCGGTCGCCGCACTCGCATACAAACGAACGCAGGGTCTTCTCCCGATCTGGGAAATGCACTACCTTTAGCAGGCGGAGCGTTCTTCCGCAGAATCTACACTTCCTATTTGGCCGGCTTTCGATTTCGCCAACCTTTTCGGCTCTAAACAGCTCCATCCCATCCCCCTCCCCAGGTCTCCCGAGTAAGAACTAGGCAAACACCCTAGATTTCATCAAAAATCGACTTAGCCGACTCGCTCAAACTGCGCTGGGCAAACCGAGCCCGATAAGATTGTCACATCACCAGACTAGGCGATAACTTCGGGATACGGTTTTCTCGAACACCAGTTTGAATGAGGAGTTTACGTACTGCTTCGCTGAACGCTCGATTATAGCCCTTGTTCGACATGTTGACCACGCGGCAGCGTAGGCTGGCGCCTTCGCTAAAGACGTAGGCGGCAACCTTCCAACTTTCGGCGGTTTATCACTCGCTGCGGCCAAAATTCCCCCTAATAGACCAAATTGTTGCGCGATCTGCGTCGCTAAATCTGATCGTTCCTTGGCGAGACGTTTTCTTTGCTCAGCCATGTCGTGCCCATCACTTTCCAGTACCTCAATCAGAATAGCTTGGCTCTGAATGTGAAGTTGCTTGGCTGAAATCTCTCGCGCGAGAGAGCTAATTCGTCTTCGCAATGTGTGGTGATGGCATTCTCACGGCTGGCTTGGCGGCGACTGCAGTCGATTTTATCCGCAGACAGCTGCGAAAACGGTACCTGATCTGGTGCAGTCTCGCAGCGGCTCTGGGGCGCGACATATCAGGACGCCGTGCACAAGGTATGCTCTTTAGCTCGATCTTTGTACCAAGCTGCTTACGCCACGCGCTTCGAATGGAGACGCCGAGCCCAAATGATCGAACGCGAAGTGGGGGACTTGCTTAGTCGAACACGCATTATGTTACCACAGGACCTACCTAGATCGCTGCGATCCGCCTTAACCAATACCTAGAGACACTCTGGATCGGAGACTGAGGAGGGCTTGCTCACCGTTCAGCCGTTGACCTAGGACTGTGTCACAGGTCAGCCCGGGCGCCGTCCAGACCAATCCGACGCCTTCGCCCATGTCCAGTCACTGACGTACCGAACGAAGCGATGCCGACACGGCTGGTACGGATTTCGAAGCCGCTTCAACGTCAATTAGGCATACGAGAAGCTGAGCAGCGGGCACATGCACCGAGAACGCGGTACGACCAACGTCCGCTCATAGCTTATGATATTGCTAGCCGCGCATTCAAGAATGCGCTTGAATGAACAGACCGTTTGATGGTTCTTTTTTGATGACGAACAGCTTTGACGAGGCGCGCTACGATGGGGTCGTGCTGGGCGCTGGAATCAGCGGCTTGGTGGCCACATCGATCTTGCTTCGCGGCGGCGCCCGAAAGGTCATCGTCATCGACGAGTACGCCCACAGTGGTGGAAATCACATTGATTGCAAGATCGGTGACTACACGTTCGACGTCGGCAGTTACATCTTTCAGGATGATTCCCCGCTATTGGCGCACTTTCCCGAGTTGTTGCCGCTCTATATTGAGATTCACCCGTCTTGGGGGCGTCTCACTCCGCAAGGTGCAGTAAGTCAGTATCCGCTATCCATCAAGGACGATCTGCTTTCAGCTGGTCCGATGGAGTGGCTTCGGATGGTGGGCTCGATCATTTTTGCCCGAACGTTCCGCCGCAAGATCCGGAGCGCTAAGGACTTTGCAACGTTCTGGATAGGAAAGCGGTTACTGGAGCGCACAGGACTCGGCTTCTATTTAAGCCGGTTCTACGGATTTCCGGCCGACCAGGTCGACGTCAAGTTTGCCGAGAAGAGGATGCTTTGGATCAAAGAGCATGCGACGCTACGAAATCTCGTGGCGCGCGTGTTGCGTCGCGCCCCGGATGTGCCGCCCAATCGACAACTTGTTCGACCGCGGGAGGGCTTCGCATTTCTTTATCAGAAGGCAGTGGAGCGGCTCGAAGGTCGAGGCGCAAGCTTCGTTCTGGGGGCCAAAATAACTCGCGTTGAAAGGCAGAATGGAGACTTTTCGATCGTGCTGGCAAACGAGCGCGCAATTGCGGGCCGGCGCCTGGTCTCCACCGTTCCCCTCGCGCGCATCCAGGATTTGTGCGGCTTGCAAGCTCACCGAGAGATGAAAACTGTCACGTTGCTGACGCTGTTCTATAGCTTTTCCGGTAAGCGGGGCTTTACGCAATCCATCTTATATAATTTTTCAAGAGAAGGTGCTTGGAAGCGCCTTACGATGCACTCCGATTTCTACGGCAAGTGCCATGGCCGAGAATTCTTCTCCGTAGAAATCAATGCGGAGCATGTGGCCCACGATAGGGATAAGGCAGATTGTGACTTTAGAACTCATACCTGTGACAACAGTTTGTTTCTTGGCGACCTGCGGCTTGAGGGCGCGCATGTGCTTGACAATGCCTATCCCATTTACACCGATCAGGCTGACGAGCGCGCCGGAAGAGCAGTGGTCGCACTGCGCCAGTTGGGAATCGAATCCATTGGGCGGCAAGGTAGATTTGACTATCAACCCACCGCCCGCGACTCCACATTGAAAGCAGAAGCCGCACTTCGTTCGGACTAGATTACAAGAGCCAAATCAGATGCGAGCGCATCGCAGGTTTTGGTGAATTGCTTTCACGACCCAGGCAGAGTGGTTGGAGCCGCGCAGAGTTGGCAAAATACAGATCGGCCCCTAGAGCAGCAAAGGCGGGTCGTACTGGGGGCTCCGAGAGCCGGCCGAGCGGGGTGTCGCGGGCTGATGGGCCATCTTCCTAACCGCGCCGATGAGGCCTCGTAAGCGACCACAGTTCCTGCAAAAGACTGGTGTGTCGTCGAGGGCTCCGTCGTTACACTCGAACGTGACGGCCAGCGTCGCGCAGTTTGAGCAGACGGATTCGAAATCCGTAGCGTCGGTCGAGCTCGCGCTCATCATCATTCCTCATTGATACACATGATGGCTTCAGCGTTGGTCTGTTCGTGGCTCTAACTCCTGTGCAATCGAGCGAGAATCAGAAGGCCGTCTGTCTCGCAGACGGCTTCAGGTTTACGTCAATATGCCGCATCCTCAAATAAAGCTGGGATGGTCGCCAGCATTATCTTTGTGTCCAGCACGATGGACCAATTGCGCGCGTAGAATGCATCGCAGGCAACGCGCCGGCGGTAAGTGGTTGTACTGCGACCGCTCACTTGCCAAAGGCCGGTAATTCCAGGGCGGCAGGCGAGGTAGGCGTCGACCTTGTACGCGTACCGCGCCAGTTCTTCTTCGGTGACCGGCCGAGGTCCGACGATGCTCATGTCACCGCGAATGACATTGAACAACTGAGGCAATTCGTCGAGGCTGGAGCGACGCAGCGCTGCGCCCAACAGCGTGACGCGAGGGTCTGCGCGTAACTTGCGAGTGGCCTTCCACTCGGCGGCGGCCGCAGGATCCGACTCCAACAACCGTTGCAGCCGCTCCGCTGCGTCAGGGGCCATGGTACGGAACTTCAGACAGTCGAAGGTCTGACCATTAAAGCCAACCCGTCTGTGACGGAACAGCACCGGTCCTGGCGAGAACAAAATCAAGGCCGAGCAACAAAGAAATAGCAAAGGAGAAAGCAGCAGAATGCCAAAAGCCGCCAATACGAGATCAACCGATCTCTTTACGACTGTACCCACGGGACGCGGTGCTACGTGGGCGGAAGAACGTCTCTTTGCGGAAATGAAAGGCAACTCGCCGCGTGTATCGACCACATTGGCCATTGCGGGAACTCCATAAAACAAAACCTAAAAAGCCTTCGAACTCGTCCCCTCTTGTCTTGTGGTCTCATCGCCCCCAAAGCGAGCACATTAAATTCTGACGCGGTGCAAAATTAATACAAGTTTAAAGTTTCGGCAGAGCCAGCGGATTTTTTCAGCGTTGTATCAATCGAGCTCGTGATGACTTTGCGATTTGAAAAAGGGCGGCAGCAGCGCCGTTACCTTCCTTCAGTTTTGATAATAGGAATAACGCCGATCGGAATAACCCTCAAAGCGACGCATAAACGCTTCGTCGGTTTTGTTGAGCACGGTGCCAAGCAATCGCTCTGAAACAAGCGGCGATGACTGGATTGCCTTGAGGACCTCGTTGGTGGACGTGCCCCATTCAACCACCATCACAAAAGCGTCAAACAGGCTTGCAACTGCTCTGACGTCAGCTATGGGCAAGATCGGCGGCAAATCGCAAATAATGTAGTCGTAGTCCTCGCGAGCTCGCTCCAGTCCCAGCCTGACCGTTGGCGCACAAAGCACATCCGAGCTGTTCGAGGGCGGTGCCCCGGATGGCGAGGGGACGACATCGAAGTTGAAATTGAGGTCGTTGATGATCACGTCTTCGAGACGCAACCGATCGACCACCATCCGTTGCAGCCCCAACCGGCGCTCGTAGCCAAGCATTTTGGACAAGGCCGGTTTACGCAGATCGGAATCAATCAGAAGCGTGCGGGCTCCGCTTCTTGCAAGGAATGCGGCGAGCGCCGCGGTGGCGGTTGTCTTCCCTTCACCGGGAAGGGCCGACGTAATGCCGATCACTTTTGGCTTGACCGGATGCAGGTCGATGGCGACCTTGATGTAACGCAACGCCTCGGCGGTAGCTGAAAAAGGAGCGGCTTTGTTGATCTGCTGGAAGGCGCTCGCGTGACCGCCGCGCCATCGCGTCCGCAGCTTTGAAACAGCTGGGAAAGCGGCCAGGCAGGGCGTGCTCAACAGCTTCTCGAGCTGGTCACGTGTGTGGACCCTCCGGTACATGAATTGCTCTCGGGCTATTGCTGCGAGCGTGCCCAGGCCGAGACCGCACATCGCTGCGAAAGCCAAGGCGATGGCGAGCTTGGGCGAGCTTGGCTTTGTAGGTGCCGACGCTTCCGTCACAACGCGGGCCTCGGTCGACGGAAACGACTGCTGTTGCACCGACTGGGTGAATCGGGACAGGAAGGCCTCGTAGATGCCACGATAGGTGTTTGCACCCGTTTCTAGCTCCCGCAGGTGAACCTGAGCTTGCCGCGTCGCCCCGGATTGCTGGAAGATCTCGATCATTCGCCTATCGATCGCCTCCTCCTGCGACTTCGCAATCTGGAGTTCGCTCTTATAGCTCTCCGCGATACGGGAGATTTCATCCCACATCGATCGTTGCAGCGCTGCCATTTCCGATCGCAGATTCCTGGCGGCCTCATGCTCGGCGCCATAGCGCGCGCTCCATTCGGCTTGCTTGTTTTGGTTCTCCAGGTATTTCTGACGTAGCTTGGTAATCACCGGACTGTTAAGCGCATCCGTGACAACCGGATCTGGGATCGTGAAGTTTTCCTTCTCGGGTCGTTGTTCGAGAATGCGTTGTATACGCTCGAGCTTGGCGCGAGCTTGGCTGGTGTCGGCGCGAGCTTTGGCCAGTGCGACGCCGAGCTGATCGAGCTCAACCTCGCTCGCCAACTTGCCTTCGACGCCAATGATGATGCCGTTTTCGGCCTTGAAGTCCTGCACGGCTTTGTAGGCATTGCTGGCCTGCTGACGGAGTTCGCTGATCCGCTGTTCCAGCCAAACGCTGGCGCGTCGGGTCGCCTCGTACTTTGCCTGCAACCGGTACTCGATGTAGGCATCGGCGAAAGCATTGGCAATCCGTGCCGCCTTGTCCGGGTCAAGCGAGGTATAGGCGATCTGCTCGACGTAGCTGCGGCCCAAACGGGTGACGCGCAGATTGTCCTTCAGGACGCCGAGCGCGCGTCGCTCCAGCTCTGCAGACGAAGGCTTTTTCTCGGACGGATTCGTTAGCCTCAACGCTCGGGCCAAGCGGCTTGTGATTGCATTGCTCGGGGCGACGAACTCTGGATCATCCGTGAGATGCAGCTTGTTTATGACCGCTTTTGCGACCTTTTCTGACTTGGTGGTCTCGATCTCACTCTCTACGACAGCGTCGTCTACGGCTTGATGTTCCTGGGAATTCTCACTTCGCGGCGAAGTAATTCCTTTGGTATCAATAAACATGTCGGCCTGCGCCGTGAACTTGCGAGGCGCCGTCCCGACGTAGACCGAGCCAAGCGCCAACGAGGCGGCCGTCATGAAGGCAATAAGACGCCATTCGCGACGTAAGAAGTCGCGTAGCAGAAGCAGAGATCTTGCCTGATCAGGGGCGGCTTCTGTCGCCGTCGCGTAGGGCCGAAATTCGCCGGCGATGTTCATTCCACGCCCTCAACTCAACTCGTTTTATGAACGCGTACAGTCCAAAAGGAGCGGCTCGCATCTGCTCGCGCAAACAAGAAATGGCATTTAAACAAAAAGCAGTATCGCCCATTAAATTGATGTTACAGAGCCCAAATGCCGTGCAGGCTGTGCTCAAGAAACAGTCAATTGAGGGTTGAGCTCATGCCGAGCGCTTCCTTGCTTTGCTGTCTCCGATCTGGCGCGTTGGGCGAAAAGGAAATCGATATGCGAACGCATTTTGCGGATGAATGGCT
>Ga0214544_1003116_pt1 | contig 34647 bp, 18 predicted proteins | sample CNSS3metaG_FD_160074 | JGI IMG/M metagenome (GOLD analysis project Ga0214544, IMG submission 160074) | Root nodule microbial communities from cowpea collected in UCLA plant growth center, Los Angeles, California, USA - CNSS3 | ecosystem: Host-associated > Plants > Roots > Nodule | place: USA...
TATATTTGATTTTTTTTATATTTATTTAATTGTTTGAGGAATATTTTAATTTTTTTATATTTATTTTATTTTGTAAAAAGTGGTATTGATTACTAATGTTAGATTATAGGTGGTTAAAGTTATCTAATGCCTGAATTGATTACTAAAAAGTTCGAACAATATATTTAATTAAAGTTATCCAAAATTATAAATAATAATTATAATTTTTACAAATAATAATTATTTATAATTATTAATATTCAAAATTATAATATATTATTATTATTATTCAAAATTATAATTATTTAAAATTATATTTACTCAACAATAAAATTAATTAAAATTAAAATTATTCAAAATCTTAAATAACTAAAATTTTAATTATTCAAAATTATAATTATTTTAATTTATATTTACTCAATAATTAAATTAATTAAAATTAAAATTATTCAAAATTAAAATTATTTAAAATTATATTTACTCAATAATAAAATTAATTAAAATTTAAATTATTCAAAAATCATAAATAACCAAAATTATAATTATTCAAAATTATAATTATTTAAATTTATATTTACTGAATAATAAAATTCATTAAATTTTAAATTATTCAAAATGGTAAATAACTAAAATTTTAATTATTCAAAATTATAATTATTTGAAATTATATTTACTCAATAAAAAATTATTTAAAATTAAAATTATTCAATATCGTAAATAACTAAATTTATAATTATTCAAAATTATAATTATTTCAAATTATAATTATTTAAATTTATATTTACTGAATAATAAAATTCATTAAATTTTAAATTATTCAAAATGGTAAATAACTAAAATTTTAATTATTCAAAATTATAATTATTTGAAATTATATTTACTCAATAAAAAATTATTTAAAATTAAAATTATTCAATATCGTAAATAACTAAATTTATAATTATTCAAAATTATAATTATTTCAAATTATAATTATTTAAATTTATATTTACTCAATAATAAAATTAATTAAAATTAAAATTTATCAAAATCATAAATAAATAAAATTTTAATTAATCTAAATTATAATTATTTAAAATTATAATTATTTAAATTTATATTTGCTCAATAATAAAATTAATTAAAATTAAAATTATTCTAAATCGTTAATAACTAAAATTTTAATTATTCTAAATTATAATTATTTAAAATTATATTTACTCAATAATAAAATTAATTAAAATTTAAATTATTCAAAATCGTAAATAACTATAATTTTAATTATTTTAAATTCTAATTATTTTAAATTATAATTTTTTAAAATTATATTTACTCAATAATAAAATTAAATAAAATTAAAATTATTCAAAATCGTAAATAACTAAAATTTTAATTATTCTGAATTTTACTTTTTTAAAATTATAATTAATTAAAATTAATAATAATTAAAATTAATAATAATTAAAATTAATTAATATCAAAATTATTTACATTAAAATTAAAATTAAGTAAAAAAAATTGCGGAACACGTCATTACGTTATTACGGAAGTGGAAATCGCCTTACGGAAGTCGAACTCGCCTTACGGAAGTTGAACTCGCCTTACGGAAGTCGAACTCGCCTTACGGAAGTCGAGCTCGCCTTACGGAAGTCGAGCTCGCCTTACGGAAGTCGAGCTCGCCTTACGGAAGTCGAACTCGCCTTACGGAAGTCGAACTCGCCTACGGAAGTCGAACTCGCCTACGGAAGTCGAACTCGCCTAAGGAAGTCGAACTCGCCTAAGGAAGTCGAACTCGCCTACGGAAGTCGAACTCGCCTACGGAAGTCGAACTCGCCTACAGAAGTCGAACTCGCCTACGGAAGTCGAACTCGCCTACTGAAGTCGAACTGGCCTACGGAAGTGGAACTGGCCTACGGAAGTGGAACTGCTCTTACGGAAATCAATATTTACTAACTCAGTTTTAACTACGGAAGTCGACTTCCGGTATTGATGTCGACTTCCGTAAGTGCCATTTTTTTTTTCTTCCCAACCTGGTTCCACGACTTCCAGCTTTTGGTGTTTTTACAGATCTATATTCAAATAAAAAATAATAACTACATACAGCAAACATAGCAAACATGGCAGAAACAATCAATAAATTATAAAATTAAAATATACAACGGGATAGCTTTAGCTTTACTTACCTGTTGGAGAGGAATGGGGAAGGGAAGAGGAAGAGCGGACAAAAAAAAGTTAGAAGGAGTGGGGCACGAGAGTGAAGCACGTTAGAGTGGTGAGTGGAGGTAGATGAGAGATTGTGGGAGTGTGCGGCGGCTAGGGTTGAGTGAAAACAAGTGAAGCATTAAATAGGAGAGAGAAATAGAGATTAATTGATTTAAAATTTAAAAATACTAAAAGGGTAGTTTTGGAATTTATAAAAAGTTTGGAGGTGCAGAAGAAATATTGGGGGTGCAGGAAGAAAACCCCAAGCTTATTTAATGAGCCACAAATAATGAAGTTGTGCACTGCATTGATTGCATTAATTTTTTTCCCTACAAGTATTCATTTTAATCTTCCTTGAATATATTACAGTACATAATTTTTTATTTCAAAAGAGTTTTTTAGGTTATAACTTTTTCATCTATGAATATATTGCAGTGTAATTTATATCATAGCCATTTTCTAGTTGTGTTTGAATATAAAATTATTCCTCAAAATTTAATAGATTTGTTCTAATATATGTGAAACTCGGATTTTACATATTTTTAAAAACTGTTTTATTCTATTTTCTAGTAATCCTACATACAAATAAATACTCCACATGCAATTACATATATTAAATGATGATTGAAATTCTAAATATATAAATTAGTTATAAACTAATGTGTAAAATGTTCTGGTAAGGGAAAAAAATATTTTTTATATAATACTTTACATTTTCGACCAAGCAAATATTGTCTATATTCTAGTATCAGTAATTATTTCCAATCATAGTACATAAATATTATGGGTAAAAAAAACACTAATACTAATAAAAAAAGATACCGATGTTCTCAACGAATACTAAAAAGACAAACAAAGTACGCAGCCTTTGAATGGATGTAAGAGAGTTGAATGTCAGGCCATGGAATCAGATGTTTTGTTAAGTTTCCCAACGGATAGTTTCCAACAGATTTTCAATTCCTACAAAAATTTTAAAAGGTCTTCGTCCGGAATATTTAAATTTGTTTGGGTCCAATTGATTTTTGGACTTTAAAAGGAGACTAGCCCACAGTAGATCTATTAAAGGCCCATGTTCTTTTCCTTAATGGGCCACAAATAATGAAGTTGTGCACTGCATTGATTGCATTAATTTTTTTCCCTACAAGTATTCATTTTAATCTTCCTTGAAAAACAAAATACAAATAACATTTTTCTTTTTCAAAATATGATTACGTATATAAATTATTATTTCAAATAAATTCACTATCTTTTATGACCTTTTCTTTCTCCCACTACAGTTACCCTCATTGTAATAAATTGTAGGCTAAAATAATTTTTCATCCTTTATCCTTTTATACTGAAATTTGTAGTTTTGCTTTTAATATTATTTTTATCTTAAATTCAGTATAACATAGTTTTTTATACTGAATTTGATGTGTAAATTTAATGTTGCTCAAACTAAGCTAAACATGATATGAATCCGAAACCGACCATAACTTAAAATATCAGCGAAAAGAAATTGGAGGCAAAATCAACTACTTAACTAACTTCAAACTTCATTCATTATATCATAGGCTTGCCCATTGCGTGTCATAATCAATTCTACCACCCACGCAGAGTTGACTTTTCAACTCCTGCTTTATTCTATTCTTTCTTTCCTCACCTTCACTTCACAATATTAATCGTTTCCAAAATTCTCTTCTCATTATTTATTCACAAAACACATGTACCCATAATATTTAATAGAAAAAATAATATAAATAAACATAAAAGCTGTATATAAATTATAAGAAAAACTTACAAAAAAAAAATCCATAATCTATTCTATAATGTATCTTATAATATAGACGGAAAGAATAATATTTATAAATGATCCCTCAAACTTTAAATTAATTAAAAATAAAGTATTTTTTTAGTATAATGTTTTCAATTTCGAATGTTCCTTCACAAATTTATTCCAAAAATAACTAATAAATTAAAACAAAATAATGTTTATAAACGAGTTTATCCTGGAAATGAACTTTTTTATTGTCACCGACCAAATAGAAAACTGAAAAGGAAAGGAAAGTTACGGTGCATAAAAATATATGCAGAAGCTTAAATCAGAGGAAACACGTACAGTGCATTGTTGCGTGAAGAAATAGTATGATTCTTGAAACGTTGTTATCCTTCGACCATGCTAAGTGACAACCTATTAGTTTCTTGCAAGCCTTGTTCTTTGAGTTCCGAAACTACCACCCACTAAGTCTGGGTTTTCTTTTCAATGGAATTTTGGCACAACATAAAACATAAATAACAACGAAACCCATGTTCTATAATCAGATCAATCCCAGAACATGGCATGTCACCAAACTCAGATGTCACGTGTGCTTGTTAAATTATTATAGTAGTCTAATCTAAAACAATAGGCAAAAGCAGGTGCATTTTTTTCTGAGAAAAATTATCAAAAATGAATAAATTAAAAAAAAAATTAGAACATGAATAAGTTGTGTAAAGGTGCAAAGAAGTTGTATCAAAATGTCACAACCTCAACAAAGTAATTTTAAAGTTGAAATCGTGTTAAAGTTATGTAACTTTAGTTAAGTATTATATATATCTAAAGATATCTAGGCTACCCACATTTAAGTATACTCAAGTCTTATAGTACGGCTATCAGGTGAGAAAGATTGGCCAACAACATATCGGTCAATAAGGAAATAATTATCATATGTTCAAATAGATCTTGGTCACTCATGCCTAGATGTACTAAGTCTTTATGGTATGATCCAGCATTATGATAGTTTGACCAGATACATGTCGATCAATCAAAATCGACATTTAAAAAATGTTGACCGAGTTAACTAAGTTAAGATCGTGATTAATGTGTAATTAAACAAATTGATCAACTCAAGATTAGTCAAGATAATTAGCCATATGGATCAAGCTCATCTAGGAAAAAAGTCGATAAACACAGTATAAATAACACAGTATATGAGGTATATTATTACGTTCATTAATTATAATTTATTATCTACTGAAACTTTTGACTGACTTGAACGTCAAAATATCTTTTACAAACACAACTCCTATCCAGCATAAAAATAAGTTAAAATATTTTAAATTAAAGTTGTGTCATTCCAATTCTGTCAATATCAATATCAAACTAAAATTATTTCACCTTAATACTTTAACTTAAACATATTTTATACTAAAATTGTGTCATCCTACTATAATTTCTTTTTAATAAAACACGTTAAAGTAACACAACTTATTTATCCATATAATTTTGTTTTAATTTACCCATTTCAATAATTAAAAAAAAACCACACAATAATACTTTCGTCAACAACAATAATCACGCAGTGAGATACAATATAACAAATCTAATATTTCTTAAACTCTTACAAGTATAAATATCATTATTATTTATGTTATCTTTTGCATTGAAAATTTGCAACCGACTTGTATAGGTTAGCAATATGTTGTACGAAATTACAGGTGAGCAGTGACAGATACACGTGTTGGTGAAAAGGTGCCTGCACTTGCAGCCACTACATGTGTGAGTGCCAATGAAGAGGGAAGTACCCATAAGCTTGGAGACCACAACAACACATGTTGGCCTTCTAAAACTCCAATAAATATTCATTTTTCTCCATAAAAAATAACATCAAATCATTTTAATCGACAGACCAAACTCATAAATTATATAAACCAATTTAGTCAACATTTGTGGGTATCAATCGCAACAGTATCTTATCTTTTAACCAAATTTCCAAGAATATTTCAATTTAATTTCTCCAGTGTTATGATTAAAAAAATAAAAAGAGAGAGACAGATTTAATCAGTTTTATGAGATTTAAAATATGTAATTACATTAAATTAAAAAAAAAAGCATTTATAACTACGTACTCAATTTAAAATGTGATGGATAAGTTATTTAATCAAATAAATAGCATAAATTACACTAGAAATATTAAATATAAAATATAAAAAATAAATATTGATTTAGTTATTCACTCAATTCAAAGTGAATCAACCAACTTTGCTTTTCACAAAAACAACTTTGTATATCATGATCTGTGATGCATTTATCTACTATAAAAATAATTTGTGATGACATTGTAAAAGAAAATGTTGAAATATATAATTTCAATAATACAAGGCGATGGTATGATTGTACCATATTGATGTATGCAATGTTTATATAAAGTGAAATTATGACCTTTTACGATAGTGTTGCCTCCCATTGGTGCGTTGTCTTGTGGTCAGTGTGTGGTGATAATACATTGTATGATATAATGTAATATAAAATATCATGTAATGATTTAATTATACAGATAAAACATCAAATACTATTATTTTTTTTATAATACATACAAATTGGTATTATAAGATGTACTTTAGTAATGATATGACGAATAAGTTATTAGTCTTTATTAAAATATGCTTAGTGATATTTTTTAAAAAAATACACACACTTTTTTTGGCTAATATAGTTAGAAGAATTTGGGGTTCTACGTGGTATTATAATATCAAAATTTAAAATAAAAATTGAATTAACCTATTTTTTATTTTTTTATTTAAATTAAACTTATAAAAATTAACGTTAATTTATAATTTGTCACAAATAACTATTATAGAAATAAGTTTGAAATAATTTTTTAATAATTTTTGTGATTACATTTTTAAATAAATTTTCAGTAAAGGATATTTAATAAATGTTTATTTAATTGAAAAATTTAATAATAAAACCATAACTTTTTCCTTTACAGTCAAAACATAAAAACCCTAATGGGTGTAAGTTTTGGTAGTTTAGGATATTTTTTGGCACCGGAAAACGTGTTCAATTTTGCTGGTTCGATTTTTCTGGCACTACAATTGGCTAATGTGAAACAAAAACAATAAGAAAAGCGAAAGCATTAGCATTAGAAAATGCAAAAGCAAATAAAAAAAAAATAAAAAGGAAAAGATAAAAAAGTAAAAGAAAAATAGAAACCAATTAATGGTGGTATATAGTCTCCCTTATATAAGCATCTCTCTCGTTCATTCTCTCACCTGTTATTTGAATTTGAACCAAATACGATAAATTTGTTTACACACATCATCACAGTCTCTCTCACACATAGGAAACCTCAAACAAATCAAAACCACACCCTTGTTCGTTCCTCCCTCCATCCGTTCACTCTTTCCAACAACCTTCAATAGAGGCCAATCCAAACACCAATCACCACCCACCACCTCCATTATTCTCTTCATTCAACCAAAACAAAACAAAACAATAACGAAAAGTTTAGCCTCCAAATTTCAAATCCAAGGGCCATCCATGGCCGACGTCGTTTCCAAGGCCCCTAGCGGCGCCAACCATACGAGCCATCACAAGAAGGACCCATCGAGCCTTCTATTGGGTCGTTTCGAGATTGGGAAACTCCTTGGACATGGAACCTTCGCAAAGGTCTACTACGCGCGGAACATGAAAACCGGCGAAGGCGTGGCCATCAAGGTAATCGACAAGGAGAAGATTCTGAAGGGAGGTTTGGTGGCACACATAAAGCGCGAGATCTCCATCCTCCGCCGCGTGCGCCACCCCAACATCGTGCAACTCTTCGAAGTAATGGCCACCAAGAGCAAGATCTATTTCGTAATGGAATACGTTCGCGGGGGCGAGCTTTTCAACAAGGTCGCGAAAGGAAGGCTCAAAGAAGAGGTTGCGAGGAAGTACTTTCAGCAGTTAATCTCCGCGGTGGGGTTCTGCCACGCCAGAGGGGTGTACCATAGAGATCTCAAACCTGAAAATCTCTTGCTTGATGAGAACGGTAATCTTAAGGTCTCTGATTTCGGGTTGAGTGCGGTTTCTGATCAAATCCGACAGGATGGGTTGTTTCACACTTTTTGTGGGACACCTGCGTATGTTGCTCCCGAAGTTTTGGCGAGGAAAGGATACGATGGTGCCAAGGTGGATCTCTGGTCTTGTGGGGTCGTGTTGTTTGTGTTGATGGCGGGGTATCTGCCCTTTCACGACCAGAATGTTATGGCAATGTATAAGAAGATTTACAGAGGGGAGTTTCGGTGTCCCAGGTGGTTTTCTCCTGATTTGTCCAGGCTTCTCACGAGGCTTCTTGACACCAAGCCCGAAACCCGGATTGCGATTCCCGAGATCATGGAGAACAAGTGGTTCAAGAAAGGGTTCAAGCAGATCAAGTTTTATGTTGAGGATGATAGGCTCTGCAATGTGGACGATGACGTGCTTTTGGACAACGATGACGATGTTGCTTCTGTTGCTTCTTTTTCGGATTACTCGGTTTCGGAGTCTGATACGGAGGTCGAAGTTAGGAGAAAGAATGGTCCTTTGCCTAGACCTCCTAGTTTGAATGCTTTCGACATTATATCGTTTTCCCCTGGGTTTAATCTCTCTGGGTTGTTTGAGGAGAAGGAGGATGAGACGAGGTTTGTGACCGCTGCACCAGTCAACAGGATTATTTCCAAATTGGAGGAGATTGCCCAGTTGGTGAGGTTTACGGTGAGGAAGAAGGATTGCAGGGTGAGTTTGGAGGGTACCCGAGAGGGGGTGAAAGGGCCTTTGACTATTGCTGCTGAGATTTTTGAGTTGACACCAAGTTTGGTTGTGGTGGAGGTCAAGAAAAAGGGAGGGGATAGAGCTGAATATGAGAGGTTTTGTAACAACGAATTGAAGCCAGGACTGCAGAATTTGATGATGGAGGAGTCTTCAACTTCTTCAGGCTTGTCTACACCTGAACCTTCCTTGCTACGTGGCCTTTCTGAACCTGTTTCGGATTTTTCTTCTGAAATCGGAAGCCCATGCTCTATGCCTTCCATCGAGTGAGGTAGAGAAGAGAAAAGGGTAAAAAACTAAAGCCTTCTCTCCCTCTCTCACTCTCTCCTTTGCTTTATTTATTTTTTTATAGATTGTGTATGAAAATCGTTAAAAAATTTTGCCCACAGAATTCTCCTGCTTTTAGGTTTGCTTATTGACTGAAGCGCTAGGTGCCTACTGTGTTGGTATGCTTAAATTGTATACGAGAAACAAAAGGCTAATTGTATGTATTCTACTTTTCTTCACTCCTTGTTGCTAAACTGTACGTTACTTTGGCTTTGTACATCAAGTACTCAGAAATAGCAAAACGGTTTAGTGGTACCAGTCCATGTGGCAATCCACTGCTTTTGTCTCTTCACAAATTCCTTTGAAATTGGAGATGTATCTCTCGATAGATGTTAAATAAGTGGGGTTTCGACTAATGAGAGTGATTGACGTAGAACTTGTACATGGCCTAATAGCCTATAATATATATGAGCATATCTTTTCCTTTCATTGTTTGAAGCTGTAACTGATGAACCCAAGAATCTTACTAACCAAACCATTCCAATATTAAAAGACACCAGTGACTACAAATTTTGATACTTTGTTTTTGCTCGATCAAACTCTGCAATTTCAGTGCATAGCATGCTGAAGAAAATAGACGGAAACCTGGTTTGGTTACACACTAACTTAACATGTATTTGTAAATACTTACAGAATAACTATCATTTTGTCTAATCTAAAAGCTAGGGAAGTATTGCTGAAGTTTGTTCTTTCTTAGTGTTATCTTTGTAGCGGAACAATAAATTTCCAAAATTGATCTAAAAATAGCACCCACTAGAAAATGCTTCAAATATTTAAAATCTGATACACGGGTTTGGCACAAAACGGTTGTGTAGGACAGAGGCGATCAATAGGAAGCGTTGGCGATTAATCCAAATCCAAATCAATAGGAGATTGGATTGTCATCGCAGTTCTGAAAGAAACATTGCATGACATCATCCAAATCAATGTTTAGTTCTCTCTTCAACATTGCATGACATCATCCAAATCCATGTTTAGTTCTCAGTTCAAAATTCTTCGCTCCTATTAGCCAGAACTGCACACCTTACGGCAAAAAATGTAAACGTGGATATTAAGAAATAAAAAGCAAATATCTTTTTTAATGTTGCAACGTGATAAATCAGATTTAGTTTTTCAACGATCTTCAGAGAAAAAAATTACCTTCATCTCCGTATCTAAATTTAATAGGTAACTAATTGTTTTCTTATCAATGTTTTTATTCAATAATAGGTATATAATTGTATATCTATTCATATTTACTTTATTATTATTTTAAAATTAATTAATTAATTTTATAATATAATAAAAATAATAATAAATTATAGTAAATAAAACATAATATTATCATATATTTAATATTGTTGTTTCTTTCCTATCAAATATTTATAAAAAAATTATAATTGTATATATTTCAAATTAGAATACCAAATAAAAGTTCATGAGAGTCAAAATATCTAGTTAATAAAATTTAAAAATATTAAAAACAATATATATAAAAGGAAAACAAATTTCAAATTAAAAGATATTTTTAAAAGTGTTTGTTTACTTCAATTTTTTAAATTCTAATAAAATTTCTTTTTTTTATACACTAATAAAAGTTATAATACATCACTCGATCAAAATCATTAAAAGAACAAAAATTAAACTAATATTAATAGAATTTTAACATAAATTTCTCATCTTTTGAGATTCAATATATGTTGGATGATGATAAAAAACATTCATGGCAATTACATTAAATTATTATACTATAGTAAATAAATTTTATTTATACAATTGTAGTGATAAAATTACACTACGATAATTAGTTAGAAAATAAAAATAAGTAAATAAAAAATATCAAAATAGTATTTTACATGATAATAATAAACAACAAATAAAAATATTTTAAAAAAGATTAAATGTGTGTCTTAAAAATAATTTGAGATACGATTGAATGAAATTGCATAAAGAAAAAATAAAATGTATAACTAAATGTGTGAAAAATGAAAAATATATTAGAGATCTAAAAAATAATAATTCAAATATCAACTTAGTCAATAATTAAGAGATATCGAAAATTGTTTGAGCGAAACTAAAAAATTTTTCAAATGAAAAAAAATATATAATAAAGAATATACATGTTTTATATTACTTAATAAATAAAAGATTTATGATATTGAACACTTAAATGGAGAGTGTAAACATTATCATGTGAAAAAAAATACACAATAAATAAAAATATTAAAAAAAATGTATAAATATTCAAATATAATAAAACAAAAAATATCTTAAATATGTAAATGAATTTAATGACAACTCAAATAATCGAAATAAAAAATTGAATAAAATTTGTGTATTATATATATTTAGCCCTATTTTAAAAAATCATATGTTACATGTAACCCATATTTTAATTGGGTAATAACTACTTAACCAAAATAATTTAACACTATTTTTTTTTTTCATTTACAAAATTTAAATGTAATACTTGAGACACTTATTTGGATGTTCGGAAGGAAGTTGCTCCCCTCTCTCTCGTTTGGCTTTGTCGACGAAGTGTGTGGAAAGAAAATTTAAAGCAACTTTTCAAACCGCTTCTTTTCACACTAATATTAGGAAAGTTGTGTTCCAAATCGACACAATTCATTCTGTAAGGTAAACATGATATATATTTAAGTTAGATAATCGATTATGTATCTAAAATATTTTGTAAATTTGTATAACTTAATTGGTTATATCATAAATATTTTATTAATGTTAACATTTATAATTATTATGACGATAAAATAATTCAAAATATATTAAAATAGGAAATCTAATTTAACAAAACATATAAGAGTAAAATTTTTATTTTGTCTATATCCATGTCAATTCTAATTTAAATTGACATTGATTCTGATTCAAATTGACAATAAGCACTTTTTTTTTTATATAAGTAACTGACATGATTTTGTGTTATGTATAGATTTAAATTATAATTAATATAATTTATTTATTTATTTATTTATCAGTTAGTTATTATATTTTTTTGTATAATATAATTTCACATTACTCTTAAAGTAGATGTTAAGATAATTTAAATATATATTTTGTAAATCTTTCAAAAAATATTTTAATAATAAAATGATAATATAAGTTTCAGACTATAAAACAAGATAATACTTTGAATACAATAATTATATTATTTTAATTTTTAATGTTTTCAAACATTGGCATAACATAGCAATTATATTGTTGTTAATAGTTTTGTTGCCATTAGAGTTATGTTTGGAACGAGTTAAAGATAAGAAGGACAGAAAAATACGTATGGATAAAATTTAATAAATATTAAATAATTTTTTAACGAATAGTTATTTGCAATTGATTTAATTATTTTAATAACATGTTCACTAATAAAGTGGGTTTATTAGCATTTATTTTATTATGATAGTGAAGAATTAAAATTTGTTTTAGATAGATCATTTTGTTTAAACTTTGTTGTTGCTATATCTAATAGATTTCATGATTTAGGAGTCGAAATTAAACAAAATTTAAATATTTTTTTTTTCTTTTTATCTTTTCATGTGTTTTTAAAGATAAAATTGTGACAGAACTTCATATAATTTTAAAATAAAAAATATCTCATAATTACATGAGATGTTAAAAACATAACCTGTTTAATATTTGTGACCAAATAATAAATAAACACGTCTCATAAAAAAAACAATATTTTGGTTGAAAGATGTATTTAGATGGGATCGTGGGTTGATATGGGATAGTGATTTGATTTTTGGAGCATATGGTGTGAAAACAGGTGTTGAATTCCTGTCTTGTTAAAGTGTGGAATAAGAAGTGGTTATCATAACACAAACTACCAATCAAACTTCAACTTTATAAGTAGATAAGCTATCTCGGTTTCATCCAAACCTGTCTTCCTATCATTTGTTCAATTCTTGCCAAATTTTAAGGACTCATTTTCTGTTTCTGCGTTTCTTCAAAAGTCATAAAGACCCTAATAAATTACCTCAAACTAATCTTCCACTTACATATTTACCCTCCACGTTGCCCTAATTACATTTCTTAATTCAGTGGTCAGAAGCCAGAGAACACAAATTCCTCATACTCATCCATCTAGGTTACAAAAGGGAAAAAGAACCTTATGAAACATGACAAAAAATAAAATACATGATTAGTTACTTTAAAGATAAATCTCACCTTAAAAAAGTGTCTCCTAGGTACCATCTTCAAATTCATTGGATTGTTGGAGTTGAGGCCTACAGGTGTTGTGTGACTGTGACATTACTCATAAAGATCCATTCTAGGAAGCAACAATCACTGTCTAACTTTAAAATTATATATAGTAAATATTTTCAATATATGTAAAATAGAAAATTCATAATTATATCATCATCATTATCATTATTTAAGTTTCCCAATATTTTACACCTCTAATCAAAATATATTCAGTTCTAGAAATATAATATTACAAATGGGTAATTAATTAAACTCAGTAATTAATTGATAATAACATGTTTGTATGATAAATATAGGAACGATCACCCCAGGAAATGAGTTATTTAACTGAAATATATTTTTAGAGGACCAATTTTTTTTCCTCATTTGAAGAATAAATTAATATTAATATTAATAATATTATTTGCCGACAAAATGGCCTCCGAAGTGATTAGGCATGTTTAGAAGAACTCTTTAGCGTGTTTATATTATTGGGCTTTATTTTTGTGTTGTATGTGGTTGGGATGTAACCGTGGATTCAAATATTCAACCACAAAGAAATTTGGATCAACAAATCAGGGGCCACGATTTTCAACTGAGAAGAAATTGAATAAAAAATAAACAAGTATTTAGTATTTACAATGTCAATCATACCATGAATCACACATAAAGAGTCTTTGGCGTGCAACCTACTAATGTCACACCTCATGTTATCATGCACACTTTGAATTATATACTCAAGCTCCTTCTCAACTCATATTTAAATCTACTTTTTTTTATTTAAATTTTTACAACTATGATTTATGTAAAAATCCAATGTAATACAAAATATAAATGGTTTTAATATTTAAATTATTTTAAACTGAATTGTTTGATCCTTGGTATAGGACATACATTAAGAAAAACGTAATTAATATTTAAGAAAAAAAATACAAATTTATATAAGAGATAAAGACACAAATTTTAATATAAAGTCTTAAATTAATAGACTTAGAAATATTTCATCTTATATATTATTTATTTTAACATTTTCATCTAATATAGGACTTTCAATTTATTTAAAATTCCAACATTTAAGAGGTATACTAAAAACGATGATAATGTAAAACTCAATTTTTTTAAATAGTGTTAACAACTCAAAAAAGATTAAACATTATATCTTCAATATTGTTCACTTGTAAAAATAAAATATTCTACCTCATTAATAACTCACTAAAACACATTCAATTTTTTTTACAAGGATTATGCCTTGAATTAACCATTTTTTGCTTTTATTTTGTATTTTTCCAAAACATAGAGAAGTTGGTTGAAATGAAAATGTGTCATCTATCAATTCAACAACAATAAGGTTGTTTCTCTACATCTATGAAAATTTTTAACATCTTCTTCCTTTAGAAGGGTTTTTTCAGAATATAAAAAATGCATTCAGAAAAGTTTATTAGAATAAAAAAAAAAGGTGTTCAGAAATTTTATTGAGATACTGGAAGAGAAGGCCCAATACTAAATAGTACATTGAATTTCTCGGGGCCCAACGGAAGTGTACTAATATCAGATCTGTAGTCCAGACACAACTACATACACATATTGCTAAATATTACTAAATGTAATCCTTATTTTGGATAAAATATATTTCGCTATTGAAAAAATTTCAGAATGATGATTTTAGTTTTATAAAAGAAATTCTAGTCTCTATTTATCTTAAAAATGCGTTTTTATGTTATTGATGAAAAATTTAAAATCGCATTACTCTTATAAAAGAGTTTTTGTTGCTGGGTTATGCTAAAAATCCTTTTTATCTTTTAACGTTTTCTTAACCTAAGAGGAGTTGTGGCCATCCTAGATATATTGTGCTTAGTTCTATGTTGAGGATGTTCAAAGCAATGAACTAGGTTGTGAGTTGCAGTAGCCATTGAATATATAACTACCGTGGTTGCAATTAAAATAATGGTGGCAGCAATAGAAACCATCTTTCTATATACAAAAACAATGATACATTGTTGGGAAATCAATCCCATACAAAAATGCGTGAAAGAATTGCTACTGCTGATATCCTTGACAGACTTAGATAATTTCATTCAGAGAAGGTTTCAAGTACTGTTCCCTGAATTTAAAGTATTCTAATGTGTTTCCAGCAACTTTTTTGACCTCGACAACATGCAAGGAAGATGTAACTTGAAAAATTTCTGCATCTAGAATGAGTTGGCCTTTTAGTCCCATCTTGCATCCCTCCAATCTAACAACACCATCTTTCTTCAAGACTTTAAATTTATCATCTGTCTGTGCTATCTCTTCAAGCATCGATACAACAGTTGAAGGTCTTTCTCCGGTAGTAAATCTGGTGAGTTGTCTTTCGTTGTGATCATTTTCAAACAAACCAGAAAGATCAAGACCTGATGATAGTGATATCAAATCAAATGCATTGAATTGATATAGCTTCGAGGGGCTTTCTTTTTTAGTTGGCGTTGCATTGTCATCTAAATCTGATGAATCAAATACAACCTCAACATCCAACATATCATCACCATTTCTGGGGAACAACGGTGGCAGATGATATTCCACAATCTGCACATACCCCTTACTAAACCAACGACTTTGCACAATCTTAGCAACATTAATTCTCCTGGTTGGATTCGGATCAAGGATCCTATAAATAAGTCTTTTCACATCTGTAGAGAACCATTTTGGGAACTGGCAATCTGCTCTGATAATCTTCTTATACATCTCCATCAAATTCTTATCGTTGAAAGGAACAAAACCTGCCAAAAGAACATAGAGAATCACTCCACAAGACCATATATCTGCCTTGGCTCCATCGTATCCTTTATTCTTTATCACCTCAGGAGCAACATAGGCTGGAGTTCCACACATCGTGTGAAGAAGACCATCCTTCTTTCTGGACTCAACCAATGCGCTCAAACCAAAATCCGTAATCTTGAGATCCCCATTCTCATCGAGAAGAAGGTTCTCTGGCTTGAGATCACGATGACACACCCCTAAGCTGTGGCAATAATCAACAGCATCAATCAGCTGCTGAAAATATTTTCTTGCCACATCCTCCTTCAACCTCCCTCGGGACACTTTATGAAAAAGTTCACCACCTTTCACCAATTCCATTGCAAAATATATCTTTGTCTTTGTTGCCATGACCTCATGCAGCTGTACAATGTTGGGATGCCTCACAAGGCGCATCACTGAGATTTCGCGCTTGATTTGATCCTTCATACCCTCTTTCATCATCATCATCTCTTTGTTGATCACTTTCACGGCCACGCTCTGGCCTGTCTTCAAGTTCCTTGCATGGTAAACTTTGGCGAAATTGCCTTGTCCAAGGAACCGTCCAATCTCGTACTTTTGCATCACAATTTTTTTCTTCTCCATTCTTCCTGATTCCTGAACGTGGAGGAACAAAAGGAAGGGTCTAAAGAAAAAAAAAGGAGTGAGATCACAGAGCAGTAACACATAAGATTGTCTTGCTCTTACGGTACCCACTCTCCATTTTGTGAATGTGGAACACTTAGAAAAACCAAGACTGGTGTAGGGAAAACGTGAAGGTTTAGGAGGCTGTGGAGGAACCACCTTTGGCAGCGTGTGAGGGGTGTTCCTCTTGGTGCAAGATCTGACAAAATGGTTAGAGAGGAATTTAAGCTAACGAAACACCAAATCAAGACCTAACCAGTAGTGGCAATGTATAAAAATAGTGAAATGAACAAAAATATACGGGAATGGTTGTGTTTGTGGTATTGTTTTAGCTGCATGTGCACTTCAGGGACACGATAGTATTTACCAAGATTGCTCACATTTACATCAGTTGAGACTATGAGTCGTTATTTCAAATTTTACGACCTCAATTTTGAACCCTAATCTCAGCATATACCATCAGCTCCTCCCAATGCACCATCTCAGGTATTGTAAATAAATGTTTTTTAAAAAGTTTTCGTAATAGGAAAATTTATATACATCTACCAATACGACTAAACTATATAGACCAGATAGGAGAATTCTGGATAGACACTTAAAATAAATAAAATCTAAATTTTGCATAAGCTAAAATAATTTAATCTATGAAGTTATTTATAAAATTCGTGATTAATTTCTGAAGAACATGAAAAGAGCGAGTTTTTCTTCTATTTTAATAAAAAATTAAAATAATGTTTAATTCTGCAATAATTTAATATATAGCTTAAGATTATGGATCTCTATTCTTATTTAATTTTATCTAGTGAGATTTTAACTCAATTAACTTGTTCCTAACACTACAAAATATTCTTCAAAGGTTAATATATTCTTCTATATAACTTTTTGATTTTAAAATTTCAAATTATTTTCTAACATAAAAATTGTAAAATAATTTCATACTTTACAAATATGATAAAAGTGCAGAAAGAACTTTTTCACTAAGATTGTAGGGCTTTACCCATGAGGGAGCCCTTCCAGAAATTCTCAAAGGCCCAAGACAAGCCCAGGCCTAAGAGGGGGTTTGGAAATAGTTTTCAACCAGCAATAGACGCGCCTCGGTTAGTACCTCACTAGCTGCGTCATTGCCCCAAGCGCAAAGATGGTTGTCACAGGATAGTTTCTAGCAATATATAGAACAACTTCAAATTAATGAGACACACATGACCGATGTGGAACTCTTTGTTTGTTTCTACTAAGTAATCACCTGATCAGGGAAATCTAATCCAGTGTTTATCCGACTTCAAATTAATGAGACACAGATGACCGATGTGAACTCTTTGTTTCCTTTTACTCAGTAATCACCTGATCTTTTTCAGAAAAATCTAATCCGGTGCTTGGACTATCTTCTTGCCATATTCGAATCCTGTAATTTGGAAGGAGAGGAGAGAAACAGACTTTGGAAGCTAATAAAAACATTTGGTAAACATTATTGTTAAGTTTGAATATCTCACTAGTCTTTTGGATGAAGTGATTATTCTTATATATCTCTTTCTTATCAGAACATCTGGTTTTTTGATAAACATTTGGCAGAAAAAATCACTAAATAGAGTAATTTTTTATTTTTTTTAATAAAAGTTACAAAATAAAATAATAAAATTCTAATATTTTTTTTATTAAAAATAATTGTTTGTGAAACAAAATTTTGTCAAAAATATCACTAAATAGGGGACTATTAATTCATGTTCTCAAACATTCAAAGCAATCCTGAAAAACAAGGAAGGAGAACTGGTGATGAAACAGTACAAATTAAGATTCAGTATTTTTTAGTTATTCCTTTTTTAAATTTTATTGTCTCACTGTTCATAAAATATAATATGAGTTTAATAACTGTACATTAAATGTAAAAGTACACAGAAATTGAAACTTCAACTAGAACTGAAGGGACCCAGTAATTGGGATCCCTATGTAAAAAATTTGCTTATGCCATTTCGGGTATAAAGTACACGGTATTCTTTAGTAAAAGGCGAAAGAATAATTCGAATTGTACTTAGTACATGGCTCCGTATCAACAGCATACCTCCTAGCTCTACCATTTCATAGCACAGAGAACATTTCACTTGGTCATTCTCTCGATGTGGGAATTTTAACCAAACATACATATATCATACCTTTGGATCCCTAACTGATAAATTTTTAGTCCTTTTTTATTTTTGTTTATATAATAGAAAAACATTATCTTTCACATAATTTTCTTATTGCAATTTTTTATATACCAATATTTCAAAGCAAATAAGTAATAAGGAGTTTGATATCCTTTTAGTAAGGTTATATTTATAGGATATGGAATGGAAAAGAACATTAGGTTAATTATTCATCTTTGTGTTTCTCTATTTCTAATTTTTCTTCTCCAACATCAAGTAATTTAAAATACTTTTTTTAGGGTGAAATGGTGAGTCTCACTTATGTTTGTAACCTAAATTGGTTACTGAGAGATTTATTTTGTAGATTAATGTTGTGTTGTGTTGTGTGTTATACATAAAGCAAACAATCTAATAATTTTGCATATTCCATTAAAAAAAATTTAAGGAAAGAATGAGGATTTTGAATTTCTTTAACATGTGTTGATCACATAAAATGTACATTTTTTTTCTTGTCTGAGTTAAGGGAAGTTTTCTTTGGTTGATGAATCGGGCAGGGTTTTTTACTGTGTTCCCTATCCTAACCACTAGCAGATGTTTTAAACCAGTTTATATAACAGTTCAACATCTCCAAAACATAAAAAAATTATAAGCAAAAAGGTGGATTTAATTTTGTTTTTGACTGAAACTAAACATACAATCAATAGTTTCATCATTAAGTAAATCTCTAGTAAAATTTATTATGAATAGGAATATTTAACAAATAAAAAGTGTCTTAATACAAATCTCATACATTAAATATAAAAAATCATAATTTTTATTACATATGCTTTCGATAGGATCTAAGTAAAAATAGAGAATTGCAGAGAGGTGACCTGCATACGTAACAGGTCCCTTGGATCCATTTGAAGCGAGAAATCTCAACAGCACCTCTCCCTTTTTTTGTTTTTCTTTTCACGAGACATCCCTATTTTGTTTTTTCTTTTCACAACACATCAAGATTTATCAGAACATCGAAGGAAGAGAGACATATGTAACAGTGTTCGTGATTTAAACATTTATGTGCATTTATGTACTTTGCTTAGGAATTTTAGTATCATTGGAGTTGCTTTTAGACAATTTTTTTATCAATAAAAATATTGTTTTGATATAAATTATTTTATGGAAACAACATCCCATTCTTGAAAGGATAATTAGTTTCACTAAATATATATAAAATAAGGCAACTAGTGAAAGCACTTGGTCCTTGTATAAAGGTTGGTGAAAGATGAGGGCAGCATTTGGAAGAGTGTTCCTGGATCCATTTGAAGAGAGAGACATCTCAATCAGAATTGAGGTTCCACGTTGAATCTGAGTTGGTAGCGGAATCTGAAAACTTTAACCACACCTCTCTAATACTGTCAAAGGTTGAAAGATGAGAAAGGTTTCCTCTTCGCAAAGCGTCAAACTCTCCCTGGAACCACTAGTAGGAAATTGTTGCGCGTAAGCCATGCATCCAATCACTCCGCCACGTTATCCTCCTCTCCATCTCTTCTTGATTTTTCTTTTCACAAGACCTGTTAAGCTTTTTCATAGCATTGGAGGAAGAGGTGGTGTGTCTGTCGTATTATATGTTATAAGTGCAGAGAATATGGCCATTTTACTTAGAGTCTAGTTTCCTTCACAAATTTGGAACAAATAGAAAAAGGAAGAGCATCTTGCATGGTCCTAATATTGGACCAGATTGTATTATCTGTATATGTATCCATGCTAGCAGTAGGTTTCCTCAACTCCCAATGTGATAGATAGAGAGAAGTTTGTTAGTATTTTTAGGTTGTTAAAAAAATAGTCCATGAAATAGAGAAAATGTGGAGATAATAGAATATGAAATTAGTAGTTCGAAATAACATATTTGTAGTTGAGTGATTCTATTAGATGTTGTCTTAGTTGTCTTGCATTCATCAAATGTTACATGTACATGAGTATTTATAGATCTTATCATCGTAGAAAATACTTGCTAGAATTTATATATATAATGTTTTAGATTTCTATTTATATGGAATGTTATTGATTTTTTCCCTCCTATCTTAGGTTTTTCTACATTATTTTATAATTTTCATGACATTTCAATACTTATTTTTTTAGATTTTGCATTACACCTTAATATTCCTTCTTGATGCAAATTGGTAACTCTTAGCGTGGTGCTTAGTAGTTCAAATCTTGGTATGAGTAAAGTCTTTTGTGAAAATATCTGTAATTTGATCTTCTATCAGGCAACACTCGAGGTGAATTTGTTTAGTTGTCTCTCCATCTCGAATGAAGTAATATTTAATGACCATGTGTTTTGTTCTTTGATGATGAACTAGATTTTTTTACTATTGTTATTATCGATTTGTTGCCGCAATAGATAAGTCAATCCATATTGTGGTTCATCCATTTCTTTAAATATTTTCTGTAACCATATAACTTCACTTGTGGTTTCAAAAGAAAATACTTGGTCCTACTGATTACTGCAACAAAAAATACATAATCTATTATGTTTAGGCATAATAATGATGTAGTGAATTACTTATTACCACTCATTTAAATCACTATAGGATTAAATTAAATATAACATATTGACTTTGACACATAACACGAAATGACATGTGATAGTCATTAGTTATTACTGTTTAATTATTTAAATCGTCTTGGTAAAAATGACTAAATAGAATAAAATTGACCCAAAAATTAAAATCTGATTAAAAAAAATATATATTAAAATTGGATTGACAAAACTAAACAAAAATATAAATAAAATGGGTAATACCTAAATAAAATGTTGTTTTTCAATTATTATTTATTTACCATTAGGCATTGGTGTTTTGTGTTTTCAACTGGCCTAGTTATGATTCTCTCTGTATATAAGCAACAAATTTTTAAGAAAATAAAACAATAAAAAAATTGTAAAATAAAATATTTGATAAAATTATTTTTGTCAAGAAATATTTTGATATTGTAATTTATAAAAAATAGTAGTTTATTAAGAAACCCTAACCATTATTTTTCATCCCCACTTCAAGTTGATATTCAATTAAACTAACTTTTCATGTTTTTCAATCAATAGTTTTATGACATTAACCGATAAAATCTCAATTAAAGGTGTTAATGCTCTTAATGTATCTGTACAGATCTGATGGTATAGAAAATGTTTCAGAAAATATTGCTCACTAAATAAATTGGAGAGTTTCCAACCCTAGCTATAAAAAGAAGAAATGTGTTCCCTATCCTATCCACTTGCAGATGTTTGAAACCAGTTTATATAAGAATTCAACTGCTCCAAAACATCAAATTTTAGAAGCAAAGGTGGATTTAATTTCTTTTTGACTGAAACTAAACAAACAATCAATAGTCTCATCATTACGAATTAAATATCTAGTAAAATTTATTATGAACAGGAATATTTAACAAATAAAAAAATTGTTTTGATATAAATCTTAAAGATTAAATATAAGAAATCATCTTAACGCCATAATTTTTAATACATATGCTTTCGATAGGATCAAAGTAAAAAAAAGAGAATCGCAGAGAGGACTAGGTAGCTGGCTTGGCGAAGGAGGTGATCTGCATATGTAACAGTGTCCCTTGGATCCATTTGAAACGAGAAATCCCAATCAGCGCCTCTCCCTTTTTTGTTTTTCTTTTCACGAGACATCACTATTTTGTTTTTTCTTTTCACGAGACAGAAAAATTTCCCAGAGCATCGAAGGAAGAGATACATATGTAACAGTGTCTGTGATTTAAACATTTTTGTGTATGAGTGTACTTTGCTTTTCAAAATGTGTGTGTTTAGAGGAATTTTAGTGTACTTGGAGTTGTTTTTAGAGAATTTTTTTATGAATAAAAATATGATTTTTAACATAAATTATTTGATGGAAACATCCATTCTTGAAGGGATAATTAGTTTTAGTAAATATATCTAAAATAATGCAACTGGAGAAAGAATTTGGTCCTTGTGTAAAGGTTGGTGAAGGATATGGGCAGCATATAGAAGAGTGTTCCAAGATCCATTTGAAGAGAGAGGCATCTCAATCAGAGTTGATCTTCCACGTTGAATATGAGTTGCCAGGTGAAGGACACGTCCGAACTTTACCACACCACACCTCTCTAACACTGTCAAAGGTTCAAATCTCAGAAAGCTGAGCCACACCATTCCATTCCTCTTCACAAAGCGTCAAACTCTCTTTGAAACCACTAGTAGGAAATTGTTGCGCGTAAGCCATGCACCCAATTACCCCTCCACACTCTTTTCCTTTCGTGTCCTCCTCTCCTCTCTCCATCTGGTCACCTCACCCCACCTTCTCCTCTTTATAAACACCCCTTCTCCCTTACTTACATACACACACTTCATCGCTATTCACCTCTTCACTCACTCACTTTTCTTCACTGCTTCTAATGGCCAACCCTGCGGTGCAAAGATTCTCTGAGTTCCACGAGAAGTGGAACGAGAAGCTTGAGGATATTCTCCAACAGCTTACCCAGGTGTCCGACCAGAGAACCGAGGTGGTCAAGACTGAGGAAGAGCTGCTAGCTTTGGTGTCGACGGTGACGACCCATTTGAAGGAATACTACAACACCAAATGGGCTGCTGCTGGAACGGAGAACGTTCTGATTTTCTTTTCTCCGCCCTGGATGAACCCTTTGGAGCATGCTCAGCTTTGGATGACGGGGTGGAAGCCGTCCACCGTGTTCAGGCAGCTGGAGAATCTGAAGAAAAAGGGGGACGTTTTCGTGATGACCGAGGAGCAGGAGAAGAGGATGGAGGACCTGAAGGTGCGGGTAAGGATGGAGGAGGACAAGGTGGAGAGGGAGATGGAGAGACAGCATGTGGCCATGGCGGACCGCAAGATGGTGCAGTTGTCCAAGATCTCGACGAGCCGCCCAAGTCGCGGTGGGCCGAATTCTGTTACCGAGGTGGCAGTGAAGGAGGTTGTTGTAGGGTTGGAGAGGGTGATGAAGGCTTCCGATTGCGTGAGGCTCAAGACACTCAAAGGGGTGCTGGATTTGCTTAGTCCAATGCAGGGTGTGGACTTCTTGGCAATGAATATAACTACGCAGCTGCGATTCAGACAATGGGGGACGAAGAAGAAGGACACGGCTGGGACCGCGCTCAATGGGAATCAAGACAAGTGAAGTGGGATCCATCGAACTAGCTAGCCGAAGAAAGAATAAGACTAAGGTGTTCATCTCCTTTAGGGTTGGTTAGTTAGTTAAGTTCCTCATCGTTGAATCAAAAAAATGTTCTTGTTTAGTTTGTGCTTGTGTTGTGCTAGCTAGTACTCTTGTACTTGCAGCAAAGTTTTTTTTTTTTTTTTTTTGTTGTAAGAAAAAGGAAAAGAAATGGTTGTTGAATATATATCATTATATTATTTCTGTTCCAAAAAAAGGAGATATAGTTGCTTTTATAAGTTTTTTTTTTTCATTTTTATAATTAATAATTAATAAAACAGAATCTCAGCAGAAAGACATCCTTAGAGAACTCAACTCATAATGGACTATGCCTCTTAAGAATGTGGTACGAGAAGGGAAAGTCAACAGCAGCACAACACCTGCTAAGGTTGCACATGCGTAGGATGGGTAGTGCTGAAGAGTGGCGCATAGACATGTGAGAGAGGAGTTGAAGGGTGAGAGCGGTAGAGGTATTTTTTTATTATATTTGTTTGTGTTGTGAAATGTCGATGGGTGCATGAGCACAACAAACTGAAATGGCTTGAGCGGCGGTGCAAGGTGGTGCGTGATTGAGGAGCCACGCCTACGCAAACATAAACATTCTGAAACATGCCAGAACAAAACTAGGTGTTCTTCAGTTTCTACACTAAAAATAAGTCCATTCATGCTTACTTTTGCCTTCACGAGAAACTCACGTTCAAGAGAGCTTCCCGAGAAACTGACGTCTCGATGTGATGTCACTAAACCTTTTGTTACAAGGGTTGTGTTGATGGCTGAAGAAGTGTATGATAAATCTAAATAGTTAGATATGTTATTTTTGACGTAGAAGATTGATATTTTTTGTTTTTTTTTTTTTTCATTTCGCAACCATCCCGGGCATGGTAGAAGATTTCGATTTTTCTTTTTCACTTTTCCCAATTCTTTCATCCCAAATCATTAGATTAAAGTTTATAAATTGTATCTATTAGAATATATTAATATATCATGAAATTTATGTCTTGTTTGGAATAGATAAATTTGTAACTATACATAGGAATTGATTTTTGTAACATCTAATTTAATAGACTAAAACTATTAAACAAAATATTTCATAGCGGATAGTCATAAAACATAGAATTCTAACATGTTAATACTATATCCCAATCATCCCAAAATAAAATACACTTACTGAAATATAAATTTACAATATAAATTTACACATGATAAAGCTATATATATTTAGAGTTTTTTAAAATGATATATATGTACACAAGAATTCAAAATGCTAGTTAGACAACTACATTTTCCTCTCCTTGACAATATAAAAAATCTTGTGAATTATGGTGATTTCAATATGATGGTTATTTAAAATCATTGTTTTTTACTTTTTTTTTAATTAACAAAAAAAAAATATTGAATAGGGACAATTAGTTGTCCCAACCCATACAAAAAGAAATATATATAAAAAAAAAGACAAATGACAACAATATACCATTTCTTCTCTAAATGATACTGCAAAAAACCTTATCATTATTTTTTATATAATAATACGACAATTTTTGAATCATATTTTACAAAATTATCACTATCTTTGTTCTTTTATTATTACAAAATTTTCTTTGTTCCTATAATAAAAGTAATGATAGTCTTGAATTTATCATACGGTACACCTTATAAATCTATCAATTTTATTCTGTGTAAATGTAAAGTAAGTGTTTATTAACTTTTTTTTGTGTATTTGAATAATTTTTCTTATAATAGTTAGCACAAGATGACGAGTGAACAATAATTTTCCTTTCTGAATAAACATTAATATATAAACTTGTATGTTCATTGGGGGCTAGTATACGAACACATGTTGGAATTTTTACACTTTACATGAACTCCTTCAGCAAAAATACAATCTACTATATACCTTTCTTGCAAAACAACATAATACAGTTTCCTTTGGACATAAATATCTAAGGTATCAATGATGAAGACTTACAAAAGAAGAAGAAGGATATGAAGGAAGTAAAAAATTGTTTGAGTAGATATGTTCACTTTCCACTCTGGTTGGTGATGGAGGTCAAAGAGAGAGACTTGAAGCACATAAAAGAGAGTTAAAATGAAACTTAAGTCGAGTCCACTGACAATATCTCCAATTCAGCCCACCAGAGTGGAGAAAGTCTTGGGACAACTTGCTCAGGTGACAAACCAAGCACTTCCCTTAATTTGGAAGTCACGTCCCTCATTGTTGGTCTTAACTTTTCATCAGGTTGGATACAATCTTGGATTACATCACAAATGCAATTAAGTTCGTTCTCCTTGAAACATTGGAGGGTGGGATCCACCAAATCTTTGAGATTTGTTTTCTCGTTTAAGTACGTAGCAGCCTATAATATTTATGACAATACATCCATATTAACAACGTTACAGTTTAAACTGTTAGCAGACGTTTCAATTTCCAAGGAAGGTATGTTTCAAACTTACCCAGTCCACTAGGTTGCCATGTTCTTCCGAGTAAGATAATTTCCCTGAGATGATTTCCAGCAATAACTCTCCAAAGTTGTAAATATTGGTTTCAATATTCTCTTCGGATGGCCCATCATCAGATTTCTTTGAATCACCCGAGTTCTCTGGTGACACAATATGTCTAAAAGTAACTTCTGCAACCTGTGAATGAACAATGGAATGGAGAAATGTGTTACTTGGATGTTAACGTGTATTGAAAACAAACAAAAGAAGAGAATATGATTTGTTTCCACCTTAGCAGAAAAATCATCTGTTAAAAATATCATATTTGAAGTAAGGTTGCTTTGTGCCAGAGGTGGATTTAAGTCATGGTGCATGTATTGAAGGCAATACGCAATCCCCATGATAATCTTTATCCTTGCACTCCAATCAAGACGTTCCAAATCCGCAACTAAAACATACAGAACTTTTAGTTTTAAGAACACAGATAAAATCCATTTTTCTCTAGCAAAACGAAAACAAAGAGTTGTACCATGTAAATGCTCAAACACGTTTCCATTTGGAGCATACTCAAACACCAACATCCTAGTGAATGGTTCTTGTTCTTCGCAGTAGCCAATAAGATTAACAAAGTTCTTATGATTTATGCGAGACAAAGTATCAATCTGGAGCACATAAGATAAAATAGCAAAAAAAAATGAAAACTAAATTCCTCTTAACGTTGCAATGGAATTGTTAATGCAACCCAATCATTTTTATTGACTCGAGAAGTAGAAAACCTTTTTGCGGTATCTTAGCTCCATGCTCTTTGACCAATTCTTAGAAGAAGTAACTAGAGTAGAAACTACAGCAATCTCAACTCCACTAGACAATGTTCCTTTGTAGATGGTGCACCCGGCATAACCATCAACAACAATATTGCTAAAATCTTCACAGGCTGTCTCTAATTCTCCTCTATCCAACTTGGGAACCCCTACGTTTCATGACAAGACATTACAATGTTGTCAGTCCTTGATTGAACTAATAGCTCACATAACAATAACAATGTAATGATATACAAAAGAATAAGAGTTATACTTTGTTTGAATTAAAGATTTTCATTTGTATTAATTCCCTTATTAAAAAGAAAAAAAGTTTACCTGTTATAAATGCTTTCCGCAACTGTCCACTTATTCCTGTCTTCCAGGGGCGTATTACTTTTGCGGCTCGTTTTCGCCAAATGTATAAAAGAATTATGATAATAATGACCAGCAGAAGAAGAAGAAGAAAAATAATTATCCACTTCCACGTAGAAGCACCATTATTTACATGTTGTTGGCTTGCTTGATTTCCATCGGAAGCATCTTGTGATTGATTTTCATCAGAAACATTGTCTGATTGATTTTCATCAGAAGCATCATCAGGAGCATTAGAATCCGGATCTGAGGGTGCAGGCCGATTTTTTTTCTCGATGGCTTCTGGAACAGCAGGAATAGCTCCACTACTGAAGGTAGTTGGAGCAGTGCTAAACTCTATTGGTGTTTTGTCACTGAAAGGTACAGCTGCAAGGTTATTACCACTAGACTGAAGTAACTTACGACGTGTCGAACTAACAATTTCTGGTACATTTTGGGCTATCTTTGGCACATCAGAACCTACATTGTTCCAGACATACTTTCAATGTCAATAAGGAAGGAGCATTTTCAAATTCTTAACATTGGCATAAATTTCGAAGGCTCTCCACTCACTGGGCAGAATGTCACAATAATCCGCTTCATTGCTATGAGAGGCAGTCTTCCCTAGCTTCAATCTACAAACAAAAGAAAATTATTTAATTAGTGAGTCAAATGTGTTTACTAAGGTTAAGATGTTGCCATATACGTTATCTACGTACAGTGGCCAAGCAAAGGCATTGGCGAATTTCTTAAGTTTTGCTTTCGTTAGAATAATCAATGAATCTGATTTGTACCATTGGTTGAAGCTACGTTGCCACACACTGCACATGTCATCCATAAAAAACACAGAGTTATAAATGAACACCATCTACAGAATTTGTTAACAAACAAAATGTAAGTAACTGGGACTCATGTTACTCGGTTAAATGAGAATGTAAAAAATGTTGGTTCTAAAAAAGGACAAGATTTAAAGGAGAGAACATTTGTTGTCTCTCATTGACTGCTCTAGATTATTGATACAGGTGGAAGGAAAACATGTAATGAAACTACTAAGGCTGGTCAGAGAAAAAAAAAAATCTTGGAGAAATGCTTGCCAGTGTCCAAATTTCCTATTGATGCAGGAAAATAGAGTTGTCAGAGGTGATGAACAACTTTCAACAAGTAGAGATTTCAAAGGAAATTTGAATTTTCCCCAATCTTGAGGATCACCATCGCCTTCGATTTTATTGTCACAAAGCAACCTAGGGTAAAATAAATTTTCATTGAAGAATACTATAAACCTAATAAAACATGTACACAAAATAGAGAATTAACTTACAAGTGTTTTAATAACGACATGTTGCCAATTTCTGCTGGGATGTTTCCTGACAAATTATTTTCCCTTAAATCTAATAACTCTAGCTTGGGTAAATCTCCAAGTTCTTTGGGAATGGCACCAGAAAAGTTATTCTTGCATAATACACTATTTTAAAGGAACAAAGTAAGCTAATCCGTATCAGAAAGATAATAAAATACAAAGTTAGATATATTTTATTAGGTAATTAACATCAAAATGGAGTGAAATCAAGTAAGGAATTAAACTAATCAAATAGAAATGCTTCACAATGATGTCATTAAGAACAAAGTAACCTTGTAGGCGCATTCATTTGTTTTTTTTTTTTTATAAACTAATCTAAAGGATTTAAATTATCGCCTTTCAATTAAATTTTGGCTTGTTTTTTATGAGATAAAAGATGCTATGTGCAAGTTTCAAAAACGACATCACATATAGAAGATTGAAGAGGACAAATACAAAACAATTACAACCAATCTTCGCCAACCCAATACGTTAACTGAAAAAGTATTGCACTACAAAAGGCATCTATTTTTCGACATTAAGAAATAAGAAGACAACTGATCAAGGACTTGGAAAACGATACAAACACTTTAATAACATAGATTAGGATTAAACACTGTAAACACTAGCAGGTATCGAACATATGGTGATTATAACTCACTGGATCATGCAAAACTCATCCTTTCATCATCTTGTCAATAATAATGGTAATTTCTATTATAAAATAGCTATTCACCAGCAAAAAAGATCAACTTTCAACATCAATGGTAGTTAATGTAAAAGGAAAATGTAACAGAGTCAAATGTAATAACTTTTGTTTAAATAGAAGATTTATTGGACACCTAATAATGAAAAAGGGAAAGGAAATACCAAGAGTTACAATAAAAAAGAACATGAGACATTGTGAAGGTCCATTACATAGAATTTAGGTGACTAAGTTTGCCAAGTTCAGGAGCCAACGTCCCTTCCAATGATAACCCTTTTAAGTCCCTATAGAAAAAAGAAAGGCATAAATTTCAAAACAAAATTATGCAGCACGTTCACTTGATAAAGAGTTTTCATTTATTTAAATATGGGGCAATAAAATATTTGCAGATAAAAATGAGAAAAAGGACACTATTATTAGAATACTTGAAAGGAAATGGAAAGAATAACTTACAACACTTGCACTTTACCATCTACACAATGAACACCCAACCACTCGCAAGGGTTACAATCATTGGGATCCCAATTCACCAAAGCATTAAAGGGATCACTAGTTATTCTCGCTTGGAACGCTAACAAAGCCAGTCCTGAATTTTTAATTCACGATAAAACCAACAAAACAGAATCAAGATACAAGGAAAGACACGCTTTTGAACAGAATGAAAACCTAAAAAGAACAAATTCAAGAAAAAACCTTCATCATTAACGGAACAACAATCTCGGATTCCCCATAGTGAGAACAAGAAAATATAAATTCTCAGACAAAATCCAAATGTGTTCCATCTTAGTTCCATTTCTTGGTGAAGCCGATGCCAAAATTTGATTAAGGTAGTATCTATATTCCTCGGTAGCCAGGACTCTATATTGTATAATATCCACAATTTCCAGGTATATTATGCAGAGAAACCCTTCGATCTGCAAGGATTGGGATGAAGCAAAAGAAACTCACTAACTAGGGAAAGTTTTACGTTACAGTGAAGTCATGAAAAACTAAGGTTTGGGTCTGAAGATCAGGATCTCTCATTTCTTTTTCTGATGCTATCTCTTTGTTACAAGTCTCTTCTGCACATAATACATAACCGCCTTAACTCAATACCTCTTCTCTATTATCCTCAACGATTGGTGGAGCTGAAACAAATTTCGTTAATGGAATCATCAATGAATGAATTTCAAAAAGATTAAAATAATTCAAACGACAATAAAAGAAAAAGAAAAAGGTACCATTAATGAAGCATTAATAGAGAAAGCGAATTACCATGCAAAAGAGACAAAAAGGTTGAAGAAAATAACACTCCTTCTTGCGATAATTTTGTTGTGCATAGGAAGGAAATACAATGTTGGTTGAGAAGGGGTGACAGGTAGGGGCAAATTGAGACACAGATAAAAAGGCAGCAAAAGTTCAAAACAAATTAAAATTTGAAGTTCTTATTTTGTTTTCCTCTTTTTTTTTTCTTCTATTGTTCTTCTATTGCTGCCTTTTCCGGATGATCTCAGAGGACCCTCTCTTCGACCATCTTCTTCGTGAGACACTTTCTTCCTTTCTCTCTCTTCTCTCGATGTCAGAATTTTTCTTTTTTTTCTGTCTCGTTTCTTAGTTTCTCTCTCTCTCATCATTCCCACCACCAACCTGCCATCCAAATTTTCTTCTTTCTTTTTGCCTTTTTTTCTCCAGATTATCATTGTTTTTCTTATCATTATATTATATTAATAATAATAATAATAATATTATTATTATTATTATTATTATTATTTCCATGTTTCTAAAATTATCTTTGAGGAGCTTTAGGTCCTGTTGGCTCCCACATTGAATAAAATAGGACACTGTTTTATTTTGTTGCTAGGCTAGTTCGTGGAGGTTGACGTGTCTCGACACCTCTTATCTTACTTATAAAAGGAAATCTTTCCAACTGTTTTTTTTTTCAAATATAATGTATGCATGTTAGTTTCTTCATGTTATACTTTGTTATGCCTCTGTTTGTATGATATAAATGTGTTATTTGAGTGGATAATTGTCAACATATATGCAAAATGCTCCTATAATCACAATAACATAATTAAATTGGTTTTGTAGATTTGAAATTCCCTCTAACATAATCATTTTTAATTTTTAAATATAGAATATAATTGTTTCCAAAATTTACTTTGTAGAATTAAAACTCTTTGAAAAGAGCTTTGCAGTGAAAAATTATAATCGATATTTTTATTATTAAAATATTAAATAAGATTTTATGAGAACTAAAATATTTATTAAATTTTTAAATATTATTGAGAAATTATAATTGAAGTTTTATGAAAATTTATACCTGATGAAAAATATCTTCTTTTTATTTTATGACAAAGTTCAGATTTATTGATATGCGTGTTAAGTATTTTTTATTGTTAGGAAAGATGATATCTCATTACTGAACAAGTAAAATTTGATTTTACAAGAGTGACGTGTGATATATTTCAAAAATGAACTTCGTAGAATTTTTAAATTAGAAATAATTGATTAAATAATTATAAAATTAAATATATAATTATTTAATTATCCACTAATAATAATTAATTATTTTCTCGTGTCAAAATTCTACATGTCTAATTAATTTATTATTCGTTCATAATATTCAATAATATGTGAATTTAGAACTTTACTAAAATACTTACAATAATAAGTATATTAATTTATAATTAATTAGATTGTTTATTATTTAAAAATTTAGTAATTTTTAACCACTTGATGTAAGGATAAGAGATCAATAAAAAAAAAAGTAACTGATATATCTATTATAATAATGCATGCCCTACACAGGTTTATACAATTTAGTATAGTAATCAACCTTACAAAATTTTATTATATTGATATAACCATAAAAACACACAATAAATTTAAAAATTACTATCAGTTTAACACATGTTTTAATAGAAGTAATACGGTTTAATCTAACTAAACTTAAACTCGTGTTCCAAATTAGTTTTATAGAAATACAAATTAATGATTTAAGAATCTGGATTTTTGAAAGAACATTATTCTTATTCTATCAGATAATACTTCAATAAATTTAATTATTACGAAATTCTTATGGTTTAAGCAATTAAAATATGAAGAAAATAAACTTAGGAAATTATGACTTTATTGGTGACTTAATAAAAACCTTAATGTTAAAAATAAATGTTAAGTCTAATTCAATTTTACAAAACTGACTTAGTGAAAATTGTACCAATTTATATATTATAAATTGATCTTATTTTTAATCGAAGTGAAATTTTTAACATTTAATTTTGTGTTTGCAATGATGTGTTCAAATGAATTGGTAATCACTGACTTGGAAGATGAAGCATGTTTTTACGGCTTGATATTAAAAGAAATGTGACGGCTTAATCAAGCATGTGTTGATATTATGTTTCAAAGGGTCTTGCTAACCAGTGTACTGGTTAAGAATAATTAATATACATTGAATCCTCCAAAAATACATAAATAAGTGTAAAATTAAATAAAATCTAACCTAATAACCATTAATGCAATTTTATTTTCTTTAAAAACAAAAATACCCATAAATCTTGTACATGTGTTTTTAATATTTTATTTAATATTTAGAAATAAAAATTAAAAACTAATTAAATAATAAAATAACTATATTTTAATGTTTCTAAAATTAAATATAATTAAATATAAGAAATTTTAAATTAACAGAAAAAATAGTATTAAACATCTAAAAATTAAAAAGAAAAAATAACATAAGAAAGTATAAATTAACAGAAAAACCAAAAAAAAATTTAATATTAAATATCTAAAAATGTTACAACAAAAAAAAAAGAACAATTAAAGTGTTAATTTGAGACTTAATTAAATTTTTTTTTCTTTTTAGCAGAAATCTTAAAAATTCTAAAAATTTTGTTTTGTAACAATAAATTATTATCTAAAAAATTAAAAAGATATTTTTGTTTTTATAAAATTTATTATGTGTATTTATACTATTTTAATTATTTTAACTTTCAATGTAAAAATGATGATAACAAATCATATTTATTTAGTATTGTAACCGTCCTGAAATCCCTACTCGTGTAAACGATTCCTCTTAATTATCGATGTTCGGAATTATAACGTTTGGCTAGTGGTGTGATACTTGCGTAACCAAAGACAAAGTAACAGTGACATTGGTTAGTGGTATTTTTTTATCCTCTTCATTATTGCGTGGAGTACATAGTCATTGGCTTATTTCTGGTGTGTTCATGAACCTGCCCTCATAACATGACTAGACATGTTCAGTTCATGAACCAAAGTCTAAAACACTGCCAAAAATCATTTTCGATACTACCCAAAGTGACAAGAATCTACTGCCACTCTTTCTTACCATTATTGGGATATTTTTCTTTTACCAGTATTTATTACAAAACTTTCAACACATTTTTAAAAGATAAAGTAATTGGCACTGATTGTTTGAAAATTTAATAAATTAAAGATAATGACGGATCTGTCACCAATTTGTACGATGAAATAACCTTCAAATGGAAAACAAGGCAGACATAATGAGATATGTTCACCGATTATTTAGTGTTAGCTTTGTTTGAATAAGTTTATTTATTTTTGTTAAAATACTCATTTGGTCAATGTTTTTGTTAGAAAATCTCAAATAGGTCCTAAGATTTTTTTTAGTCTCAATTAGGTCCATATTTTTGAAAATGTGTAACAATTAGGCCCATTCCGTTAGTATAGAGTTAACGGTGTTAAAGATGTGTCACGTATCAGCTCCACATTTTTTTTGAATTTTTTTGAATTTTATTTAAATTTTTTTAAATTTTTTTTAAATTTTTCTTTTAATTTTTTTTTTAAATTATTCATGTCATGTGTCACATCAATATTGTGCCACGTGTCAAGTTAGTAAGGTGACACGTGTCAAATCATTGTCTGAATCTCAATTTGGTCCATATATTTGTTATTTTTATTACATTTTAGTCCATTTTTTAAAATTTTTTTAAATATATTTATTTTAACTTTTTAAAAAATTGTTTTAAAATTTTATATTTAAATTTATAAAATTGTTAATTTTAAACCAACTCTAACATTTGTATATAAATTATTTAAAACAATTTTGTAACAAGTTAAAATAAATATTTTAAAATTTTAAA